>Ga0164293_10001365_pt1 | contig 20301 bp, 11 predicted proteins | sample GEODES118metaG_FD_111487 | JGI IMG/M metagenome (GOLD analysis project Ga0164293, IMG submission 111487) | Eutrophic lake water microbial communities from Lake Mendota, Wisconsin, USA - GEODES118 metaG | ecosystem: Environmental > Aquatic > Freshwater > Lake | place: USA: Lake Mendota...
ATAGCCTTTGATGTGGTGTCTTGAATTAGATATCTTCCCATACTACAAATGTACGGAGAGTATTTGGATTTACCAAATTTCTTTCATCTTCATAAAACCAAGAGCCGCACAATAAGCATCTGTTTGGTCGTAGTTTTCTTTTTTGAGAGTGTTGTTCTTTGTATATTGCCACGTGATTTGTGGTTCTCTTTTGGCAACTAATTCCCATATAACGACTTTCTTGTCGATGTCCTTTGGAAGACCTCCAAATAGAACGTGTTTTCCTTTGTCGTTGGATTGAACCAAATGTGGGAACGCAAACTTTCTTGAATTATAGGTTGAAATGAATTCAGGTACCACACCTAATACATCATATACTTCCTTACAAACAAGGGTATTAAATCTCATAAGAGTTCCAACAGTATATACGTTATTTGAATTTAAAAGTGGTTCCTCAATAATAACATATTGAATACCCATTCCAACATAGTCTTCTAATTTCTTTCTAAAGATATTACTCTTAAGAATTAGTTCTTCAATTTTATTCTCTACCTTTGGTTTCGGTACTGGTGAAATGTGAGTTAACTCTAATAAGTTATTTGATTCAATGTCGAATAGTGCCACACCAATAGTCTTGGTGGATACGTCCAACCCCAAAACTTTCGGGGAGTCTTTTTTCATATTTTTTGCCATAATTAGAAATCTAATTTAACCACATACTGCTGAATTCCTTGTCTAAGTTCAGGAGACTGTAGCTTAGATATAACAATAAGGTCTTTGTTAGAATCGTAAAGCCCAATTTCAGTAACATATGATTTTGTACCCTTGGTCCAAGTTGGATTTGAGGTATCTGTAAACTGATTCCTACCTAAGTTGATAAGGTATTTCATCTCGTATATTGTTGCTGAGATGTCAGTTTCAAGATTTCCGTAGAAGTAATATTCATCACCAAAGTTCAAGGTATTTGCCTGACCATTTTGTGGAATATCAATGTAATTATTTAACTCATAAAGAGTTATTCCTGTTGTAGGATTGTAGTTATCGAGTGTTATTTGGAAGGTAACTCCTGTTATAGAGTTTTGTGTAATATACCCATTTGATAAAGTTAGTCCTGTTGTAACATCAATTTCTCTCCATGCCGTTGATGATGGTTTTGTATCACCTGTTACTATTTGACATAATAACTTCATCGAGTTAGCTGAGAATCCTGAAAACTGTTCTTGTGATAAGAAATTGAACTCAGGTCCAAATCTAACCGCAACGTTTTGAGTATTTGCAGTAACCGTAGTATCTGGTTTAATAACAGTATAATAGTTACAGTGTAGTGAACTCGTAGCACCTGTATTAGTGTCAAATCTATATGTAACCCACATTCTTTCTTCAGCATTTGTCATAAGACCTGATGCTGTCGCGTTGTCAAAACCACAAGTGTTCGGTGTTAGCAAGGTAAGTTTAGGTGCTGGTAAAGTCCAGTTTCTATTTGACTTGTACGACAACGCTGCAATCACCTCTTCGTCATCAATAATAACAATTTCTTGGTCAGGGAATACCTTTCCAATTCTATTCAAGTTACCATTATCATCAGGGTTTAAATCCCATAAATGATAGTATCTAATACCAGGGTCATTCATGTCAATGTTCTTAGTCGACTTGATGTAATATGGTACACATAAATCATAACCTGGAGGGTCAATCCAAAATGTTTGCCCAATAGTATCTCCTGTAGATTTATGCCACATTAATGTTGGCATTGTTAATCTGAAGTGTCTCGCCAATCCAATGTTGTCAGTTGGATTTTGAGGGTCAAATGGTTGAGTCGAAAATTTCTCTCCATAAACGTTATCTATATCCTGATTAGTATAGTGAATAATTGCAATGGCTTTTTGAAGTCTAGGTGTTACAACAACCTTTTCATCAAAAGAGTTATAGTAGTAAACCTCACTTGTATCTGTTTGTCCGCTCGCCTGTTGATAACCTAAATATTCTTTTGTTCCGATGTATGATACCGAACCATATTTAGTATAATCTTCATCAACACTTGGGAATACACCTGCAGGATTTTCACTCCATGGAATGTTCATATTCCAAATTAGTGTGTTCTCACGATTACTAACATCACAAGGTGATTCAAAGTTAAGAGTATCTGTTTGCCAAAAAGGTGCTGGTGTTATAAAGTCATATAGTTGGGTCATCCCTGAAGGATAAACATATAATCTACTGTAATAAGTTTCAGGGTTTAATCCTGTATACGTTGGTAATGCTCTGTCTAATGTTATTGTAAACGTTGAACCTGTGGTTCCCGTTGTAGGATTCATGTTTTGTATTCTGTAAGTTAAAACTTGGTTAGTACCAAATCCGCCACATGTTCCAAGTCCATCAAACACCATTGTTACCAAGTCACCAATATCAGGTGTTCCTGTCGTTCCTTGATTACAAACATTATTATCAAAGTCTATTTCAACTGATGTTTGACCTGTTAAAGTTGACATGTCAACCCAATAGTTCGGAGTAATTGTATAACCCGACCCTGTTTGAATTAATGTGGTACCAGTTGTAAAGAATCCTTTCACACCTGCTGAGTTATATACCTCTTGAATCTGATTATCCATAAATGGAATACCATAAGTGTTACCCGCGCTTCCTTCAACATAATAAGGGTATTTTATATTTTGTTTGTTTGATTGTGGAGAACCAGTATCGTTTTGAGCATTAAACGCTGGCATCAAAATACTATTGTTAGTTTGATTATAGTTCGGAACTGCAGTATAACTTACCTCACTATCTCCAATCTGGAAATACGCAATGTTGAAGTTACCTTGAGAGATATTTCTTCTTCCAACGTCGGTTAACCTCGTATTAATCAGCCCTGCTGTATTTTTAATGATATATGCCATTGTTAATAAATATTCGTTCTATTTTTTTTATTGGATTGCCTCAATGTTAGGGTTATCACCACCATCACAGAAAACATCTACCGCCAAACAAACTACATTTGAAGGATTATTTTTATCTCTTAACCCAAAGTAAATTAAACCTTCAGGTACCGCTAAGTATGATTTCGCAACTCCAACATCTACCCAACTACTCGCACCTATTGCATCACCACATAGATAGAAATAATCTGTTGACATTTGATATTGTCCTGAACCTCCATTAAACTGAGTAAAGATTACTCTCGCCTCTCCGATACTTCTACATATTACACCACTAGTTGCATTCACCGTACTTGTTGTTGGTGATGAATTTGGTACATATGTTGCGGAATTGTTATTAATTGTAACTAAACTTGAATCAGCTATGACCGAACAACAATCACAACCTATAATCGCAGGTACAGTAAATTGAGCGTAAATTGTTTGTCCTAAATTAGTTAAGCAATTACTTTGTTCTCCCGCAGCACCTTCGGTAATTTCTAAGATTGAAGTATCTGTTATCAATACTTTAGATGTACTTGTCATCGCTAAACTATAAGTGTCGGCCTCTGTAACCACAACTTGTGATTCAGGGTTACAATTAGGTCTATCTCCTGTTTGACTTGCAGAACTTGTTACTGATGGAGTCTTTGTAATACCACCTTCAGTAATTGTTATATTATCAGTAATGGTTCCAGTGCCAGGGCCATTATATGTTTTAACTGATGACAAAGTTAAATTAAATGTCACAGTTAATCCTACAGGTAGTGGTGGTGTAACAACCGCCTGTAAGTAAGTTGTATTTGAGGCATAATTATCGGTTGTAACCGTTTGAGTTGCGTTTGTATTAGCACTTAACGATAATTGGTAAGTGATTGGTTGACTATCGAATCCAACTGTAATTGTTTGTGAATTTGTTGCGTTCGTCGCATCTGTTGTAATGACAGTATAAGTCCCTGGGCATAAGTTAGTAAACACACTAGCAGTTTGATATGTAACACCTCCATTGATTGAATATGAATATGGAGAAACCCCATAAGATGCGTTAACCGTAACACTACCGTTACAGTTTGTATTTGTATTACAACTACTATTTTCAGATGTAAGTGAAACTTGTAATGGGATAGTTGATGGACATCTTCCTTGAGTAACAGTCGCTGAGTAAGTTTGTGTACCTCCAACAAGACCCCATCCCGCATCAGGATATAATGCCGTTGTTGTACTTGCAAATAACCCTCCACCAACAGGTGAGAACGGTGTTGAATTATCAGAACCAAGAATCTCCCATCTATTTCTTGATGAACTCCATGTAATATTATAGTCACCATTATTTGTCCAAGTTGTTTTACCATTTCTTGAACCGTTACCCACAAACTGCCATGGTCCGTATGAAGTACCACCAATTGCTATGAAACATAATTGAGGTGCAGTTCCTGAAGGTGTAACAGTTGGAGTCGCCGTTGGACTTGGTGTCATTGTTGCAGTTGGAGCTAATAAACTACAAAAAGTAGTCGCGGTATAGTCACCGTAATAGTCAACAACAACCACTTCGTAAGTTCCTTGTGGTACTCCGACTAATGTTTGAGTTCTTTGTCCTCCTGCCCAATAAAATGAGTAAGGACTTGTCCCTCCTGTTACTATTAAAGATAGGATACCATCTAAAGATTTAGATGTTTTTGGTTGGCTAATAGGATTACATCTCACACCCATTTCGAATAGAGTGAATACATCACACTCATTCTTAAGTCTAAGAACTTGGCTGTTGGTTGGTGTTTGTGTTGGAGTCCTTGTTAAAGTTGGTGTTGTGGTACTTGTTGGAGTTAATGTTGGAGTTGTTGTATTTGTCGGTGTTAATGTTGGAGTTACTGTTGGTGTAGGTGTTGGACAAGTTACTGACGCAGGAATATTCATTTTAACTATACCATTTGATGGTTTGGTATAGTCCATTGTTATTTTTAAACCGATTTCAGTACCTTGTTGAAAATTACCACAACAATCTGTATAATAATAACCCCCTGTAGTATAAGACTCACCACAACTAATAGGTGTTGTAGATGGTGTTGGGTCTGGCGTTCTTGTATTTGTTGGAGTTGCGGTTAATGTGGTTGTAGTTGTCGGTGTTTGTGTTGCGGTTAATGTAGTTGTTGATGTTTGTGTAGGTGTTGCGGTTAATGTCGTTGTAGTTGTCGGTGTTGGTTCCAAAGAACAAGGTCCTTGTAATGACGCAAAACTATTCATTGACACACTTATGTTGTCATTCTGATAATAATATACTGTAGGTCCAAAACTAAACTCTTGAACACATATTACGTCAGTATAAGTGCCTGCAAAACTAAAAGATTGGGTTTGCGGGTTACCATCACAATCAGTATAATTTACAAATACTGTATTGTTGGGTTGTGAAATGTTACCTGTTGCAGCATCAATATCAAGTTGGTCAATATATAATGTATAAAAATTACAAGCCATTAAAGTCTAAATTATTGTTCATCTAAAAATTAGTCATTTCTTATAATTATAAGTCCAACATATTTTTTGTATATAAATGTTTAAGGACAAAGGACATAACTCACTATTGTTCCTGAGGTATCAATTTGTACCGCATAAAAGTTACCTCCGAAGTTCATTTTTTTAAATCTATTACCACCATTAAAAGGGTTGAACAAAGCTCCGTTATATAAACTCTCATATAGTTTAACTCCGACAACAGGAACTGTATTCATTTGATTAATAAATGCGTACAGGTTATTCAAAGTCATTACATCACTACAAGTGTTTGCAGATGTTGAGAATGTCGTTTGTCCAACAGGGTAAATCGAAACTACAGGAGTTACTGATGGTGTAGGGGTTTCAGTTGGTGTTGTTGTAATCGTTGTTGTTGGAGTTTGGGTCATTGTTGGCGTAACCGTAGGTGTTTGGGTTTCAGTTGGTGTGTTAGTTGGCGTTCTCGTCATTGTTGGTGTGACGCTAGTTGTTGGTGTTGGGGTAATAGGAACTACCTCAGCATCCACACACCCGTTAACATCAATTATTTTAATAACGTAGTCAACAAAATCATATGGGTCAGGCACCACGAATGTAAAAGGAAATGTCGAAACCGCGGCTATATACACACAATTCGCACTTAATGAATCACAATAGTATATGTCGACAGGCGTATTTGCGGTTACTGATGTTATAGTTATTTGTTGTCCCATTATTGTACGATTGTTGTTCCAGAGATTATGCAATTATTTGAATCAATAATTTTTAACATATAAGAAAAAGACGAATCGTATGGTTCAGGGATGTCAAATATATATGGGGTTGTTTCAATAGTTGATATATAGAAACATCCTGACCCTGTATTTTGACATATGTAAACGTCATATGGACTTTGTCCTGTGATTGAATTGATGGTTACTTGTACTGCCATGTTAATTATTGAAATGATTGTATTAGGGTATTATCTTCCGAGAGGAATTGTATTACCTCTCCTCCTCCTCCTCCACTACTGCCCCCACCGAAGTTAGGCTGAGTGTTGATACTCAAACATGTTTGACAGTCCTCAACAGGGAATGTTTGGGAAACAAAATTGGTGAAAGAATTGGACGCGTATAAATCCGTAACAATACCGTTGTAAGATATTATAGTGTAACAGTTCGAGGTATTTGTAGTACTTACAACAGCTCCAACCGTTAATGTTGGTGAGCTACTTAAATCTAAAATCGTAACGTTTTGTTCTGTTCCATCACAAGCGTTTGCCAAATATGTTTTATATGTTGGACATGACGCACAATTGATAATAGGACTAATCGGTTTGAATACTAAATAGTTCGTATTTTGTGGTGTAGTTGTTCCGTTAATAGTACAACAGAAATCTCCTGCTGGGTCAGATACGGTTACTATTTGTCCGATTGAAACGTTATTATCAATAACAAATGTAGTGGTAGGTAAATTACCTAAATCAAATATATTAAGATTTATTTGGAAGTCTGGTACGGTTTCCAAACTTTGGAAACCTTGTGTTGACCCAACTATAAGACTCTTAACCACAATTATTCCTCCATTATCACATCTTGTAGCGGTAAAGTAGTTGTAATCCCCGCTCACTGTAACAGGTATTTGACATGTAGGACAATCAGGATACGTAAATGAAAGTGCTCCATCGAAATAGTTTCCTTCAAACGTTACGGTAATAACTGATGGAGGTGCAATGTATGTTGAATCGAATCTACCGACATATGTCCAACAGTAACCTAATAAGTCTTTAAAGATTGCTCCAGGTTGATTAGCAAATGACACCACTTGAGTTTGAATCAATTGAGTATTCAATACGTTAGGTGCTATTGGTGAACAACTTTGGTATACGTAAACATAGTTTGGTGTTGCAGAAGGTGATGGTGTTATTGATGGTGTAGGTGTCTGTGTTTTAGTTGGCGTTTGCGTTGGTGTAGGTGTTACTGGCGGTGTACTTCCGATAGTTGCCGTTTGTGACGGAGTAACACTTGGAGATGCAGTAATACTTGGTGTTGGAGTTTGACTACTTGATGGTGTAATTGTTGGTGTTGTTGTAACAGTAGGTGTAGGTGTAGGAATAATACTACAGTATTCACATGACGAATAAAGTTGTACGATTTCCCCAACATTTGAGTTAGACGAGAAGTTGGTATCGTCTCTTGTGTAAGTAACACATTGGAATCCTCCATTAAGGTCAACTAATAATGTCATACCAATAACTGCTGGTATTCCACTGAATGATAAGTTGTCTGTTACATAGTATTCTTGACCTGATTGACAATCCGTAAGTACTTTAACCGACACACAACTGAATGTTTCATCCAACATTTCAAATGTTACCTGTCCTTGAATATCAACTGTTCTTGTTAATGTAACTGAAGGTGTTAGAGTGACTGTTGGTGTTGTGGCTGGTGTGTATCCACTCATACTAAACGAAACCGCAACGGAATTACAACTATCACTAGTTGGTGTTGGAGTTGGTGTAACCCCTATTACATCAAAAATAAGATTAACATCATCACAAGCAACACTCGGTGATGGTGTTGGAATCGGTTCCCAATCACAATCAAAATAGGCATTAAAATTAAAGATACCACAATTAACTGCCGTCGGTGTTGGTGTAGGACAAATTCCTGTATTAAAATCATTTGCCGCAATGTCAGGACAATCTGAAACACATGGTGAGGCTCCTCTTAAATAACAAGTTCCTCCTAAAGTATCTGATAAACACCAGTATGATGTATCACCACTATAATAGTAAATTACACCAGTTATTGTTCCGTCACCTGAGTATGTTGGGACCCCATTGTAATTCACTCCAACAGTATAATTTCCACTATAACCTGAAAGAGAAGGTAACAGAGTATAAAAACAAAATTCAGTTGTTGTACATCCTGATGGTGGTTCACTAAACAACATCGGCATTTCAAAACTCTCTTCAGTTGGTGTAGGTGTCGGTGTTGCTGTAGGTGTTGATTCTGGAGTTTGAGTTGGCGTCGGTGTTGGACATTGAGTTGCCCCTCCAACGAACACAACTCCGTCAGTCGAATATATGTCTCCAACTTCAGAATAGGTAATGACCTTAGCATATCCTGTGAAACCACTTCCACCTGAAATACTATACACGTATCCCTCGGTTAAAGTTCCTGGTATATTCTCAAATCTGAAAAGGTTTGAATCATCATTACAATCCTCAAATAAATAAATGTCGTACGGTTCACTCATGTCTATAATAAATAACCAGATTCTGGCTTTTTACACTTTTTTAAATGATAGTTTTAATAAAAAACAAATAAAGCCACCTCTGAAGGATATTTATGTTATATGAAACTTCTCAAAACCATAGAGAAAATTATTCAAGAAGCTGAAGAACAGTACAACAATGCTTGTGAAAGTTGTGTTTCTGTTGAAGAACTGGATAGACTTGAAAAACATTATCACGACTCCTTAAAACTTTTGAAGTTATATAAAGTTAATGAGGATAAATCCCCATCTACTCTCAAATAACAGTGGATTTTTAAATCAATTTACCCTATTTTTAGGTTAAATTTATTTTATTATGCCCAACAGTTATGATTATTTTAAAAAAGAAGTAAAAGATTACTTTGAAAAGAATATTTCGACCACAAAAAACATATTAGATGTAGGACCAGGTGAAGGTACTTATTCTAATTTAATTCGTAATTTAGGTTACAAAATGGATTGTGTAGAAATATATGAACCTTACGTTTCGGAATATAACTTACAAGACAAATACGATAACGTAATTATAGGTAACGTCCTTAACCAAGATTTATCAAAATATGACTTCATTATTTTAGGAGATGTTTTAGAACATATTTCTTCGGACGACGCTCAAAATCTAATCAAAAAAATTGTAAACTTAGGAAAGGAGTGTTTAGTTGCGGTACCGTTTCTAATGCCTCAGGATGGTCTTGATGACAATGACCACGAAAAACACCTACAAGAAGACTTAACTCCCGAAGTTATGAAATTTAGATATCCTGAATTAGAATGTTTATATTCTAATTCAAGTTACGGGTATTACATTGTAAAACAGAAAAGAAATAAGTTTGAAAAGTCATATGTTTTGTATGCAAATGAAAACTATTTTGAAATTGTTAATTTTTGTGTTAAATCATTAAGAACTTTTAGTGACCTTCCAATTATAGTTTATCTTTTAAATTCCGATAAAAAAATTAATGTAGAAAATGTTGTAACTGTCAAGTGGAATTCAAGTTCTGAGAATGATAATGAAATGTATTTGGAATCTTCGGGTAATTTCTATATCAACAGAGCTAACGAATCAATATATAGGTTATTAATTGAGAGACCAATGATTGTAAAAGATGCATTGGAAAAGTATTCTGATGTTGTTGCATACGTTGATAGTGATTCTGTTGCAACTCAATATTGTGATAGAATTTTTGATATGTACAATTCAGAATTAGATTATCCGTATTTTGTTGAGGGTATTTACGAGTACTTAGTAATTAATGGCCGTGGTGGTGCATCGAATCGTGAAGACCTAAGCTCTACTTTGGAACATCACGTATGTGAATTATTCGGTATTAATCAATATGTTAGACAAAAATATAGACAGACAGGTTATTTTGTTGCGGGTCAAAATACTATCGACTTTTTAGAAGAGTGGTATTGGATGTGTAATCACCCTAAAATTTTAAAGGACTTTGGTTTTTACGCCCCATTTCATGAGGAAACAATTGCAAATGCACTACTTTGGAAATATAACAGATTAGATGGTTTACCATACATTTATATGAATGGTAATAACGAAACTATCAACAAGGTATTCAACGAAAAATTATTTACAGGTGAACCAAGACACTTGGGTGATTGGTTTAAAATCCCTGGTAAAGAAAAAGACTTATTGTTTGTTCATGGAGAAAAGAGAGAAAAGATTAGAGAAGAGATGTTAGAAACATTAAAGATTAGACAACCCAAATTGGATACTACCCCTGAACGTACTTACATTCAAAATACACCGACCAATAAAATTAAGTTATTATTTTTGGCCCCTCACCTATCAACGGGAGGTATGCCAGGTTTCCTATTAAGAAGGATTGAGTTACTTCAAGAGTATTGTCCTGAGTTTGAAATTTTTGTTGTCGAGTTCTCTAACTTTAGTCCTGTTTATGTTGTACAAAGAAACAAAATAAAAGAAATACTACCATCAACTCACTTTTTTGAATTAGGTAATGATAAGATGAAACTCATTGACATCATCAAAGAGAATGAGATTGATATTGTCCATGTGGACGAAATGATTGAAGGGTTTGATAGTTTTAATCAAGTCCCAAGGTCACTGATGAATGAACTTTATTCTAATGATAGAACTTGGAAAATGGTTGAGACCTGTCATAACGTTTGGTTTGACCCAGGAGCTCACAAGTTATACCATCCAGATGCTTACGCTTTCTGTACTCCATATCACAAAGAAAAAACATTCGCAGACGTTCCTTCATATGGTGAAGTATTGGAATTTCCTATCGAGAAAAAAATTGTAACAAATGAGAATAAGATTGACGCTCAGACGGAATTGGATTTTGACTATTTCAAAACTCACGTAATTAACGTTGGTCTTTGGACTTCAGGTAAAAATCAAGTTGAGGGTATTGAGATTGCAAGATTGGTTGAGAAATCTCACCCTGATATCCACTTCCATTTTATTGGGAACCAAGCACCAAACTTCCAACAATACTGGGAACCTGTAATGAAAAACTTACCATCAAACGTAACAATTTGGGGTGAGAGAAGTGACATATCAACGTTTATGAAGGCTGCCGATGTATTCATGTTTAATTCAACTTGGGAATGTAACCCGTTGGTTCTACGTGAGGCAGCGTCTTATGGTCTTAAGATACTTGCAAGAAATTTACCTCAATATATGGATATGTTTACACCATATATAACACCTATTAATGAAGATATTAATGAAACCAAAGATAGTTTACTGTCTTTAATTATAGGTCAGAAGAACTATAATGTTCCTGAAGGTCAAGGTGAGAAATTTGCTTTAGACCACCTTAAATTTTATGAACTTGTGAACAGTAAAGAACCAAAACAACAAACTAAAATAAACTCTGATATCAGAATTACACAATACTTTGTTAATCAACCATTTTTGGAAATAAAAGGTGATAGTGATTCAACATTTGAAATTAAATTTTTTGACGAATACGGAATTTGTCATTACCACAATAAAACTAAATCGAATCACTGGTTTAAACTAAACCGACAATACTTTACCAAATGGAACACTAAAGTTTGGGAAGATGGTACCTTGATTTATGACGACACATTAAACTATAAAGGTAAGAAAGTCTTTATATCGTTTGATAGTGGTTCGTTAGGTGATACAATTGCTTGGATGCCGTATGTATTAGAATTTAAAAAGAAACACGAATGTGATGTTGTTATTTCAACTCACAAAAACTTCTTATTTGAGAAAGTTTACCCTGAACTTGAGTTTGTTAAGCCAGGTTCAACGGTTAATGGTATCCATGGTATGTATGTTATTGGTTGGTTCTACAACCCTGATAAAGAACCTGAAATGCCAAACACAGTACCTTTACAACAAACGGCAACCAACATCTTAGGATTAGACTATACCGAGATTCAACCAAGAATTGATTATGAAATAAGTGAGAGACCTTACGAACAGAAGTACGTTTCAATCGCCACGAACTCAACCTCAGGTTGTAAGTTTTGGACAAAAGAAGGTTGGCAAGGATTAATCAATCACTTACATGAATTAGGTTATAAAGTGATTAATGTCTCTAAAGAGAAAAATCCTTTCGACAACGCGGAACAGATATCTGATACCTCAATGGAAAACACTATGAACATTATTCACCATAGTGAGTTCTTTATCGGTCTATCGAGTGGTTTGAGCTGGTTGGCTTGGGGTATGGGTAAACACGTTGTTATGATTAGTAACTTCACTGAACCTGACCATGAATTTACAACTAACTGTACTCGAATCGCGAAACTTGACGTTTGTAACGGATGTTGGAATAGTCCAATTTATAAATTCGATAAAGGAGATTGGGATTGGTGTCCTGTTCACAAAGGAACAAAGAGACAATTCGAATGTCATAAAACAATTACATCAAAAATGGTAATTGACCAAATACAACACTTATTATAATGGATATAAGTAAATTCATATGGGAACCTGAATGTCATGAAGGATTTAGAGAAATTGTAGAACAAGAAATCTTCGTAGATAAAGTTTACGAAAGATACTTTGAGGTTGAAGAAGGTGATGTGGTATTTGATGTTGGAGCTAGTTTAGGCCCATTTACTTATTCAATATTAGATAAAAATCCTTCTCAGGTATTTGCATTCGAACCAAGTTTTGAAGAATTTAAGACATTAGTTTTAAACACTCGTCAAGGACCTGTAACTCACATTAATAAAGGAGTCTCCAATCATGTTGGTCAATTTGAGTTTGAGTATGTTTTTGATGTTGGTGATAATGAAATATTCTATTCGACCACATTTCAAAAGGTGATTAAAGACTACAACATCCAAACAATAGGCTTTTTAAAATCAGATTGTGAAGGTGGAGAATATGATATATTCAACTCAGAAAATCTTTTATGGATTAAACAGAATGTTAGAAAAATTGTTGGTGAATGGCATTTAAGAACTCCTGAATTGAAAGAAAAATTTAGAGTTTTTAGAGACACGTACTTAAGACTTTTCCCTAACTTTAAAATTAGGTCTTATAATGGATTCAATATTGAAGAGAAACTTTGGACCGATGAGTTCATCGACACCTTTACAGAAATAATGGTTTACATTGATAATAGGGATTAATTCTCCATATCAATATTCATTTTATCAATATCTTTTCTCTCACCGTAAACCATATAAGAATATTCACAAGTATTACCACCAACAGTAATCATTGTTGGTGTAATTTCGTTTACAAAGATTTCGTCCCCACATTCTGAAGTAATTAAGACTGTTACAGTATCGTAATCAACTAACCATTCCCATTCAAGTGGAGTTACAATATAAGTCGCCTTTGTTCTACCTCTAAAATAGACCCCATTTTCAGGTCCTTCTAACGAACCATGTCTTAAGTTGTATCCTTCTTTATTTTGGTTAGGGATTATAAACGATTTTGAGGTTGCAAATATATTACCCGCATTATCAACTCCGAAGTTGACCGTACCATTGGTACCTGTTTCAATTGTATTTCCTTGTCCTTCAACAAGATTTGTTATCTTGAATTGGTTCGCATTTGAACCACTAAAGGTTATTGAGTTGTTGTCGGTTCTAACAATTCTATTCGAAGTGAATACTCCATCATTATAGTAAACCTCCAAGATAGTAATATTTGTTGTATCGTTTTGACCAACAAATGTAATTACGTTATTAGAAACTGTACCTCCCGTTAAAGTGATAAATGATGTTTGGTCAATATTTCCACCAGGTGCTGGCGCATAGTAAACTACACCCTCATTATCAGCAACCAAAACATTTTCCTCACTACCTGTTGCCAAACCAATAAACTTAAATCCATCCACAACACTAATAGTTAATGGATTGGTAGGGTTTAATGCATTAATACCTGTATTAACTCCACTCCAATTTATCCTTTTAGTTTTATTAGTTGACGCAAATAATTCTCCTGTACCTTCTTCATACCAAAAACCATTCTCGGCAAATTCAACAGGTGGTCTTGTAGGTGTGTGACTTGGTGTTTGAGTTGGTGTACCTGTTTGAGTCGCAGTTTGGGTAGCAGTTTGAGTAGCGGTTAATGTTGTAGTTGGAGTAGGCGTATTCGTCCCTGTCGGAGTGTTTGTCGGTGTTGCGGTTAATGTTGTGGTTGGTGTAGGAGTATTAGTTCCTGTCGAAGTATTTGTTGGTGTCTGTGTCGAAGTATTTGTTGGGGTTTGTGTTGATGTTTGAGCAGGAGTTCCTGTTTGAGTATTTGTTGGGGTTTGAGTATTTGTTGGGGTTTGTGTAGGCGTTGCGGTTAAAGTTGATGTTGTTGTAGGGGTTTGCGTCGAAGTACCCGTTGGTGATTGAGTTGTTGTTTGAGTTGGAGTGGCAGTTAATGTTGTAGTACTTGTTGGTGTATTTGTTGCAGTTTGAGTTGGTGTATTTGTTGGAGTTTGAGTTGGAGTGGCGGTTAATGTTGTAGTACTTGTTGGCGTATTTGTTGGAGTTTGAGTTGCGGTATGAGTCGGTGTTGGAGTATTAGTTGGAGTCTCCGTCGGTGTTGGCGTAGGGTATGTATAGGAAACCACATTTGAAAATGCGGAACCTCCAAAAACACAAAACTGTGTTATTCTAAAAAACCAAGTACCTGTCGCATCACCTGTATCTCTTTGTCTTGTTGTAACACATCCTGTCGTATCATCATTCCAAGTGATTTGGTCTCTTGAATATGAGAATGTTAATGCATTACAATTTGTTGGTGCGGTAAAATTATAGTCAAATAATGAACCTGAAATCAAAGACACACTATTAAGCGTTGGTGCAATACAAACTCCAGTTGCGGTTGAGGTAGGTGTCTGAGTTCTCGTCTGAGTCGGAGTTGAGGTTAGCGTAGTTGTTGTGGTAGGTGTTTGCGTCATTGTCTGTGTAGGAGTCGCTGTTAGTGTAGTTGTAGTTGTTGGAGTCTGAGTTCTCGTTTGAGTCGGAGTTGCGGTTAGCGTTGTTGTTGTGGTTGGAGTTTGTGTACTAGTTTGAGTCGGAGTTGCGGTTAGCGTTGTTGTTGTGGTTGGAGTTTGTGTACTAGTTTGAGTTGGCGTTGCCGTTAATGTGGTGGTGGTTGTTGGAGTTTGTGTACTAGTTTGAGTTGGCGTTGCCGTTAATGTGGTGGTGGTTGTTGGTGTTTGAGTTGGCGTTTGGGTTGCAGTCAACGTAGTTGTCGTTGTTGGAGTTTGTGTACTAGTTTGAGTTGGCGTTGCCGTTAATGTGGTGGTGGTTGTTGGTGTTTGAGTTGGCGTTTGGGTTGCAGTCAACGTAGTTGTCGTTGTTGGAGTTCTTGTTTGACTAGGAGTTGGAGTTTGAGTTACACTAAAACATCCTCCGCAAAAAGATTCATCTACTTGGGTATAACTTAGTCCTGCAGTTTCGTTAACACTTCCAAATATTGCACAGAAATAACCACTTACTCCAAATGGTATATTATTTATTTGTTGTTGCTGATAACTACAATTCAAGTAACTAATTCCGTTTACTCCGCCTGGGTCACCATCATTAAGGTATTGATAACAAACACAATCATCGCCAGCTGGAGTAGGGGTTTGAGTTGGCGTTGCTGTTAATGTAGTTGTTGTCGACGGTGTTGGTGTTGGAGCAATTGGTGGACATCCGACTAAAAATTCCCATGCAGTACCAATTAACGGTGCGGTAATGACTACCAAACATGTTTCAGGTAATGCAGTTGATTTTATGAAACTAGTACTTCCCGCCCCAGGACCTGACACGTTAGGATATCCTAACGCATTTAACTGTGTATTATACGACGAGTCTCCTCTAAATCCTGTATCAACAACTAAATTACCGTTATAATAAATTTGGAATTGGTCAGGTACACTAATCGCATCAAACGTAAATGGAATAGTACCCGTCCCACTTCCAAGTTGGATGGTATATTCAAAATATCCCCTTCCTCCACTACCACCATTTACCTCAACGTTACACACGCCAGTACCCGTAATAACGGTAAATGGTGTTGCACTTGGTGTTTGAGTTGGAGTTGAAGTTTGAGTTGCTGTGAGCGTAGTTGTTGTTGTTGGAGTTGGAGTTGGAGCAAGACAAGAAAAAGGATATTTAGTTCCTCCTGGACTTGTAGCCCAATATAAATTAACATCAAATGTTGTATCACTACCAGAAGTTCTTGTTATATTGTAAGGCCAAGTTTGTCCAACTGATAATGTCACATAAGTTGAACTAAATGCGTATCCTCCTCCCCCAGGTGCACTAACAGTTAACGTACTATAAGGACTATTAGTTGCAAATGCACTACCAAAACCAGCAGGTACCGCGGCTCCTAACCAAACATATATTATATCTGAAGTACTATTATTTACAGTACCTGAAGGGTTCGTATTAAAATATGAAGTCCAAGGTAATTGTCCTGTTGAAATACCACAATTAGGAGGGGCTATAGGTGTTCTTGTGGGAGTCGCAGTTAATGTAGTAGTTGAAGTTGGTGATGATGTTGGGGTCCCTGTTGGTGTTGCAGTTAATGTAGTAGTTGAAGTTGGAGTTGGTGATGGTGGTATTGAACATACTGCGTCGTCAAAACAACTTCCAAAACTTTCATCTGATGAACATGTTAAAGCATATAAATTAGCCCCATACCAATATCCAGGAGATGTTGAGTTTTGAAGACATAGATAATATGTATTATACCCCTCGTAAATAAAAGGGTCATACATTAAATCATTCCATTCCTCATAATGATACACACCACTATTATCAGTCCATGATATATACAGTTGGTTTATACCGTCATTTGTTTCATTACATGGGTTACCATTTAATCCGTTGGCAATTTTAATAGTCCAACAAGTACCATCATTTGTTGGTGTTGGTGTTGGAGTTGGAGGAACAAAAGTTGGTGTTGGAGTTGGGGTTTCTCCCGCGCTACACAATCCTTCTTGGGATGATGTACTAAACATTGCCAAACTAGGACTGTCATTCTTGTAATAGTATATAAAAGGGATACTAAACTCATCAACACATATTTCGTTAGGATAAAATCCTGCAAGTCCAAAAGATATAGTTTGTGGGTCTCCATTACAATCAGTATAATTTACAAATACGGTATAATCAGGTTGACTAAAGTTACCCGTTGCATCATTAATATCTCCTTGATTAATATCTAAACTATAAAAATAACAGTCCATTCGGTATTAAATTTTTTCGTCAACAATCATTTTATCAATATCTTTTCTTTCTCCATGTATAATGTAGAAACAATTTACACTATCTGAACCATCAAGGTTAGATATTTCTATTTGAGTTGTTGAGATGGATTTAATCACATATTTTTGAAATTCACCTATTGGTGTTATTTGAACCGTTATTGTATCCTTATCAACCAACCATCCCCAATATTCAGGTAATTCAATAATTCCCAAACCGTTAAGTTTACCCCTGTGGTAAACTCCGTGTTCAGGACCCTCCAAAGACCCATGACGTAACATGTATCCTGGTTTAAGTTTGTTTGGTATTAAGAATGATTTTGAAGTCGCAGATAAGTCACCATTTGCTGTTACATAGAAATTGGTTGACTCTCCGTTGGCCGTCTGTAATACTTTATCTGTCGATGTATTACCTGTATAAACTATTTTAAATAGGTTTGCGTTTGACCCTGAAAAGGTCATTGAAAATGTTTGAGTATTAACTACCCTATTTCCACTTAATGTTCCATCAGTATTATATAAGGTTTTAATTCCTGTAATATTCTCAATGTTACCCGAACCTTGTACGGTAATAGTATCGTTTGCAAATGTACCTCCTGTTATGGCATTGACTGTGAATGTTGTTACTTGACCCTGACTATTTGTTGTAGTTACTACGTTATTGGTTACGGTAATACCTGTTACAACATCCGTTCTATATTTGATATTACCTGTAGCATCAATTACAAGAAATTTTTCTTCTGATGATTGTGATAAACCAATAAGTCTTAATGGTGGATTTTCCACAGACCCTGACACAGTAACTTGAGCAGTTAACTCTTGTCTGCCAGTACCAAAACCAACTCTACCTAATGCATCAATAAATTGTGCCAAACTACCGTTAGTACCAATTGATATGGTATTATAGTAAGCTGAAGCTTCTCTTGCGTTGTAATAAAAACCTTTGTATAAACTGGCCATAAAAAAAAAGTGTACTTATTAATATAAATACACTTTTAAGTTGTTATTTTGAATTTTATCCCAATTAATTTATTGGTTTATATTCGAGTAAGACTTTCTCAACGTCTTTACGTTCCGCATGGACTATAAAGTAAGTATTAATTATTCCGTTGTGAGAGTCAATTTCAATTTGATTATCTTTCACATCAACCACAAAGTGAGTAATTGCTCCTTTGATTGGTGTTAAGTGAACCGTAATTGAATTCTCGTCTATTAAACCTGTCCAATAATCAGGTAAGTTAATTATTTTATGATTGGTTCTACCTCTGAAGTAAACTCCGTGTTCAGGTCCCTCTAACACACCGTATCTTAATCTATATCCTTCTTTTGTTGGGTGAGGGATATCGAATGACTTAGATGCCGCTGTTAAATCTCCTGTCATTGTAGTATTACCTGTAATTGTCAAGTCAGTACCATCAAACCTCATATTAGATTCACCATTCAATTGTCCCGCAGTTCCTGTCGCAGTTACAACGTAGTTATTAACATTATTTGTAATATTACCTAAACCACTTGTTCCTGAAGTACCCGTTGTACCTGAGGTACCTGTTGTTCCTGAAGTACCTGTCGTACCACTTGTTCCTGAGGTTGCAGATGTTCCTGATGTACCTCTAGTACCACTTGTTCCTGAAGTACCTGAGGTAGCAGATGTTCCACTTGTTCCTGAAGTACCACTTGTTCCTGATGTACCCGTTGTTCCTGATGTACCTGTCGTACCACTTGTTCCCGCAGTTGCTGAAGTGCCTGAAGTACCTGAAGTTCCGCTAGTTCCTGTCGTACCACTAGTTCCTGTAGTACCTGAAGTACCCGTTGTTCCTGAAGTACCCGTTGTACCACTTGTTCCAGCAGTTGCTGATGTACCTGAAGTTGCAGATGTTCCACTTGTTCCTGAAGTACCTGTTGTTCCTGAAGTTCCTGTCGTACCACTTGTTCCAGCAGTTGCTGAAGTTCCTGAAGTTCCACTAGTTCCTGTTGTACCACTAGTTCCTGTTGTACCTGAAGTACCCGTTGTACCACTTGTCCCTGAAGTTGCAGATGTTCCTGATGTTCCTCTAGTTCCACTTGTTCCTGAAGTACCTGAAGTCGCAGATGTTCCTGAGGTTCCCGTTGTACCACTAGTTCCTGTTGTTCCTGATGTACCTGTTGTACCACTTGTTCCCGCAGTTGCTGATGTACCTGAAGTTGCAGATGTCCCACTAGTTCCTGAAGTACCTGTTGTTCCTGAAGTTCCTGTTGTACCACTTGTTCCAGCAGTTGCTGAAGTTCCTGAAGTTGCAGATGTTCCTGAAGTACCGCTAGTTCCTGTCGTACCTGATGTACCTGTAGTTCCTGAAGTACCTGAAGTCGCAGATGTCCCTGAAGTTCCTCTTGTACCTGAAGTACCTGAAGTACCGCTTGTTGCAGATGTTCCTGATGTACCTGTTGTACCTGATGTACCTGTTGTACCTGATGTACCTGTTGTACCGCTTGTTCCAGCAGTTGCAGATGTACCGCTAGTTCCTGAAGTTCCTGTTGTACCTGAAGTTCCTGTTGTACCTGAAGTTCCTGTTGTACCTGAAGTTCCTGTTGTACCACTTGTTCCAGCAGTTGCCGAAGTCCCTGAAGTTGCAGAGGTTCCACTTGTTCCTGAGGTTCCTGTTGTACCTGAAGTTCCTGTTGTACCCGAAGTTCCAGCAGTTGCTGAAGTACCAGAAGTACCACTTGTTCCTGTTGTACCTGAAGTTCCTGTTGTACCTGAAGTTCCTGTTGTACCTGATGTTCCTGAGGTTGCAGATGTTCCTGATGTTCCTCTAGTTCCACTTGTTCCTGAAGTACCTGAGGTAGCGGATGTTCCACTTGTTCCTGAAGTACCTGTCGTACCACTTGTACCTGTCGTACCACTTGTTCCAGCAGTTGCCGAAGTACCTGAAGTTGCAGATGTACCTGAAGTTCCGCTAGTTCCTGTTGTTCCTGATGTACCAGTTGTTCCACTTGTTCCTGAGGTTGCAGAT
>Ga0164293_10001366_pt1 | contig 20298 bp, 38 predicted proteins | sample GEODES118metaG_FD_111487 | JGI IMG/M metagenome (GOLD analysis project Ga0164293, IMG submission 111487) | Eutrophic lake water microbial communities from Lake Mendota, Wisconsin, USA - GEODES118 metaG | ecosystem: Environmental > Aquatic > Freshwater > Lake | place: USA: Lake Mendota...
ACATTGCCAGCAGATTTGCAAGCTATAAACATTAGAAAGAACTTTAGCAGAACTCAAATTGAGCAAGGCAGTAGCCAAATCGCTTACCAAAAAATCTTGTCTTATACCTTGGATATTTTCCAAGTATCTTGATAAATAAAAATTTATGTATATTTGTTAAAACGAATAAGCAATGGCAACATATCAATTAGGCAATTTCTTTACTTTCGAGTGGAACTCTCTTCCAGTCGTTTGTAAAACCTCCGCTTCTGTTTCAATTTCCAACGAATCTGTAATTGTAAGAAACGATTGCACAGGCGATTATGGAGTTAGACTAGAAGGCGGCGACAAATCAGGCTCTTTCTCTTTTAGTGGAGACCTCGATTTTGCATCTACTGGAGCATCCAACCTCTCAGCTTTTGACTTGATGGAAGATATCGGCAAAGTATTTGAATTGGTTTTTGGAGGTACTGAGTCAGGTGACAAAATTATTACAGTTGACGCTCAGTTAAACTCTCTTGAAATTACCGCAGAAAGAAACTCTCAAGTATCTTTCTCAGGAACTTTCGACTTTGCTGGCGCTCCAGTAATTAGCGTTATACCAACCTAATAAACATATATGGCTAAATACCATTCTACTCCCTTTAAAGAAGGGGAGATTTTCTTTTACCCAAATCTTGGGGCATTGGCTAATTTTGAAGACTTTACTGGAAAAAGTTTAGGTGAAGTTTTTCAAAATGGAAAGATGCCAAAGCTAGATTTAATTTACGCTTTGCTTATTGAATGTCACAAAGTTGCTTGCATTCGTAAATCGGCAAATCCAATTAGCTTAGATGAGTTAAAAACTTGGGTTGAGGGTAAAGAGGTAATTAATTTATTTAACGACGTTTTGGCCGACTTGCTTTTGGAGTTGGGGATTGGTGAAAGTACCGAACAAAAAAAAACGTAAGTGAAGACGAAAGCGAGAATTACAATGCTCGCGAAAATTTATTGCTGCTCGTAGGTCGGACAAAAATCCCTTATGAGCAGCTTTTTCATTTAAGCCGTAAAGAGTTAAAGGTTTTAATAAAAGGCCACGAGATAGACCAAAAAGACATGGTAGAGGCAATGCGTAAACAGGCTATAATTTTATTGCAACCTCATTTAAAGAAGGGAGTAAATTTAGACCCAACAAAAATTTGGCCTTTGTCCTGGGATAATAATCCAAAGCCTTTGGAGTCAACGCCTCAAGACTTTGCTAAAGCAAAGAAATTGTTGGAAATTGCATCTAAACTAGAAAGAAATGGCAAATCCAAGAATAGAGGTTGAGATAGGCGCTAAGATTAGCGAATTCGATAAAAAATTTAATGAGGTAAATTCCAAACTTGACCAGTCAGGCAAAGAGTTTAGCAAATTTGAAAAAATCTCCTCAACTGCATTAACATCTTTAGGAGCTGCTTTTTCTGTTGGAGCAGTTTTAAGTTTTGGAAAGGCGATAATTGATACGACCGCACAATTCCAAAAAATGGAAGCGGTTTTAACTAATACTTTAGGTAGTAGCTCAGCCGCTCAGGTGGCAATGAATCAAATTGTAGACTTTGCCTCAAAAACACCTTTTCAAGTTGACGAATTAACAAACGCTTTTGTAAAATTAGCCAACCGAGGATTTACGCCAACAGTTAAAGAAATGACGGCTTTAGGTGACTTGGCATCCTCAACTGGAAAATCTTTTGACCAATTAGCCGAAGCAACTTTGGACGCAATGACTGGAGAGTTTGAGCGTTTAAAAGAATTTGGCGTTAGGGCCAAAGCCGAAGGAGATAACGTCGCGTTTACTTTTAAAGGTGTAACTACTGAAGTAGAAAAAACAGACGTAGCTATACAAGAGTATTTAATTAGCCTTGGAGAGGCTGAAGGAGTTACAGGCTCAATGGCGGCAATTTCTGAGACCGTAGGCGGTAAAATATCCAATTTAGGAGACAACTTTACTCAATTACAATTAGCAATTGGTAACTCTTCGAGTGGGTTGGTTTCAGGTGTTTTAGATTTGGCCAATAGTTTAACCAGCAAATTAGTAACCTCATTAACCGCAGTAAATACAGTTGCTCAGTATACTGGAGAAAATGGCTTTGTAACTTTTGGCAAGCAATTACTTTCTCTTTTAAATCCAATTTATGCCAATAAATTAGAAGGCCAGGCAATATTAATTAAGGGAATTCAGAAAGCATCTGTTGAAGCTGCTGCTGGTGTTGAGACATTTAATGAAGTAAGCGACGAAACAAAGGCAGAGGAAAGAGCGAAGGCGTTTGAAGAATATTCCAAAGGATGGGACAAACTTAATAAAGTAATTTTGGCTGGTAATCCTGAAATGAATACCGCTAATTTTCTACTAGAAAGGCAAACTAAACTCGCAAAAGAATTAGACGCAAGTTTTCTTGCTATGGCTGAATCAATTGCAAAGCCAATGCCCATTGGATTAGATTTAGATAAACTAGCGGAAAGTATAGTAATACAACCCGAGATTGCAGACATTGACGAATCCAAAAAAACTAATTTCTTATTAGCCTTAAAAGATTTTAACGCTGAAGCTTCGGCTATTATAACAAATGGAGCGGTTAATGGATTAGGAGATATTGGCTTTGCGATTGGTGAGGCTTTAGCTACTGGAGGCGATGTTGTAAAAGCTGCTGGTAATGCTCTTTTGGGCGGTGTTGCAACTATTGCCGAAGGATTGGGACAAGCGGCTATTAAAGTAGGTGTCGGAATGATTGCAATTAAATTAGCATTTAAAAACCCAGCTACGGCAATTGCTGCTGGTGTTGCCTTAATTGCATTGGCTGGATATATTAGAGCTAAGATTGGTGGAGGTGGAGGAGGAGGAGGTATTACCTCAGGAATTGGAGGAGGAGGAGGCGGTGGTGGTTCTTCCGTTGGAGCGTCAGGTGTTGGAGGCGGTGGCTCGTCATTTACTGGAGGCGCTCAAGGTGGTTTATTTGAGCAAAACAGAGATGTGAGCGGCGAGTTTGTAGTAAAAGGAAACGATTTGGTTTATGTTTTAGGACAAGCAAACAATAAGATAAATAAAGGCTAATGGCTAACGATTACAGATTATTACTTGCAGTTCGAGAAGGTCTTGGAACGATTACCGTTAACGGCGTTGCTCCTTTAGAATTCTATACAGAAGGCGATTCGCTTACAATTGCAGTTGCACCCGAGTCGGGTTATCATACGGCTATGTGGTATAGCTCTCCAGGCAATACTTTCTTGTCTTCTAGCTTGTCTTTTAGCTACACCATGCCGAGTGAGGATGTTAAAGCATACGTTGTTTTAACAGGACAAAACGCGCCTGTAAATGATTACGGACTAAAATATGAGGGGGGGTATGCGACCAACTACGGCGGCAATGTTTGGAACTTGCAAATTTTCAGAACTGGCTATTCAGGAGCGGTTACACCTTTGCTGATTAACGACATCACCTACAATTGGGGTAATACAGGAAACGACCCATTAGAGACAATAATTGGCTCCTCGGTTGACTTTACAATCGCTGGCGAAACTGGAGATTTTAACGAGTTTCTTGTTGGTGGCAATCGAACTTGGAGAGTTGCGTTAAATCAAGTTAGCGCAAACAACGATATTACTGATTGGCAAGCCGCTTCTCCAACTGGAGGTTTTAGAGGCATGGCTTATGGAAATGGGTTTTTTGTTGGTGTTTTTGCAAATGTGCAATATTCTTCGGATGGAATTACTTGGACAAGTGGCGGTTATTTAGGTGCTGAACACGTTACTTATGGAAATGGTCAATTTGTAGCCATTGGTTTTGTAATTGCTTCAGGAGTTCCAACATCATATATTAATACCTCACCAGATGGAATAACATGGACAAGCAGAACTCCTAGTGAGGTAATGACTTTTCAAGATATTTCATTTGGAAATGGATTATATGTTGCGGTTGCTAGTACTGGAACTAATCGTATAATGACATCACCAAATGGAATTACTTGGACATCAAGAACAACAAGTATAAATCCATCATTTAGCGGTGTTGCTTATGGTAATGGAATTTGGGTCTCGGTTTGTAGCGCATCTTCAGGAGGGACAACTTTTACTTCTTATGATGGTTTAAATTGGGATGAGCAAGCAACAGTTTTTAACTCTACGACAATTTTTTTTGCAGATGGTAAATTTACTACTGGCTCAAGATATTCAGTTGATGGATTAACTTGGATAAGTAATTCAATACCATTTTCTCCAGAGTCAATAGCTTATGGAAACGGATATTTTGTTGCAACTAGAAGTAGTGGAACTAACCGAATAGCTTACTCTACAAACGCAATAAATTGGACTGCAATACCAGCGGCTTCAGTTGCTACTTTTGAATCGATTGCGTTTGGAAATAATACCTTTGTAATTGGAGCAACAAGTGGAACAAGTAAAATTAATTACTTAGAATTTGAAGGCGTTCAATCTTTCTTTAGCGGATACATAGCACCTGACTTTATTACATCTCCCTATAAGAGTGGGCCAAAGCTTTTCTCTTTTACTGCGGTTGATGGATTGAAAGGATTTGATTCAATACGCTCAAACTTTACCTCTTGGCCTGATCCAAGAACTCAAGCCTTATCGGCAGTTGTTGGTGCTTTAAATCAATCTTTTGTTGAGCAAAGACCTGTCTTTATTGGTTGCGAAATCCACGAGGCTAGAATGGATTATGACGAAAGCGTTTTCCGTCAATTTAATGTGCCACAAAATGCAATATTTACCGATGGACTAGACGCTAAATTTAGCAACGGAGTAAGGATTGAAAACGAGCAACTTTACCTAAAGAACACAATCGAGAGAATGGTTAACCCTTTCCTTTGTCGCGTGTTTTTGTGGAAAAATCAATTTTACGTTGTAAGATTGACCGAGTTAGGCAAGTTATCTTACAAGATGTACGAATTTTTGCCCGACCTAAGTTTAACGGCAACAAGTACAATTGTAAACGGCGACGACTTAAACGCCGATATTAACTCTCCTGAAGAAACCGCTAGAAGAGTATTTACAGAATTTAACTCTTATTTAAATCTAGGTGTATTAGACGTATATAGCCAGGGAGGAGTATTTGACGCTAAATTTGGGATTGAGGAGTGGAATTTAAACGGAGTTGGCTCAACTTACGACGGCATTTACCAATTAAAGCTTTGGGATTATCACATGGCAATCCCAACTAACCAGCCGTCAAGCGTGCCAAGTGGAAATACGGCCTTAGTGCAGTACGTTTCAGGGGGGGGGGAGTATGTACAAATATGGACAACAACCACAACCGATGGAATAGACGACCCGAACTTGTCTTGGATTTCGGCAAGCACAAACACAACTGGAGGAGCAATTACAATTGCAGAGGAGACGGCCAACACTATTTCTTTGACCTTTCAATACATGGTCGAAAGAGTAAGCACGAGTTACGCGGTTACTCCAGCGGCTCACGCCGTTGGCCTTATGATTAAAATAGGCAATCAATACTTGTCAAGAACTGGAGCAACAACCTTTGCTTGGACTGCTACAAGTACGGTAATGGAATTTACGGTTACGGCTGGCTCTGTTTGGAATCCCATTGCAATAAACAACGTATTAGTCCCAGTTGACGGGGAGGTTGAAATTAGATTGCATCAACTAATCTGTAATGGAGGAACGGCTAACAGATACGTTGTAAGGTATGAAAACCTTTCGCTAAAGATTGAGAAAACAGATGGCTTATCTTTGTCAAAGTTAGGAGTTAAAGCGGTTACTGGCTCACCTTATGCCAACGTGCATCCCGATTACAATACATACATTGGCGACGCAATTACGAGCAACTCAGTTTCGGCTATTCGATTGCTAGATTTTGGTAATGCAGTTTCTACGGATTGGACTAGAGATGGAGTTGAAGAGTTACCTTTGCTAGACATAATCGTGCAAGAATTAGCTAACTTGAAAGGCCGAACGAATTACAGAGTTTTAGCAACCATTGAGCGAAGACCAATAGACCCTTTTAGAAGTTTCTTGTTTAACGGACGATATTGGGCGCTAATGAGTTACGAACTTGATTGCAGAAAAGGAACGGCTAGAATTGAGCTTTACGATTTAGGAATAGAACCAACGACATAAATGGAAGACGTAAATATTAGCAAATTTAGAGCGCAAGTTGTTAGAGCTGGCTCAACTCCAGCCTCTCCAGGCTTTGTTGTTTCCGAGGGGCAAAATCCAGTCGACCCAAGTGGAAGCGGTCAAAACCATTTGCCAGTAACAATTGCAACGGCCTCAACTGGTTTGTCTATTACAGAAAGCCAAGTTTTAGGTGGCGCAGGAACTGTTGGGCAATACATTAGAGGCGATGGCTCTTTGGCTGACTTTCCAGCAACTACGGGCGGAGGCTCCTCTGTTAGCTATTATTTGAATGGTTCTGTTTCGCAAGGCACAATCGGAGGAGTTGCTTATAAGGAACTTAACAAAACGCCAATATTTGGCGCTGGAACTGACATAAGCATAAACGCAGATGGATATATTGCCTCATTTATTACAGATGCTGGCGACCCTAATAAACTACTTATTCCAGCTGGAAACTGGAACTTAGAAACCTATTTTAGCGCGTCAAGTAGTGGTGGAACGCCTTCGTTTTATGTTGAGCTTTACAAGTACAATGGCTCGACATTTACTTTAATTGCATCAAGTAGCTCAGCGCCTGAATTAATCGCTTTTGGCACAAATTTAAATCCATATTTCAGCACGTTAGCGGTGCCTGAAACAATTCTAACTTTAACAGATAGGTTGGCGCTTCGATATTACGTTACACATTCAGGCCGTACAATCACTTTGCATACAGAAAACAACCATTTATGCCAAGTTATTACCACGTTTACAACTGGCTTGACTGCATTAAACGGACTTACTAGCCAAGTGCAATATTTAACGGTTGGGACTAGCGGAACAGACTTTGCAATTTCTAGCGCAAGCGATACCCATACGTTTAATTTACCAACGGCAAGCGCGACAAATAGAGGCGCTTTAAGCTCGGCGGATTGGACAACGTTTAACAATAAGACCTCAAACCTTGGAACGGTTACCTCTGTCGGCTTATCATCAGCCACTAGCGGCGTTACTATTGGCTCAACTCCAGTAACAACAAGCGGAACTATTACCTTAGCAATTGCAACGGCCAGCGGCTCGCAAAATGGCTTGTTATCGAGTACCGATTGGACTACCTTTAACTCTAAGCAAAACGCGCTTACTAACCCAGTAACGGGAACGGGAACGACTAATTACTTGCCAAAGTTTACAGGCAGTACAACGATTGGGAATTCAATAGTTAGTGAAAGTTCAGGTATTATAACTGTTGCTGGTAGATTTAATGCGAATGGAAATGATTATCATACATTATCAGTTGATGAAGGTAGTGCACAATTAAGACTTGAAAGAAAAATTACAAGCACAGGTCTAATGTATTTAGGTGCTGACAATGTTGGTTTTAAAATATTTGACTCTGGGTTTACGCCTCGTTTAATTTTAACCAGCGGTGGCAACCTACTTGTCGGCACAAATACAGACGCTGGCTTTAAGCTAGATGTTAACGGTACTGGGCGGTTTAGTGGGAGTGTGACGGCTGGAAATATTATTGCAAGAAGAGACTCTACAACTAGCGCAACAGACGCTCAATTTATTTCAGAAAATCGAACAGGCAGTTCAGGACAATATGCTATATATGGAAGCAGATTAGATAATGGTTCAGGGGCTGGTTTTGTACCTGTTGCTTTTGGGGCTATTCAAACATCTGGAGCGGGTAGAACTGGCGATTTTATTATAGCTGTTTCAAATACAGATAATGTAAACCTATCTACTCACGAACGAATGCGAATTACCTCAGACGGCTACGCTAGGCTATCAGCTAGCTCAGGAGGTATTCAATTTAATGGAGATACGGCGGCGGCAAACGCTTTAGACGATTACGAAGAGGGTACATTTACACCATCAATGACATTTGGTGGTGGGTCTTCTGGAATTAGTTATTTTGATAGAATCGGTAATTATACAAAAATAGGAAGTCAAGTTACTTGCACTATATATTTAGCTTTAACTGGAGTTGGAAGCTCTACTGGAACTGCAAAAATAACAGGCCTTCCTTTTACTGCATCAAATGCAAATAGAGGAATAGCTGCCGCCTCAACAATAAGATTTAACTCAATAGTTTTTGTCGGTCAATTAGGCGTGCAAGGTCAAACAAATGGAACTGTTATTGACTTTTTTCAAACAACCGAGGCTGGAGTTTCTAGTGCTTTGACTAATTTAAATTTTAATAGTTCTTCAGAAATGGTAATAACAATAACTTATTTTACTGCATAAAATGGCACTAACAGAAAAAAAAATTATCGACAAAATAGAATTACTTGAAAACAATTCTATACAAGTAAGGACTGCAAATGTAATTGAAAAGGATGGCGTAGAAATTTCACGAATCTTTCACCGCCATGTGGTAAATCCTGGCGACGACCTAGCAGAGCAAGACCTAAAAGTTAAATCAATTGCTAATGCAATTTGGACAGACGAAATAATTTTTAACTTTTTACAATCGCAAAATAAAATAGCATGAAAAAAATAGAACCAGTAACAATTTGGAAAAACGGCGAAAGCCAAGAGGCTAATTTATTAAATGCCTACATTATTAACGACAACTTGCAATCGTCTTGCTCGTTTTACTATTCGCTAAACACAAGCGGAGACGGAACGGAGGCAATGCCATTATTATTGGGTCAAGTAGTTGCCGAGGGTAACCTAACAATGGACGGAGAACAATATTTGGCTTGGGGCGGCTCAAATGATATTGCCTTTGCTTACATTGCAGAAAAATTAAACTTAACACTTATTGAAACTGTATGATTGTAAACCTAGTCGTTGCCGTTACTGACATTGAAGGCAACAAAATCACAAATGAAAATGGCGAGTTTATGTACTTGTCAAAAATGGTTGGGAATGCTTTGTTTTCAGCCGAAGAGAAAGACGACCCAATTAGAGTTTATGAGTTGGCAAAAAAGATTTATCACTCTAAAGCAGAAATTGAACTAAGTAAAAGCGATGCCGATTTAATCATGGACAAGGTAAAAGCCAAAGGCTTTACTGTGCTTGTTTTGGGGCCTCTTTACGGATTATTAAAATAAAAGTAATGGTAATTAGAGAGAACCGTTAGTTTGCGGATGTTTAAAACTATAAAACTAGCATACGTCATACTCTATTTAAAGGGCTAAATTTTAGCCCTTTTTTATTTGCTTTAAAATGCCTTATTTTTGGTAAACGAATTAATAAAAAGTAATGCACCACGTCCCTCCATTTGAACAAGTTTTAGGCCTCGGAATTATTGGAACGCTTGCCTCGATTATCGATATGAACGAATCCTTACGATTTCTAATTTTGGTCTTTATGTTTCTTGGCATAGTTATTAAGACTTGGGAGCAAGTAAAGAAAAGCGAGTTTTTCTTGGAGGACATGAAAGGGATTTGGCGCAAAATATTTAAAAAGTAATGGCAAAGGCAGTACAAGCAAACAAGCCAAATTCATTTGGCAAGCGTCGGAACGGAAAAGCTAAAAAATCATATTCTAAAAATGAGCAAAAGCCAAAAAGATATCGTGGACAAGGACGCTGAAAAATCAAAATACATCCGCCTGGGAATTTGGGCGGTTTTTTTAATTGTAGTCGGCGGAGTTGCTGCCTACTTTCTACCTGAGCATTCGGTTGGGTCATTCTTTGACCTACTTAAAACAATTGTAACCTCTTTAATCCTATAATGGAAATAAAAAGAATTTCGAGGAATTTGCACCAAATCAACCTCGACCAAAAAGAGTCCAAAATTGCTTTATTGTCGGACATCCATTGGGACAATCCTAAATGCGACCGAGAGAAATTAAAGCGGCATTTGGATTACTGCAAAGAGAAAGAAATGCCAATATTTATAAACGGCGATTTCTTTTGCCTCATGATGGGGAAATATGACCCTAGACGAAGCAAAAAGGATATTTTACCCGAACATAATAAGGCAAATTATATAGACGCGGTAATTGAGGACGCCGTAGATTGGTGGACACCTTACGCCCATTTAATTACGGTTATTGGTTACGGCAATCACGAGACAGGAATTATAAAGCATTTAGAAACAGACCCATTGCAACGCTTTGTTGATTTGCTAAATTACACGAATAAGACTAGCGTATATACTGGCGGTTATGGTGGTTGGCTAGTCATTAAAAAGCAAGTTGAAACCAACACTTTCATGACAAAAAATTTAAAGTATTTTCATGGAAGCGGAGGCGGTGGTGTTGTTACAAAGGGAGCGATTAACTTGACAAGAGCGTTAGAAATGTATGAGAATATGGATGTATTTGTAATGGGCCACATACACGAAAATTCAAGTCGTAACGATGCTAGGGACACAATCCAATACAACCCAGGTAAGCATTACCACGAGCTATTGCAAAAACAAATTCATCTTGCAATAACTGGAGCCTACAAAGAGGAATATGAGGACGGATTTGGTGGATGGCATATTGAACGCGGCGCCCCAATAAAGCCGACAGGAGGCCGCATTTTAACCTTAGAGGGTCGACGAATTAGGTCGAAGGATAATGACTCTTGGGAATTGTTAGTTGATTCTTGTAAATTTCCGTTATGAAACTTTCGACAAACTTTAGCCTCGACGAATTTGCCAGCGCTGACGGTACGGCGCCAACAAATGACGTGCTTAAAAACTTGACCGAGTTAGCTAAAAACTTGGAGGCTCTACGTAAGCATTTGGGCCAGCCAATACGTATAACGTCAGGGTTTAGGTCAAAAGAACACAACGCAAAAATTGGAGGCGCTTTAAATAGCTTTCACGTCCTGGGGATGGCGGCCGACATTCAGGTTGCAAAAATGAAACCCGAAGACGTTGCAAAGGCAATAGAGCTATTGATTAAGGATGGCAAAATTAAAGAAGGCGGTTTGGGAATTTACCGAACTTGGATTCATTATGATATTAGAGGAACTAAAGCACGCTGGAAAATATGAAAGCAATTTTAGAATATTATTTACCCGAAGAAAACGACGATTTTCAAGCGGCAATAAACGGCCATAACTATAAAAGCGCCATTTGGGATTTTGACCAGTTGCTAAGGTCTGAAATGAAGTACAAGGAATTATCGGACGATACTTATCAGGCTTATAAATGGTGTCGCGAGGAGCTTAGAAAAATTTTAGAACAAGATAACCTTTTCATCGAGCAATAATGCCACTACCAAAGCCAAAACCAGCCGAAACTCAAAGCGATTTTGTCGCTCGATGTGTTGCAGACCCAATTATGGAAAAGGAATTTCCACGCATCGACCAGCGTTTAATAATTTGTTACGTTCAATTCAGAGGCAAAAAATGAGAGAGTTACTAGACGACGAGCGGATAAGAATTGCAATTATTTCGTTTTTAATTGGCGTTTTGCTGGCTTTTGTTGTTTACCCAAGACCTGAGCAAGAGACAGTATATAAGTTTGAAAGCGTGACAAAAACAGACACTTTAATTGTCGAGGTTAAGGACACCGTTTACGTCCCTAAAACAAAGATAAAAACGCAAGTTTTAAGGGATACAATCCTAGTCGATTATAAGCCTAAAATAAGCCAGTTTAACGCGTCCTTTCCTTTTGAGTATGGAAGTACCAATGTAAGCGGCGAAGTCTTGGGAGAAGTGCTTAAAATGACCGCGACAAGCGATTTTAAAATACCAGTCGTAACCAACACGATTACGAATACAGAAACCAAGACAATTGTGCAAAAACCTAAAGGAATTTACTTGGGCGCTGGCGTCAATTCGTTGCTTCAGCCAAATGCTAAAGTTTCCTATTTGGACAACAAATATTTGTTTAGCTATCAATATCAACCTTTGGAAAAAGTTCACCAAATCGGAATTGCTAAAAAGTTATTCTAAAGGTTAATAAAAGTTCCCAATTTGTCAACTTATAGGTTGTTATTCGGTTAAATTCCGAATTGTTTGTTACCTTTTTATATAAATTCGTCCCAAAAATCGACAATATAAGTGGCCAACCGTCTACATTTTGGCGACATTTGGCACGTTATAAATGCATGAATTTTTCCTAATTGTGGCAGATTCGCCTTATTTAGGTTTTACTATGTCCTGAAGCTGACCCCAAATAGCTTCGCTTAAATCACCCCAGTACATTTCGCATTTGCCATCCTTAATAGGCGGATTCATAAAATAGGATTGCATATACTCGCTTGGCTTTGCCGTAAATCTGTAGCAGCTTTCTTTGTAGGGACAATTTGTCCCTGGGCACATGGTTATGTCAGGACTCATTATTATATGTATTTAGGCGTTTTATTGCACTTTTGTACGATTTATACGGAATTGCATATAAAAATAGCCGTTAATGCGTAGTATATCTTACATTTTATACCCTTTTTGTAAACTCTAGTTAACCTTATCCATTTATCTTTAGCAATACCAGGTAACCAATCAAATCGTTTATAACGTCCTCATCGTCTCGCTCTAAGCTACCATTTTTAATTCGCTTTAGCTTGTCGTCAATCCTAACCAGTAGTCCCTCCTTAGCGGACAACTGACTAAATACGCAAAGAGGCTCAAGAGCGGAGTTTCCGTATTTTAGATTTTTGGCAATTAGCAAGTCCCGTATTTCGTCAAGTACAACACAAACTTGGACGGCAAATAAATTATTCTCCATTATTTAGTATTTTCATCAATAATGCCATGAGCAACAAAATACCAATTATCGTTGGAGTCATTCTTAAAAGTCTTTTTCTCGTCATAATATTGCTTAAATGATTTGTACTCGTCTCCAAACGTGTATTGGCTACTTTTGTATTTTGACCGTCCTTTTTTAACCAGCAATCCATCGGGAAACAAAACGTAAAATTCGTTTTCCTCGACTGCCTGGTTAAACTCCAAATATTGCATCCACCAATCTACTGGCTTTCTGTTTTCGTCCAGCACCTTGGTCGCTTTCAGGTAGCCAAACGGATTTAAAATTTTGTCCTCTTCCATACGCAAGTTAAAAGCATAAAAAATGACACGGAAAAAAAAGATTGCCTTTTGATTAAAATATTTTTGGTAATATGTTGGAATATCAGAAATAAGTAATAATTTCGGGTATTCATTTAAACAAACACCCACAAACCCATTTAAAAATGAGCAATTCAGAAACAGTATCACGCGAATTCTTTGACAAACCATTAGATTTTACCTACGAAGGCCGCGATTACATTTGGTATGGTATTTATAAGCTCCGGAACACAGGACTCCGGGTAGATATTGAGATTTTAGATACAGATTTTTTCGCTTATTACCGAGATTTTAGTGATGTTTTAATACAAATATTACCAACAAATGACATTCTAAGTCAGATTGAGATTGAAATACAAAAAATTATAAATTTTAAATAATCAAAACACACCTATGAACTACGACACAGAAACACATTACGACCAGCAAGTAAATTTTATTTACGAAGGCTTTGAGTACGTTTGGCAAGGCGACTACACTGTTAACAATTCCGCCGAGGACGAGAGCGAGTACGCGCCAGGATATGGCGAAACAGAAATTGTAATAGACCATACCTCCAGCCTATTTTATTTTAACCCGTCAACCGATGAGGTAATTGAGGTAATCCCGACGGCAAGTATTTTAATGGAATTAGAGATAGAAATTGAACGCAACCTTTAAACACTTAAACACCTATGGAAAAATCACAGAGTATCACAAACCTAACGCAAGGCTTAGCCAAGTTCCATGCCATGGTTGGGAAAATTAGCAAAGACGCTAAGAATCCGTTTTTTAAGTCCAATTATGCCAGCTTGCCTCACATTATTACAGAGGTTAGCGAACCGCTCGAAAAGGCTGGTTTAATCCTTAGCCAGTTTCCAAACGGCGACGGTCTTACCACAATGCTAATACACGCCGAGAGTGGCGAGTACATTTCGGCAACTTACACGCTCCAGGTAGTGAGACAAAACGACCCACAAGCGCAAGGCTCGGCAATTAGTTACGCTCGTAGATATGCAATTACAAGCATTCTAAACCTAGCAATTAGCGACGATGACGGAGAGGCTGCAACACGACCAGTACGCCAGGCTCCAGCGGTTACAAAAACCAAACCGACCGACGAGCAATTTGCCTACATCGTTAGATATCTAAACGGAACGGATGCACAAAAAAAGCAAGCCAAAGAGGCTTTGAGTAAATACATTTTAACACAAGACCAACAAGACACCTTAGACGGATTATTATGAACTTATACGAAATAACAAGAGAGGCTCAAGAGTTAGCCTTTCTACTTGAAACTGACGAGCTTACACCTGAGCTGGAGCAAATGCTGGTAATTAACCAAGAGCAACTCCAGGCAAAGGCTGGCAACTATGCCAAGGTAATCGCAAACATTCAAAGCGATGCAGACGCAATCGACCAAGAAATTAAAAGACTCAAGGCGATGAAGGACAATAAAGAGCGAGCTATTACAAGGCTCAAGGACGCTCTAAGAGAGGCAATGCTAGTAAGTGCCATCGACAAGATAGAAAGTCCTTTATTCAAGCTCTCTTTACGCCGTAGCGAAGCGGTTGAGGTTGACATTGTGGAGGCTTTACCTAGCCAGTTTGTCAATATTAAAAACGTGGTAACCGCTGATAAGGTAGCAATCAAAGAAGCCATTAAACGAGGCGAAAATATTACTGGCGCAAGAATAATTGAAAATTTTAACCTCCAAATCAAATGAGCCATTACACATATTTAGGCAAGTTTATACAACGCCCTGGAGACTTGGCGCCAAAAGGTGTCGCCTCCACATTTAACGAAGAGAAATTACCTTTTAACGAAACATTCGAAAGACTATGGAATTTGATGAAATAACCCAGCAAATCAAGTCCCTTTACCTGGAGGGATTGACAAGAAAAAAGATAGCCAAAACGCTTGGCTTAGATGTTCAAAAGGTTGGCTATTTGCTCTACACAAAAATGAAGATGCATGAGATTTACCCTCGTAAATTAATGGACGAAAACATTTTCCAAATCCTTACCGACCATCAAATTAGTAGGATTCTAACTTTGGCAACTTACGGCTATTGCTGCCGAGAAATAGCTGAAGACCAAAACCTAGAATTTCGAAAGGTTAAAAAGTTGCTGGATGTGGCAGAGGCTAAAAACATGATTCAGAAAAAAGTATAAATTCTTTTTTATTTCTAAGATTAAGTTTAATATTGCTAAAAATTTAAACCAAAACATACATGAAAACGCTATTTAAAATCATTTACACAATCCTGGCTTTCGCGCCAATCTTTGCCTTGTTTTATATGCTTGGCTTAAAATTATCCTAAACACCTAAAACCAAACTCCTATGGAAACGATTAAAATTAAAACCACGCATTTTGTAGAAACCGAGTTTAATTTACCTAAGTACTTTAAAATTGCTCATCACTACCAAATGATTTTGGACGACAAAAATTACTTATTTGTCAAGTCTCGTTTAGAAAATACATTACTTATTTATCCTGAGATTTCAATACATCCAATTAGCTATTCTGCTGGACGCTGGTACGACGAAACCATTAAACAGGAACTAATACCAATTAGCGAGCAAGAGTTTAAAGACGAGTTTACAAAAGCAAGTGTTGAACTATTAAACTATTTGAATTGATGGAATCGACCGACTCTCAAAACGCACTTATCAAGGGATGGCTTTTAAACGGCCATTCCCTTACTCAGCTAGAAGCTTTGACCCAGTTTGGATGCTTCAGGCTTGCGGCTAGGATTGCTAACCTTAGAGATAAGGGTTTTAATGTAGAAACCGACATGGTTACGCTAGAAAATGGAAAAAGAGTTGCACGATATTTTATAAAACGATGACACCTAAAGAAAAAGCTATTGAAATTTATACTAAAATGTATAACGAAGTTTATGCCTCTTATGGGACTGATTTTTTAGCGAAACAATGCGCTTTAATAGCGGTTAATCAACTTGTTGATGAAATTATTTCTTTTGATTCTCAAATGTCAGAAGCAAGGCTTTTCGATAAAGATTTAAAATATTGGTTAGAAGTAAAAAAAGAAATCGAAAAGCTATGACACGAGAGGAAATAATAATAGAACTCAACCACAGAGCAACCCAAAAGTATTTGGTATACTTGGCCCTCCAGGAAATCATGCTGGATTATTACGAGGACATTACGATGTTAAAAGCCTTTGACGGCGATTTAAAAACCAAACACAAAAACATGATTAACGCGCTAAAAAGAAAGTCAACCGAGGCGTTTAGATTCTTGGAGAATTACGATGGAGGAGAGGCTACAATTAAGCAGTTTCACGAGTTTGTGACCTTGTTTGAAAAGCTGCATCATTCCATTGACAAGGGCGGCTCTTTGTTTCACGATTGCCTAAATGCTATAGAACTAATCTTAAATAATAATGAGACACAGAAACCTAACTGAATACGAAAAGCAGCTAATTTTTGAAAAATGGCAAGACCGTACACCTACAAAGGTAATTGCCTTGGAAATGGGTGTAAGTTATATGTGCATTTATTACCAACTAAAGAAGCGTAACTTGGTTGGTTAAATCCAAAATGTTTATATTTGTGTATTAAATGAGAGATTTAAGAGGTCGGAGCCTTAAATCTTTCATAGGTGAAATTCACCCAAGGCCCATCGACTCCGACACGATAGGGCCTTTTTTATTTTACTTATGAGCGGATGGATTAAGGTACACAGGCAATTATCAAACCATTGGATTTGGGATAAACCCGAATATTTAAAATGGTGGTTGGACATTTTGATGCAAGCCAACATCGAACCAAAGAAGGTTTTAATTAAAAACCAGCTTATAGAAATCAACCGAGGCGAGGTTGTTTATTCTTACGAAACCTGGGCAAATAGATGGAAAATTAACAAATCTAAAGTTTTGAGGTTTTTAAAAATGCTTGAGAAAGATTCAATGATTGTGTTAAAAAGCGAAACGGTTACGACACGGATAACTATCTGTAAATATGATACTTACCAAGGTGAGCGAAACGATAGTGAAACGCAAGTGAAACGCACACGAAACGCAAGTGAAACGCAAGTGAAACCAACTAAAGAAGTAAAAGAATTAGATAAGGAAATAAGTAAAGAAATGTTTATCTCTTTGGATGAGATTACGCAAGAGATGGCAAAGGAAAAGCCAATGCAAAGACCTTACTTTTTAAGGATGCAAGAAATACACGGAATAAGTGAAAGCCATGTAAAAGACTATTTCACTAAATGGAAAATATTAAAGGAAGGAGAAGCAATGACAATAAGCAAAGCTCAGAACTCATTTAACCTTTACTTAAAAAATAGTTTATCCAGCAATCAAGGCACAAAAGAAAATGAGCCTCCTAAATACGCTAAATCAACAATAAAAGACAACTGGTGGTAAGATGAAAGAGATACAAGAATTAAACGACCTAAACAGAAATGTTTGGGGATTGATTGTACAAGCTCAGCAAACTAAGAATTGGGCCTTAATGGAAGTAAACCTAAAAAGGTTGTACGCTCTACAAAAAAAGTATGTCAATATTATAAATTTACAAGATTACGATTTAAAAGGTACTAAATTAGCATTGCAAGAAGAGGCAAGGCAAAATAGGATATTTGAAAGGCAATGGTTTACAGACCTAGCCAAGAAGCAAGGCAAATACAACGAACTTAAAACGGAAATTGATAAATACTTTTTTGAATGAAAAAACATAACAAAGAGTTCGACCTAGATTTTTGCGAGGCATCAATTAAGACATTTGCTGGCCAACGCGAGTCAATGCTAAACAATTTCCGTAAGGGCAAAGAGGCTGGGAGTAAAACCTATGTAAGGGATATCGACCAAGTAACCAGCGGAGGATTGCAAAATAAGATGTGGTCTTGGAAGGCTGGAGAGTTTAACTTGTGGACGGGATACAACAACGAAGGTAAATCCCAATTCCTTATTTTTCTTTGCGTCTTAAAGGCAATAAATGAGGGTTGGAAATTCGCTTTTTTTAGTCCTGAAAATTACCCTCCTGACGAGTTCTTCGATGACATTATACACACGATAACTGGAAAGAGTACCGACCGAGCTTACAAGAATTTTGACCTTAGCGAAGAGGAGTATTTAAATGCCTTTGATTTGGTAAAGGATAATTTCTTTTTTGTTTACCCTGAAAAAAACGGAGTTCCTGACTTTAGAATAGAACAGATTGAAAGCGTATTTGAGTTTCTTGTGTGGGAGAGAGGAGTTAACGCGGTAATTGTTGACCCGTACATTAAAATCCGTCATGAGATGGGCCCTGGAGAGCAAGAGCATTTGTACGCGTCGCGCTTTATGATGGACCGAATCAACTTTACTCGAAAGAATAATGTTTCTTATCATTTGGTAATGCACCAAACAACACCACGAAAAGAGAAAGACGGCAATTATCCGCCTCCAAGTCTCTACCAAATTAAGGGGGGGGGTACCTTTGCAGATTCGACCGACAACACCATAAGCGTTTGGAGACCGAATAGAGCAACCGACCCTAACGATACAACGCTAATAATTAAGACGGATAAGATTAAGAAGCAAAAGCTGGTTGGAATACCTTTTGAGATTACAATTGATTTTAACAGAAAGCGCAACCGTTACATTGGTAAAGATGGATTCGATTACTTTGCAAACGCAAATGTTAAAAGCCATCAATTTCCAGGAGTAGAAAAGTTTCCCAATTTGGGAACAAATAATTTTGAGATTGAAACAGAAACTAAATCACCGTTCTAAAAATATGGCAACTACTTATTTTTTATCAAACAGGAAAGAAAAAGATTGGGTGCAATTAACTAGGCAAATACAAATGTTTTGCCTTAGGAAAGGAATACCATTAGACGCAAATATTAATATTGAAATTAGTGAATCAATGATTTTTCAAACAGGATTACAGACAGTAAAAATAACTATTAACTAAAAAAACCATGAGCAAGATTTACGGCGGAAACGCAAAAATTATCCAAACCAAGTTTGGCGAAATGACAAAGATTAGCCAAAGCCGTAGCGATTTAGAAAAGCTATTGGCATACCTAAACGCAAACGATTCAGAATGGGTAAACCTGGTATTAAAGGAAAAGCAAGAAAAGGTTGAAGGCAAGCCAACTCACTACTTGGAGGTTGACGATTGGAAGCCAGTACAAGTGGCAAACAAGCCGACAGAGAAACGCATTGTCGAAAACGATAACTTACCTTTTTAAATGAAAAAAAATGATTTGTACGCAATCTTTGTGGCGCTTGTAGGGATTACCCTACTGGCGTTGCTAAAGGTTTCTAGTTTGCTGCTTTTTGTAGTGGCTTTGGCTTTGTGGACTTTGGCTTGGTCTTGGATTTACAAAAAATGTAAATGATTCAATTTAAGATAAACGAAAAGCCTTTGAGTGTTAATTTAGCTTGGCAAGGCAAACGTTTTAAAACGCCAGCTTACAAAGAATACGAAAAAGCAATGCTCTTGCGTATGCCAGCGTCAAAGGTGGACACAAGCCAAATGTTAAGGGTTGAGTTTTTTTTTGGCTTTAGCAACAAAGCTTCTGACCTTGACAATCCCGTAAAGTTATTATTGGATTTGGCTCAGAAAAAATACGGCTTTAATGATTCGAATGTTTACGAGTTAAACGTCCGCAAATGCATTGTCAAAAAAGGAGATGAGTTTATACAGATGGGGATTTATAATTTATTGCCGTTTTAAACAAAAATCTAGTTTTTAACTTGTATTATTATCGGAATCCTATATTTGTCTAAAGAATAAGGAAATGAGCATTTACGAAGGGTTATTCATACGAAAAGCACGCAAAGCCGCTGGTTATACGCAAGAGCAGTTGTCCGAGAAAATCGGACTATCCTTGGCTCCAATTAACCAAGTGGAAAATGGTTGGGAAAGCATAAGCTTAAACAGACTTAGACAGATTTGCGAGGCAATTGGCTTGGAGGTTGTAATTAGACGAAAAGATGCCGAGAATCCAGCCAACTAAAACCGATTATTCGTTAGAAATTAGATACAGACTAAGAGATGGCCAATGGTCTCCTTGGTCAAATAAAGGAAAAGGCAAGTTTGAGACAATAGAGCTTGTACAAAGGCAAATTAGAACGCTGGCGGCCGCTTATCAACTTAGAGAGAAAGAGGTACGATTTGAATGGAATGGAGTTCTTTGCGACTTTGCTGGCAATAAGACTGGCGAAGTTATTACACTTAAATAGTTAGTTTTGGGTTAGTGTTAACTGGAAAGCCTTGCTCAATCGGGCAAGGTTTTTTTACTTAAATTTGTGATTATGGAAAAGCATTTAC
>Ga0164293_10001369_pt1 | contig 20286 bp, 19 predicted proteins | sample GEODES118metaG_FD_111487 | JGI IMG/M metagenome (GOLD analysis project Ga0164293, IMG submission 111487) | Eutrophic lake water microbial communities from Lake Mendota, Wisconsin, USA - GEODES118 metaG | ecosystem: Environmental > Aquatic > Freshwater > Lake | place: USA: Lake Mendota...
AGTGACAATACAAATGCCGCCTAACGTTTCAAATTGAACGGGATCGAACATGGTAGGTCTCTGTTCCAAGGATTCCAGATCTTTGTTTTACGTCAATCTCTCTGCTGCATCAAGTCCTCGATGTCCCTAATCTTTACGGGTACACCCCTAGTCAGCAATTCACAGCCGTGTTGCGTCACGACTGCGTCGTCTTCAATTCGAATGCCAATATTCCAAAATATCTCTGGTATGTCTGGCGATGGGGTCACGTAGAGACCAGGTTCGATCGTCAGCACCATACCTGGCATTAACGTGCGCCAACCGCGTTCGCCTGCACCGGCCGGAGGGGTACGATAATCGCCGACATCGTGCACATCCATGCCCAACCAATGCCCTGTTCGATGCATGTAGAAGCGTTTAAAGCTTTCGGTTTCAATGTTTTGTTCAAGCGTTCCAGTTAATAGCTTTTCATCGAGGAGTCCTTGCGTTAAGACGCGCACCGCAGCCTCATGCGCGGCATTCCAGTGGTGCGCAGGCGATACACGGGCTGCGGCTGCGTGCTGCGCCGCAAGAACGATTTCATAGAGTGCCCCTTGGGTCGCTGAAAAATGGCCATTAGCGGGAAAGGTGCGTGTGATGTCTGAGGCGTAGCCGTCAAGTTCGCAACCTGCGTCGATAAGAACAAGATCGCCGTCGCGCATGACTGTGTTGCCCGCGCGGTAGTGCAAGGTACACGCGTTGGCGCCGGCGGCAACGATGCTGTCGTAGGCAACTGATTGGGCGCCGTGCTTGCGAAACACATATAAAAGTTCGGCTTCGAGCTCGTACTCGTGCATGCCCGGCTGTGCAGCTTGAATGGCGCGGGTATGTCCAAGTGCCGAGATCGTGGCTGCGCGTTGCATCGTATCAAGTTCGCTGGCGTCCTTAATGAGGCGCATCTCGCTCAGCGGTTCGCCAATATCGAGCCACTGCGTAGGCGCAGCGCGCGTGCCGCGTAACGTTGTCTGCGCTTTCTCGAGCCAGGTATGCAATTGGGTTAGATAGTTTGGCGACCGACTGCGCCCGGTGTTGGTAAACAAGTTTTTTAAACCTGCCATCAACAAAGGGATTTGAGTGTCGAGATCGGAGATGGAGAAGGCTCGATCAAAACCAAAGTGCTCCGCAGCGGCATCGGGGCCCCACCGTTTGCCAGTCCACGTCTCCATCAGCGGGTCCTTTGGCTCGCAAAACAAAATACTGCTGTCGGTTTCACCTGCGATCAACACCAACCAAGCGTTTGCCTCGGTGAAGCCAGAGAGGTAGAAAAAATCACTGTCGTGTCGAAACGCGTAATGAGTATCTCGGTTGCGTGCAATTTCCGGACCCGTGGGCAAGACGGCGATTCCGCCGCCCATGCTGCGCATCCAACTTAGAATCTGCTGGCGGCGGCGAGTAAAGGGGCTAGATGAGTTGTGCTCGAGGGTCATAAGGCATTCGGTTAGATGGATTGACCTCAACATACTACAATTCGAAGCGTAGATTGTGTGCTGATCTCCGATCATTTAAAAGGTTGTGTGATGGATTGGCTGAGTTGGCTTAGACCCTGGGAATCGTCGCCCGTCTTGATGTTGTGCTTCGCACTTAGCGCGTGGCTATTTGTACGGGGCGTGCGCGTGCGTCGTGTATCGCGCGCACGCCAAGTATTCTTTTGGGTTGGCTGGGTCATGCTGTACCTATCGATGCATACGATGCTCGATTACTACGCCGAGCGTATGTTTTTTATGCACCGAATTCAACATCTGGTGCTGCACCATCTTGGACCTCTTATCGTGATGGCAGCGTACCCCGGTTCAGTCATGCGCGCTGGGCTGCCACAGACGTTGCGTCGTGCGCTCTTCCGGTTCAATCAAACAATTTGGGGTCGGGGGGTCGTGTCAGTCCTGACCAATCCCATTTTTGTTCCGGCCTTGTTCGTATTTTTGGTTGTGATCTGGCTGATCCCTTCGGTACAGTTTTATTCCATGTTGGACTGGCGACTGTACCGTCTCATGAACTGGTCCGTTGTCATTACTGGTTTCATGTACTGGAATTTAATTCTAGATCGCCGACCGAATCCGCCTGCGGCAATGACGCCTGGCGGCCGCGTGATTTCTCCGATTCTGACGATGGCGCCACAGATGGTCGCGGGCGCCGTAATTGCCTTCACAGAACGAGATTTATACCCGTTGTTTGACTTGTGCGGCCGGGCTATTGCAATGAGCGCCCAAACCGATCAGATGATCGGCGGCCTGACCATGTGGATACCTGCGGCGATGACCGAGGTAATCGGTCTCTTGGTGGCCTTGCGCACACTCATGCGGTTGTCTGCAAATGGCCGCTGGGGAGGGGCCAAACCGCGGCCCCTTGAGCAAATCAGGGGATGAGGCCGTGGTACTTACGACCGAGCGCCACAGTGGCTCTGAACATACCCTCTTTGTTGCCGCAGTCGTAGCGGATCCCTTCATAGCGATGGGCGAAGACCGGTTGCTCTTTGAGTAGGGAGGCGATTCCGTCAGTGAGCTGGATCTCACCGCCCGCACCCGCTTGTGTTTGACGCAGATGCGCAAAAATTCTGGCGTCCAAAACATAGCGACCGACCACAGCCAGGGTGGAGGGGGCAACATCTGACTTTGGCTTTTCAACGATGTGTCTGACACGCTCTGTGCGAGGACCGGCTGGTTCTGTTGCCACAATGCCATACTTGTCGGTATCGCTTAAGGGAACCTCTTGCACGCCCAGAATACTGCCCTGGTAGGTGAGGGCTGCATCAATAAGCTGCCCCATCACCGGACGCTCAGCATCGAGCAAATCGTCCGCCAGAAGAACAGCGAAAGGCTCGTCGCCCACGATTGGGGCGGCGGTTAGGACCGCGTGACCAAGTCCAAGTGGGGCGGATTGTCGGATATAGATACAACTGACATTCGAAGGCAAGATTTCCTGAACAATCGCAAGGAGTTCAGCCTTGCCCTTGCGCGCCAATTCATGTTCCATTTCTGGAGCCGAGTCGAAATGGTCCTCGATCGCACGCTTATTTCGCCCGGTCACAAAGATCAAATCTGTAATGCCGGCCGCAACAGCTTCTTCGACCGCGTACTGGATCAAGGGCTTGTCTACGACTGGTAGCATCTCTTTAGGCATTGCCTTGGTAGCCGGTAAAAAACGGGTTCCAAGTCCAGCAACTGGAAAAACCGCTTTGCGTACAGGGCGCATTTTTTGATTCCTTGCAAAAATTCGCCCAAAGGGCGGAACATATCTCGACAGCCGCTATCATAAGCTTATGGCTCTAAAACATTCAAAAACTCATCAAACACTACCGTCTAAGTGCGTGATTTGGACGGTTTCTGCACTTTTGTGCTTTCCAGCGGTGTCCCCGGCACAGCCCGCGGCTGTGCCAACTCTGGGCTCGCCAGCTGCGGCTGAGTTGTCCCCTTCTGTGGAGCGCCGCTTAGGTGAAGCCATCATGGTGCAGGGGCGACGGGATCCGGAATACATCAACGACGCGGATTTAAGCCAGTATTTGAACGAAATGGGACGCAAAATTGCCGCTTTCGCCCCGGGAGGTGCTCCCCAGGTAGATGTGTTCGGCGTGCGAAATCCAGTCGTCAACGCGTTTGCGATGCCCGGGGGGTTTATCGGCGTGCAGACTGGCTTGATCGTATTGGCGGGAGCAGAGTCCGAGCTTGCTGGGGTGGTGGCCCACGAAATCGCGCACGTCACCCAACGACATATTGCGCGGGGTTTGACTCAGCAAACCCAGGGTGGTCACCTTGCGTTGGCGACCTTGGTTGCGGCGATACTGGCGGCGATGCTCCCAGGTGGAGGGCAGGCTGCGATGGGTATCGCCGCGTTTGGGCAGGCCGCCATGATTGATCGTCAGCTTGGGTTCTCTCGCGATGCGGAACAGGAAGCTGATCGCACGGGGGTGGAAATGTTGCGTAAGGCTGGTTATGACCCCAACGGTATGGCGCTAATGTTTGGCAGGCTGATGAATGCATCATCGCTCAATGAAGGGCGCGGTGGTGGTGTGTATGCAACGACCCATCCTTTGAGTATTCAGCGGATGACGGATATGCAAAACCGCATTCGGCAATATCCCTCAGGTAAATTCCAAGCGTCGGAGGAGTTTTGGTTCGTACGTGCGAAGGCGAGGGTTTTGCAGGCGCTTGATCCACGCGCTTTGCGTCAGGCGCTCGATCAGCTGGAAGAGGAAGCTCGGGCGCCTGGCGGTCAAGCCGGAGCCGGCGAGAGCACGTCGCGTCGCGTCGCCGCTTGGTATGGGGTCTCGCTCGCAGCGCTCGCTCGTCAGGATCCGGCCGCGGCCGCCGCCGCGCTACAGCAGGCGCAGTCGTTCAAGATCCCATCACCCTATTTGGACTTGCAGAAAATTGACATTGATATTGCCAACCGGCAATACGCGGCTGCGTTGACGGCGGCTCAGGCGGGTAATAAGCGCTGGCCGAGTCGACGTTCTTTCGCGCTGCGCGTGTCACAAACTTTGCAAGGCACGAACAAGGATAGAGAAGCCGTCACTTTTTTACAGGCTCAAATTAAACGCTGGCCAAACGAAGAGCCAGATTTTTATAAGATGCTCGCCGTCTCGCAGGACAGACTTGGTGAATCGATTGCGGCTAAGCAGTCGATGGCGGCATATTATGAAAGGGTGGGCGCCTTACCAGCCGCAGTGACGCAGTTGCAGCAAGCACGTGCGCAGTCGCAAGATTTCTATGTGCAGTCGCAAATCGATGGCCAGATCCGTACGCTGACGACAAAAATATCAGACGACCGACGTTTGCTAGAGCGGTTTAAATAACGCCTAAAGGGCTTAGCGAGCGGTGAAAAATCTTTCGATACGTCTTGGTAGCCAACCAAGATGCCCCGGCCAACCTCCTGTGACGAAACCAACATGTCCGCCTTGTGCGGGCTGGTGAAACTCTATCTGTGCGCTGCCGAGTTGTGGGCCTGGCAAGGCAGCCTGCGGTAAAAAAGGATCGTTGCGCGCGTTGAGCACAAGTGTGGGAATGCGAATGTGAGTAAGCCAACGCATGCTTGAAGACTGTGTCCAGTAATCAAGGGCATCTGCAAAGCCATGCATCGGTGCCGTGTAGGCATTATCAAAGTCTCGTAGCGTGCGCGCTTGGTGAATGCGTAGGGTGTCGATCACACCAGGAAATCTTTGCGCTTTTTTGAGCACTTTTGGCCTAAGGGTACGCAGGAAGTGCCGTGAATAAATCTCTCGGTTGAAGCGATCATCCGACAAGTGGTTTCCAGCGGCGACAAGATCCAAGGGTGCCGAGATCGCAGCCGCTGCTTTGAGCCAGGCCACCTCAGCGGGTGACTCGCCTAAGTATTTAAGCAGCGCGTTGCCCCCGAGGGATATTCCGACTGCGTGCCAGTGCCCTGCGGGAAGTCTTGCGCGTACCGTCTGAAGGATGAAACGAATCTCGGCCGAGTCTCCCGAGTGATACGCGCGTGCTAAACGGTTTGCAAAACCCGAACAGCCTCGGAAGTGCGCGACGACGACCGTCCAGCCCGCCTGCCGAAAGTATTGCGCGATGGATTGTGCGTAGCGACTTTTGCTACTTCCCTCGAGGCCATGCAGTAAAACGAGAGCGGGACTGGCCTGAGCCAGGCCAAGCGCTTGACGGCCAGAGTCCTCAAGCCAGTCTGTTGCTGCAGTTTGAATCAGCGTCGCATCACGCGCCTGTTTGGGGGCGCGAGGAAGGAGTGGCGAGTTCCAATCAAAGTCGATGAAATCGCCGTCTGGTGTTTCGACGCGCTCACGAAAAAAACGGATCCGGTTTGTAGGTGCAAGCAAAGCACCGAAGAGTGTTTGTGACTGCCTGTCGGGTAGCCAAGCGGGAGTCGGACAAGGTGAGAGATCGAGATGGGCGCTCACGAGAGGGTGCTTAATGCAGAAGCCCTGGTTTGTCATGAAGATCGAGCATGCCTGCCTCCACGGGTGCAGCCGAGGCGTGATGCATGACCAGTCTCCATCCAGTTGGACCCTTGTGATAGACGTTGGTTGCATAGCAATGTGCAACTTCTGTGCCATCTGCACTCTTGACCGAGATTTGCTCGATCAGAGAATGCACAGCGCCCATCATGCTGTGCGACGACACGGTCATAGACGGGCGAATGCGTAATCCCCCGTTGGCCAAAATTTCTTGCCAGGATTCTTTTACAGCATGTAGCCCAACGACACGTAAGCCACCCGGGTGTACACAGATCACCTCTTCATCCTCAGCCCAGACCTGCATTAGGCGAGGTAAGTCTGCACGCTCAAGGGCATCGTAGAAGGCGAGTTCGGCTTCTTCTGGGGTGGCAAAGATGACAGGCAAGGTGGGCAGCCTAGTGCGCGTGCACAACCGCACCAGGCACCAGACGGTACTCGGTGCTGCAATAGGGGCATTTGGCCATGCCTGTTTTGGTGACATCAAGAAAAACGCGTGGATGCATGCTCCAGAGCGGAGCTTTCGGGCCGGGGCAATGCAGGGGTAAGTCGTCACCCGTCAGCATGATCGCTTGTTGGTTTTCAGTGGAGCTAGATGCTTGTGTCATTGCGCGTCTCGTGAAAATAACGTGTTGCAATGATTGTAACAACTGCACGGTCTACAATAGCGCAATCGAAAGATAAAACCCCTCAAATTTTCGCATTGTCGTTTGTCGTTGAACTGATACGTGGCTGCTGACCCATTGAATTCGATCGCTCTACGCACGCTTAGACGCCGTGCGTTTTTTGAGGGTGCGCGCGCAATTGCGCCGGGGCTTATTGCGCTGGCAATTTGGGGCATCGTCACGGGTGTCGCCATGGTGAAGTCGGGGCTTTCCGCACCGGCGGCGGCTGTCATGTCACTCCTGGTTTATGCGGGCTCGGCTCAGCTTACGGCGATACCGTTATTAGTAGTCGGCGCACCGCTTTGGCTGATTTTCGGTGCGGGCATCATCGTGAACTTGCGGTTTCTCATTTTTGGTGCAGCGATGCATCCGTATTTCAAACACATGCCCTGGCCTAAGCGTTTGCTGCTAGGGTTCATGAATGTCGATATTGTTTTTGTGACGTTCATTGGGCGGTTTGGTGCTGCCCCCCAGAAGGGCAATACAGAGCAATTGTGGTTTTTTATTGGCGCCACCATTCCCTGCTGGGCCATGTGGCAGCTAACCTCGCTGATCGGAATTACCTTGAGTGCATCAGTTCCAGCGTCGTGGTCGCTGGAGTTCGCAGCAGTGTTGGCATTGATGGCGTTAATGTTGCCACTCATCAAAACGCGACCTGCAATGCTCTCGGTGTTGGCCGCCGGCGCCACAGCTTGGCTGACCCAGCCCTGGCCCTTGCGTATGGGGTTGGTGGCGTCGACGGTGGTCGGTATTGCTGCGGGAATGTGGGCAGAGTCTCAGCTTCATCGAAACATAACAACGACGGGGTCAGGATCGTGATTGAGCAGTCCTGGTATGTCTACTCAGCCATTGTCTTGCTCGCTTCCACGAGTTTGATTTGCCGAACAGGGTATGTGCTGTTTGGCCATCTTTTGCCTCTGCCCGATCGCTTGCAACGCGCGCTAAGGTATGCGCCCCTGGCAGCGTTGACCGGAATCATTGTGCCGGAGCTGCTGCCCTGGCACCCAGAACTCGGACCGCAAGTGGATTTGAGGCTGTTTGCCGCCGTAATCGCCACGGCTCTATTTTGCTGGACGCGGAACAGTTTTGTCTTGATTGTGTCTGGAATGGCGGTCCTTTGGACCGCACGTTGGCTATTCCTTGCCTAAAACCTTCGGTTTAGTGGGTTAGCTGCGGTACACTGGTGGGTGATTTCTTAAATAATTCAATGACTTCAAACACTCAAACCGTATTACAGCCTGAGCCGGCTACCCTCACTTTTGCCGAAATCGGACTGCATCCTGCCTTGTTGCAGGCGGTATCAGATACCGGATACACCACGCCAACGCCCATCCAGGCGCAAGCCTTGCCTTCTGTGATGGCGGGCAACGACGTGATGGGCGCCGCCCAGACTGGAACGGGCAAGACAGCTGCGTTCACGTTACCCATTTTGCACAGACTGATGCAACACGCCAACTCGAGCGCATCGCCAGCGCGACACCCCGTGCGTGCATTGATTTTGACACCGACGCGTGAACTTGCTGATCAGGTTGCTGAAAGCGTTAAGCGTTACGGCAAACAGACGACGTTGCGCTCGACGGTTGTATTCGGCGGTGTCGACATCGGCCCGCAAAAAGAGGCGCTACGCAATGGTTGTGAAGTGTTGATTGCAACGCCTGGGCGCCTGCTTGATCACGTCGAGCAGCGCAACGTGAACCTTGGGCAGGTTGGTATCTTGGTCTTGGATGAAGCCGACCGTATGTTGGACATGGGCTTCTTACCCGACCTCGAACGAATTATTCGCCTCTTGCCGGCGCAGCGACAAACATTATTATTTTCGGCGACATTTAGTAACGAAATTCGTAAGCTTGCTCGCACCTATCTCAATAGCCCAGTAGAGCTTGAGGTTGCTAAGCGAAATGCGACAGCCGACACAGTGACGCAAATTGCCTATGCGATGTCGGGCGATGCGAAACGTGCGGCGGTGGTGCATCTCGTTAAGTCTCGCGGATTAAAACAAGTGATTGTGTTTTCCAACACCAAAATCGGGACAGGGCGTCTGGCACGTCAGCTTGAATTGGATGGCGTGCGCGCCGAATCTATTCACGGCGACAAATCACAGGCTGACCGCATGAAAGCGCTTGAAGCCTTTAAAGCCGGCGAGCTTGAAGTATTGGTGGCAACCGATGTGGCTGCGCGCGGTCTGGACGTGGCCGGTGTGCCCTGTGTGATCAATTACGACTTGCCGCACAGCGCGGAAGACTATGTCCATCGTATTGGCCGAACGGGGCGTGCGGGTGCTAAGGGCGAAGCGATCTCCTTGTTTTCACCTGCCGAAGAAAAGTATCTGTTTGATATTGAAAAACTCATTAAGGCGCCTGTTACACGTGGCACCTTACAACTTCCAGGCGAGTTAATTGCGCGAGCCTCTGAGCGCACAGAGCGTTCGGAGCGTGGGCCGCGTACCGAAGCCCGAGGCTCCGGCAACGAGAGAGGCGCTCGCCCAAGTCGCTACAGTGCACCAGTCAAGCCGATCGATGAGTTTTTTTTAAAGCCTTATGAGCCGTCGGCTGCGGCTGTCGCTGCGGCTGCACAGGCGCCGGCTTCAAGTGCAAAAAAACCAACATTACTTGGAAAGCGTCCTGTCGGACTGTTGCTTGGCGCGGCAAGCAAAAAAACCTAGGTCAGACGCTTGATCAGTTTGTGTGGTTTAGGTACGCGTCAAAAGACTTAACAAATCGTTGGGTAGCCCAGAGGGCTGGGCTTTGCCAGGTGCACGCATCGCGTCGAGTAATCGTTCGAGGTGTTCGATATGTGGCAAGATCGTGCCCATGAAACGTACGCTTCCTCCATCCACAATGCCAATGGTGGGAAAGTTCTCAACATCTTCATCGCCCAATAAGTCTGGATGATCTTCGATATCGATCCAGACGAAGCAGATGTCCGGATGTTCTGACGCGAGCGCTTCGAGCTTTGGTTTGTAGGCTTTGCACGCATCGCACCACGCCGCGCAAAAACACAGGGCGAGTCGTTGAGAGGGCTGTTTGAGCTGCTCAAGGAGTGCTGTGGTGCCAGGTAGATGTAATGTCATCGATGCACTGAGGTATTTGTTTGTCTATGATAGCTCGGTTTAATTTACTCCACGCGACAAGTTTATGATGCAACCCCCCAAGCCGATTCCTGACCGAGCTTTTCCGAATAGCCCCCGCTCTGCGGGACTGACTGGTGTCGGAGACGCCTTTGGCCGCGCCCTACTATCCCAGTTCCATCCAAAGATGTTGCTCGCGTTACTGTTGCCATTCATGTTGATGATGGTGGGGGCCTTGTTAGTGTTGTTTTTGGCCCTGGGTCCCTTGACCGACTGGCTTGATCAACAACTGAGTGCAACCACGCCCTTACTGGTTGCGGCGCAATGGTTGCAGTCCATGGGACTGTTCTCGCTCGCGGCAATCAAAGCGTGGTTGTTGCCTTTGCTGGTTGCTGCGATCTTGTTACCGTTAACAGGAATTCTCGGTTTGGCTGTCGCCGCCGTCTTTGTGATGCCGATTGTGGTGCGACACGTGTCTCGCCATCATTACAGTGATCTCCAGGTGACGGGTCAGCATGCCTTTATCGTGAGCCTGTGGAACGCGCTATGGGTCAGTGTGCTGTTTATGGTGGGTTGGCTCTTGACCTTGCCGTTTTGGCTGTTTCCGCCTCTGGGTTTATTGGTTTCGTTGTTGTGGTGGACGTTTGCGTTTTCGCGCATGATGCGACTCGATGCGATCGTCGATCATGCCAGCGCCGCCGAACGTACGGAGCTGATTGCTCGCCACAGCACAGGATTCTGGGTTATTGGCTTAGTTTGCGCGCTGTTAAATCTCTTACCCCCTGCGTGGGTATTTTTACCCGTATTTTCGGGCTTGATCTACACACATTTTGGCCTGGCCGCCCTACGCCGCTTGCGCCAAGAGAACCCTTCATTTGCCTAGTTTGCTGAGGCCCGCGTGACATGACGGGCAACATTTGTGCTGAAATGTCGGCTGTACCTGATTGATACTTTTTTGGAACGCTTATGCCTGCCTCTACACAAAAATCTCGCTTCGGTCTTATCGTTGTTGGCGACGAAATTCTCTCGGGGCGCAGACAAGATAAGCATTTTCCAAAAGTTGTGGAATTGCTGGGGGCTCGAGGATTACAGCTGTCTTGGGTTGAAATTTTGTCCGACGATCGTGCGGCTCTGACAGCGGCTTACAAACGCAGCTTTGCCTCCGGAGATATTGTGTTGAGCTGCGGTGGTATTGGGGCCACGCCGGATGATCATACGCGGCAAGCTGCTGCAGCCGCCTTGGGTGTGCCACTCGAGCTTAACGATTTTGCGAAAGAACAGATCACGATTCGTTGTGCTGAGAACGCAGCGAAAGGGCAGGGGTCAGCTGATATGAATGCACCTGAAAACCAACAACGTCTGCAGATGGGATTTTTCCCGCAAGGTTGTGAGGCAGTGCCGAATCCCTTCAATCGAATTCCCGGTTTTTTTATTCACGACCACACCTTTGTGCCAGGCTTTCCTGTCATGGCATGGCCAATGCTTGAGTCGATGCTGGATACGCGTTATGCACATCTGCACAACAAGGAAGATCGTGCAGAGCACTCCTTTATCGTTTACGGCCTACCTGAATCCCGGATCACTCCCGCGCTTGAGGCGCTAGAGAAAAAATGGTCGAGTGTGAAGGCTTTTAGTCTTCCCTCCGTAGGCGAGGGTGGGGGTATTCCGCATATTGAGCTTGGCGTCAAAGGCGATGCGGCGGCTGCCCTAGAGGCGCTGGAGTTTTTGCGTGCGGAGGCCTTACGGTTGGGCGCCCGGTATGAGCCTCCGGTGACACAGTAGCGCCTAGCGATTACGGTGAGTGGTCACGATAGTCCGGTAATTTCTCCGGCATCGTTGATGTCGATGCTATTGGCTGCTGGCACGACGGGTAAGCCCGGCATCGTCATGATGTCGCCACACACAACCACGACGAACCCCGCACCTGCTGCGAGGCGCACTTCCCGAATATTCAGTAGGTGATCACTTGGGGCACCGCGTAGTTTCGCGTCGCTTGAAAAGGAATATTGTGTCTTCGCAATGCACACTGGGAGGTGACCATATCCTTCCGCTTCCAGTTGCGCGAATTGTGCCCGGACTTTTGCCTCAGCCGAGATACCTGCTGCCGCGTAGATTTTGGTTGCAATGGTTTGAACTTTATCCCAAAGCGTCGCCTGATCTTCATAGAGAAACTTGAAGTGATTCGGTCGGTCACATAGTTTGACAACCGCGTGGGCGAGTTCGGCTGCACCCGCACCTCCTTTTGCCCAATGCTCTGCCAGGACAACTTCCACGCCAAGTGAGGCGGCTGTCGCTTGGAGCAGAGCGATTTCCGCCGTAGTGTCCTCTGTGCGATGGTTGATCGCCACAACACAAGGCAAGCCGAAATTTTTTGTGATGTTATGTATGTGGCGCTCGAGATTCACTAGACCTAGGCGTAGGGCCTCGAGATTTTCTGAGCCGACATCTTTTACCTCGACCCCGCCGTGATACTTCAGCGCGCGTACCGTTGCTACAAGCACCACAGCGGAAGGTTTCAAGCCCGCTTTGCGGCACTTGATATCTAAAAACTTTTCCGCACCGAGGTCGGCACCAAAGCCGGCTTCGGTGACGACATAGTCGGCGAGCTTGAGCGCGGTTGAGGTCGCCAGGACGGTATTGCACCCATGCGCAATATTGGCGAACGGTCCGCCGTGTACCAGGGCAAGATTGTTCTCAAGTGTTTGGACGAGGTTCGGCGCCAGCGCTTCCTTCAACAGAGCCGCCATGGCACCCTGTGCCTGTAGGTCGCGTGCGCGAATTGGTTTGCCTGTTAAAGAGTAGCCCACGACGATATCTGCTAATCGGTCTTTGAGTTCCTTTAGATTTTTGACCAAGCAAAAGATCGCCATGACTTCGGAGGCGACAACAATATCGAAGCGATCTTCACGCGGGAAGCCGTTTGCGGTGCCACCCAAGCCGATTACGATTTGACGTAAGGCGCGATCATTTAGATCCACGACACGGCGCCAACTAATACGTCGCACATCAAAGCCCAGCTTGTTGCCATGGTGAATGTGGTTATCGATCAAGGCTGCCAGCAAATTATTGGCGAGCGCAATGGCATTGAAGTCACCCGTGAAGTGCAGGTTGATATCTTCCATGGGAACGACTTGTGCCATGCCTCCGCCGGCCGCGCCCCCTTTCATGCCAAACACTGGACCAAGCGAGGGTTCACGCAAACAGATCATGGCGCGCTTGCCGATGTGATTCAAAGCATCACCCAGTCCCACGGTCGTCGTGGTTTTGCCCTCGCCCGCGGGAGTTGGCGAAATTGCCGTGACCAGAATTAATTTTCCGTCTGGTCTTGAATCGAGCGTGCGGATGTATTCAAGCGATAGCTTCGCTTTGAATCTGCCGTAAGGCTCTAACGCCTCGTTGGGAATGCCTGCTTGTTCTGGGGCGAGGTCAAGAATTGGTCGCTTGTGTGCGGCTTGAGCGATGGCGAGATCAGAGCGCATGAGAGGTTGCCTTAGAAGCTTTAAAAATGAGCTAAAAAACTAGTAAACCAATGGTTATATGCATAAGAATGTCGCTCCTCATCATTTGCTTTGCATATTAATCAAGTTGAATATTGGCTCTACGAGCAATGGCTGCCCACTTACTCGACTCCTTTGCAATGAATTGCGAAAATTCCTCAGGACTTTTAGATGATGGCTCGTCACCGTTAGCATTCATTTTGCTAATAAATGTCGGGTCAGTAAGTGCTTGTCGGGTTGCCTTATTTAAGGATGTCACGACACTATTTGGAATATTTTTAGGTCCAAATAATCCTACCCAAACGGTCACGTCAAAATTCGGCAAGCTCGATTCTGCAATGGTTGGTATTTCGGCTAAGCTCGACGGTCTTTTATCACCCGAAGTCGCCAACGCTTTTAACTTCCCACCATTGATTAATGGCATCGCATTTGAAATATTAGTTATGGTGTACAAGGATTCTTTGGAGGCTACCGAGTTAACTGAATCGGGCCCCCCATTAAAGCCCATATGGGTTGCGTTGGCTCCTGCCAACTGACTAAATAACTCACCAGCCAAATGAACTAAAGTACCGTTACCAGTAGAGCTGTAATTGTGCTTGTTTGGATTTGTCTTTAACTCAACTGCTAAATCTTGTGCTGATTTTATTGGTAGATCATTACTAACCACTAAGACGAATGGTGCTGATGTAATTTGGGCAATGGGCTGAAGATCTTTTATGGGATCGTAGGGAAGGTTTTTGTAAATTGCAGGCTGCAAGGCAATTTGGCCAGTTGAGACAATTAATAGCGTGTACCCATCGGGCTCTGCTTTAGCGACTTCGCTACTACCAATCACACCGCCGGCCCCCAACCGATTTTCCACCACAAAACTTTGGTTGTAGTGAGCTGACAGTTGTTTAGCAAGCTCGCGTGCAATCAAGTCTAGGGCACCACCACCGACGCCGATACCTAAGGTGAGGCTCGGGGCAGTGGGTGCAATTGTGTCGTAACTAAGGCTTAGTGCACTAGAATTTGGCCCCGCGTTACCGGCCTTATCGACCACTTGAGCCACAAAGGTGTTAGTGGTATTCGCAATTAAATGAACCGCCGTCACAATAAAGGTGAAGCTGTTGTTCGTAATATCGGTGCTGCTTAAGGTAGCACTAATAACCGTGCCGCCATTGATGATTAAACGAATGGTGTCACCCGCTACAGCATTGGTTCCACTTAAGGTGGTCGTCACGGTAAAGCCTTTGGTTGCTTCACTCGCACTAATACCGGAGGCAATATCGGTAATCACAGCGGGCGCGGCCAAGGGTGCACCCGGAGCAAGCGTATCCAATGTAAAGCTAGTGTTACCAAAACTGCTAGTGTTACCGGCACTGTCCGTGGCAGTCGCACTCACACTAATCATGCCATCGCCTAAAGTGATGAGATCAGCACGACTTAAGGACACCGCTTGCGCGCTACCCGTACCGTTGAGGTTCTTAGTCACGACGTTGCTACCGTTCGTGAAGACTACCACCACCGCACTACCGCTCTCGGCCGTGAGGGTCATGACCCCAGTACCTTGGGTTGCTTCGGCACTCGTCGCACCACCAGCAGGAAAGGGAACTACTATTTTGACTGGTCTATTAGGCCAATCCGTTGTTTGCGCGAACGTATTTGTAATGAGTAAAGAGGCTAATAAACTCAAAAATTTATTCATTTCTTTTTTCCCGTATCCGCTCTAGCAATTAAGAGCATTATCACTCAACTCACTTAGTGTTTTAACGGGGGGTGCTAATGAAGCAAAGGTATTTGTTGCCTGAGATTTGACGCAAGAAGCAGTGCGTTTCATAATATGAGATAGAATTCCTAATGCTGCACTGCCGCAGTAGTTACTAACTACACCAACCCACCATGTCGCGCACCGTTTCATCTTCCACAATCTTGCCGCCCCCTATATCCTCGGGGTCTGCAGAGATGGCGATCCAGGTTTTAGGTCGAGCCACACAGTTGCTTGATGCTTTAGCGGCTCAACCAGATCCCGTTCCACTCAAAGATCTGGCGCGAACCACTGGGTTACACACCTCGACCGCGCATCGTATCCTCAATGATTTAGTGATCGGGCGCTACGTCGAACGCGTCGATAGCGGCTTGTATCAGCTAGGGATGCGCTTGCTGGAGTTAGGCTCGCTGGTGAAGGGGCGCTTAAACGTTCGAGAAGCGGCCATTGACGCCATGCGGGCGTTGCATTCGTTGACTGGTCAGACGGTTAATCTCTCCGTGCAGCAGGGTGACGAAATCGTGTATATCGATCGCGCCTGGAGCGAACGCTCGGGTATGCAGGTGGTACGCGCCATTGGCGGTCGCGCGCCCTTGCATCTCACGTCCAACGGCAAGTTGTTCTTGTCTTCGGTGGATGTCCGGCAATTACGGGCCTACGCTACGCGTACTGGCCTTGCAGGGGGCACTGCCAATAGCATAAAGAGTCTTGATGCCCTAGAGCGCGAACTATCACTTGTTCGGCAGTTAGGCTACGCCCGAGACAATGAAGAGCTTGAGATGGGGGTCCGCTGCATTGCCGCGGGCATTTATGACGACACCGGCAAGTTGGTGGCTGGCTTGTCTATTTCTGCGCCATCGAGTCGTCTGCAAGATGCTTGGATTCCACAGCTGGTCGCAACGGCCGCGACAATTTCAGAAGCGTTAGGCTACGAAACTGGTGCAACGAGCGGGTAGTAAACACTCACAATAATAAGATTAACTTAACTGCATAAAAATAATGTGGTTTTTTGGTGCGGCGCAACAAATATTTGTTGACAGGGTATTTTTTCAGCCTAAAATAACACTTGTGCACTGCAACATATCGCAGCAAACAAACATTTAATTTATTTTGGAGAACACCATGTCTGCAATTCCTCAGCAGGTCTTAAATAGTCAAAAAGCGGCCATCGATGCATTCGTGGCTGTTCAGGGTTCAGTTTTTTCAGGTTTCGAGAAGCTTGTAGACCTCAACCTCAAGGCCTTGAAAGCTACGATCGACGAAGTGTCGGCTACTTCCCAGCAAGTTGTTGGCGTGAAAGACGCACAAGAAGCTTTGTCGCTTTCGTCAGGTCTGGTCCAGCCAGGCGCAGAAAAAGCGATGGCTTACAGCAAGCATGTGTACGACATCGTTTCAACAGTGCAGGCTGACTTGGCCAAACTGAGCGAGTCGCAGATTGCTGAAGGCCAGAAGCATGTTCAGGACGCAATCGAGCAGTTCACCAAGAGCGCTCCAGCTGGTTCCGAAGGTGCTGTGGCGATGTTGAAGAACTCGATGGCTCAGGCTAGCTCTGCTTATGATTCGATGACTAAAGCTGCCAAGCAGGCTGCTGAAGTTGCCGAGAAAAATCTTGCCGCTGCTGCGAACGCAACATTCAAAGCTGCTGGTCAAGCTGCTGACGCTGCTAAGTCCGCTACACGCGGTCGTCGCTCAGCCTAAGCTACAACGTCGCAATATAAAAAAACCACCCTCGGGTGGTTTTTTTATTTGGGTCGCCTTATTTACCGAGTTTTGCAATCTCGCGAACACACTCACCGACCAATGCGGGACCCTTGTAAATCAAACCGGTGTAGAGCTGCACGGCATTCGCACCTGCGGAGATTTTTTCTGCCGCATGTTTACCAGAAACAATTCCACCCACACCAATGATGGCGAAGTCCGGTCCAAGCTTTGCGCGCAGTCGTGCAATCACTTCGAGTGAGCGTGTGTGCAACGGGGCACCCGATAAACCACCCGCTTCTTGAGCGTGCGCCAAGCCTTGCACAGCGTCTCGCGCGATGGTCGTGTTGGTGGCGATCACGCCATCAATGCCGTGGCGAGGAAGTACCTCGGTGATGATGTCGATCTGCTCTTCGGTCAGGTCGGGTGCAATCTTGACAGCGAGCGGAACACGTCGCTGATACTGCGTAGCAAGTTCTTGTCTGCGATGAGCAAGCTGCAAGAGCAGCTCGTCGAGTTCCTGTTCACCCTGTAACGCCCGGAGATTTTTTGTATTGGGCGAGGAGATATTGACGGTGATGTAATCGGCATGCGGATAGACGCCCGCCAAGCCAATGAGGTAGTCGTCTGCGGCGCGTTCAATTGGCGTATCGGCGTTTTTGCCGATGTTCAGACCAATGACGCCACCGTGTGTGCGCCAGGTGCTGCGCTGGACATTACTCAAAAAAGTGTCAAGCCCTTGATTGTTAAAACCTAAGCGATTAATCAGCGCCTGTGCCTCGGGAATGCGAAACATACGCGGCTTTGGGTTGCCAGCTTGAGCGCGGGGCGTCACTGTACCCACCTCAATAAAGCCAAACCCCAAATTTCCCATCGCATCGATGTGGGCACCGTTTTTGTCCAGGCCCGCAGCGAGCCCCACAGGATTTTGTAAGGCCAGTCCCATCAAAGTCGTGGGGGCAACTACTCGGTTGTGCATTAACCCCCTTGTGAATGAGCAATCGTAGGCGCGTTGCAATGCGCTGAGCGTTGCCTCATGTGCCGCTTCGGCATCCAAAGCAAAAAGGGCTTGACGCGCAAGGGGATAGGCTTGAAAGAGTATCGACATGACAACCGTTAAAAAATAGAGTCAGGGAGAAACATTAGGGGGCGGGGGCTGATCGTGCCAGGTTCCGTTGTAGCGGTACTGCGCCGGACCAAATGCTGCCTTGTATGCCATTTTTGCACTCTTTTCGATCCAATAACCTAAATAGAGCCAAGGCAGACCGAGTTGGCGGCACTGTTGGATTTGCCACAAAATGCTGTAGGTGCCCAGGCTACCTGTCGCTTCTGGGTCGTAGAAGGTGTAGACCGAAGAGAGCCCTTGCTCGAGTACATCGATGATCGACACCATCCGCAAGGTGCCATCTTCTTCTCGAAACTCCACCAAGCGAGTGTTCACACGGCTGGCTAATAAAAATTCGCTGTACTGTGTGCGACTGTCATCATCCATGCCACCACCGGGGTGACGTAGCGCTTGATAGCGCGAATACAGCGCGTAGTGTTCGCTGGACCAGGACAGCTCGGCGACCAGCGGACGCAATTGTTGGTGGCGCTTGAGGGTGCGCTGTTGCGTACGGTTCGGTGTAAAGCGAGTCGCGTCAACACGCACTGGCAGGCAGGCGCGGCAATTGTCACAGTGAGGGCGGTAGGTGAATAGCCCACTGCGCCGAAATCCTTGATCTATCAATTGGGAGTAGGTATCGGAATGAATCAAATGTCCAGGTGCAGCGACTTGCGAGCGAGCTTGTTGCTGCGGCAGGTAACTGCACGGATACGGCGCAGTCGCATAAAACTGCAGTGCCTCAAAGGGGAGTTCTTTCAGTTGGCTCATGGGTGCAATATACCTGCTTGGTCCAAGCGACCTGGATACCAAACAATATCAGGCATCGAGGCGTATTGGCGGACATGAGCGATGAATTGCTGCCTGGGGATGGGTGCTGCCCCTAGGGTGCTTAGGTGCGCTGTGTGCATTTGACAGTCAACCCACGGGATCCCTTGATTTTTTAAGAACCAGACCAAATGTGCCAAGGCGATTTTAGAGGCATCTGTCGCTCGACTAAACATCGATTCGCCAAAAAACATACGCCCAAGGCTCACCCCGTATAACCCTCCTACCAACTCTCCATCGATCCACGTTTCTAGGCTGTGCACGTGTCCCAGTAAATGCCAGGCCTCGTAAGCCAATTGCATTTCTCTGGTGATCCAGGTGCCGGGCTGTCCATTGTGGGCTGGTCGGGCACAGGCGCGCAAAACGGCGGTAAAAGCAGTGTCGACTTTGACCACAGTGGAGTAGTCCCCAGCGGCTTGCGCGCGAGCGATTTGTCGCAGGCGCTTGCCCAAGGAGTGGGACAGATGCAAGGACTCGCACTGCAGCACCATTCTTGGGTCGGGCGACCACCAGAGCGGCGGCTCGTCTGCCGAGAACCAAGGAAAGATGCCTTGACCATAGGCATCGCGCAAACGTGGGATTGAGAGATCAGCCCCTGCGGCTAATAGCCCAGCAGGCTCCTGCAGCGCGTCTTCTGGATCAGGAAAGGGGGTGTCGGGGTCGAGCCAGGTCAGTCTCATGGCAGGCTCAAGCGGATCTTTGCACTCAGTCGCCTGGCCGGTTGGCTGCGAATAAAGAGTAATGGTGGGTGTCAAAGTGGCCGATCTCGCGTTCGCGCAGATAGTGTTTGAGCGTTGTCGAGACAGAGCGAAAGGACAGATTGTCCCAAGGTATTTCGTCAATTCCGTACCAGCGCGCCTCAAGCGTTTCTGGACCCGGATCAAGATCTGGGCTAATCGCGTGCGCTAAGAAATACACGTGCACTTGATCGACGTGGGGTATGTCAACAACCGTATAGAGTTTCCCCAGCGTTATTTGCGCTCCGGCTTCCTCTTGGGTCTCGCGTTCAGCGCCTTGGCCGATGGTTTCCCCGAGCTCCATAAAGCCGGCCGGCAAAGTCCAGGTGTTGGCGCGTGGCTCAATGGCACGCAAGCATAAAAGGATTTTGTCGTTCCAGATGGGTAGTGTGCCCACGACTAGTCTGGGGTTTTGGTAATGCACGGCGCCGCAGGCTTCGCAAACATCTCGTTCGCGGTTGTCACCCTCGAGGATACGGCGCGTGATGGGCGTCGCGCACTGACCGCAGAACTTTTGGAGGCGTGGCGCAGGGAAGTAGAAGTCGGGATCGTGGCTCATAGGCCTGTATTTTAAGGCTAATAGGCTACGAATCGGTGCGGATTGGTGCAGGATTCATTACAAAACCCAAAGTCTTTGCAATGTCGCTTTGCAAGATGCGCTGCAGTGGAGCGGGGCTGCTCAGGGCTGCATATTGCCCCAAAGGATCAAATAAACGAACCATCCCGGCTTGTTTGGATGGCAGGTCTTCTTGTGGGGAAAGCTTATCCAGGACTTCGAGCGCTGTTTTGCCGGTTTCGCTTCGAAGCACCTCGGTAAGCCCCAACAGGTCGCGATCGTCAACGCGGGCAGGCCCTAGATCGGTTTGGGCATAAAGTTGCCCGAGATCGTCGGCAAACCACCGCGTGATTGTTTTGATAATGAGCTCGTTATGCGTGACAAGTGCGTTCAGATCGGGCCGTAGGTGGAGGATCAGCGGGGCAGCGTCTAGTCGAACGTA
>Ga0164293_10001371_pt1 | contig 20279 bp, 21 predicted proteins | sample GEODES118metaG_FD_111487 | JGI IMG/M metagenome (GOLD analysis project Ga0164293, IMG submission 111487) | Eutrophic lake water microbial communities from Lake Mendota, Wisconsin, USA - GEODES118 metaG | ecosystem: Environmental > Aquatic > Freshwater > Lake | place: USA: Lake Mendota...
CTATTCAGTTGAGCTACGCAGCCATTTAAAAAAACTATTTCAACTCGCGTTTGCATTCCTTCCTAAAACCTTCCCGACACTTGTGTCGGGATGCTCTATTCAGTTGAGCTACGCAGCCATTTATTAACGGAGGACAAAATTAATGAAAATAACCTTTTCATCCAAACTATAATCCCTGCAAAAAGCTAGCATGTATGTAGTCTACTACTTTTTCAAGGCTTTTGGTTTCTTCAAAAACCTTAAGTTGTCTGTCGGCACCGGTTCCTTCATCCAGCATTTTATTTACATGGCTTATGGCATGACGGCTTCCGAGATGAGGGATCACGTCATCCACAAAATCTAACAATTCATAAATGAGTACTCGGGTATTCACTTCCGATTCTTTACCAAAATCTATCATACTGCCATCGATGCCGTACCTGCTGGCCCTGAATTTATTTTCATTGATCAATGCCCTGCTGTACATCATGAAGTTGAGATTCTGACTACGCAGTTTGTACAATTTAGCACAGATCGCCTGAAAAATACCTGCAATCGCAGTAGTTTCCTGAACGGTCATCGGGATATCGCAAATCCTGAATTCTACCGTATTGAAGAAAGGATGTACCCGTAAATCCCACCAAATCTTTTTGGCATTATCAATACAATTGGTTTTCACCAAAAGTTTCACATAACTATCATAATCTTCTATGCTGTTGAATGCATCAGGAATACCGGTACGGGGAAATTTTTCAAATACTTTGGTCCTGAAAGATTTGTAACCGGTTAGCCTTCCTTCCCAGAATGGCGAATTGGTACTAAGTGCGAAAACATGTGGCAGGAAGTACCTGGCCGTGTTGGCAATATGGATAGCCATCTCACGTGTTTCCATCCCTACATGAACATGCAACCCGAAAATGAGATTACTTCTTGCGGCTTCCTGCAATTCATTTACAATTTCACTATAACGGGCATGTTCCGTAATCAATTGCTTTTCCCAATGGCTGAAAGGATGGGTACCACTAGCACCCATCCAAAGCCCAAGTTCATCAGCAATACCACTGATGGTTTTGCGAAGGGTGCCCACATCCATGAAAGCTTCGTCTACATCAGCACAGATATCAGTACCAACCTCTACTACAGCCTGATGCATCTCTGCTTTTACTTTGTCTTTGATCACTTTATGCCCCTCATGTACAATTTTTTGTTCATGACTTTTCAATTCCCTGGTTAGCGGATCAATCACCATATACTCTTCTTCAACCCCGATAGTGAAATGTTTATAAGAAAGATTAGGCATGTTTAGCATTTTAGCATCCAGCGTGTTATTTTTTTACGGCTGATCTGCAGTGAAAAAACGGAATGATCTCATCCTTCCCTGTTAAAATAATTTTTGTTTCTGTGCACTGCATTTGATGTATTCGCCCCAGGTGAGATTATCAGCGCCATCAACATGCTCCATCGCTTTTTCTATTGCGTAAGTTGCTGCGGTTTCCACCACCCAATCAAAATTTTCCTGGCCCACGCTGGTGACTTCAGCATCAGGTGCAGGGTTACAGAAATCTATCGCATAGGGTACACCGTTACGCAAGGCCAGTTCCACCGTGTTGAAATCGTATCCCAGATAACGGCATATCCGCAACACGATATCCTCCATCTCCTTATATTTTTCGGGTGTTGGGTTGAAATCGGCCACATAACGAAGATGATGCGGGTTTCGAGGTTCATAAGGCATGATCCGTACATATTTTCCACCGATGCAATAACAACGGTAATATTCTTCAAACTTTATTTCTTCCTGAAGCATCATCACCAATTGCTCTGTTTCGGCATGCTTCTCAAAAAACTCATCCACATTGTTCAACTGATAAACGCTTTTCCATCCACCACCTGCAAAAGGTTTCATGTAAGCTGGAAATCCGATATAATTAAATATCCCTTCCCAATCTAAAGGATAAGCAAGATTTGCAAATGATTCTGCCGAAGTATCCGGTGGAAGTTCGCGGGATGGAAGAATCACAGTTTTGGGAACAGGTACGCCTATTTTTGTAGCTAAACAATTATTGAAAAATTTTTCATCAGCACTCCACCAAAAAGGGTTATTGATCACCGCAGTACCACATAATGCCGCATTTTTTAAGTAGGCACGATAAAAAGGTACGTCCTGTGAAATACGATCGAAGATCACTGCATAATTTGTTGCTTCACCCTGCATTACCTTGTCGATCTTCACCGCCTCTGCCATAATACCCGGGATATTTTTGCTATTGATACGGGCAACAAATGCTTCAGGAAAACTCCTTTCTTTGCCGTGTAATACACCGATTTTCTTCATGCTGCTGGTTTTGATGTGAATTAAAATAAATAACTACATTCAAATATATTTTGTAGGGGGCAATAAAACAAATTATGTTTCCATGGAAAGCAATCCACAGTTTTTGTATTTTTGAATGCTATGCCAATGAACAGATCGATCACTGTGTCTACCGAAGCATACCTGCTTACTTCAATCCACCTGGCAAGAGATGTGAAAATAGACTGTTATCTTCCCAATTTCAACCTGACGTTAAAACCCATCAGTTTGTTATTGATCAATGATGGTCAGGATCTGCGCACCATGAAATTTGAAGAAATACTGGATAGACAATATGGGAGTGGAGCCATTCAGCCGATACTTTGTGTAGGCATCCATTGTTCGGCAGACCGTAAAAATGAATACGGTACAGCAAAAGTACTGGATTACAAGGGAAGAGGAGCCAAAGCTGCACGCTATCAACGTTTTATCCTGGAAGAACTGTTGCCCTTTATCAGAAAAAAATATGCGATCGCTTCATTTTCCCAGAAAGCCTATGCGGGTTTTTCATTAGGTGGGCTCAGTGCTTTGGATATCGTTTGGAATAACCCCGATGAATTTTCCCTGGCTGCGGTTTTCAGCGGTTCTTTATGGTGGAGGGATAAAGACCAGGATGATGAAGACTTCAATGAAGATACCGACCGCATCATGCACCGGCAAGTGAGGGAGGGCAAATACCATCCCTGGATTAAATTTTTCTTTCAGGTGGGCACTTTAGATGAAACTGCAGATCGTAATAACAATGGCATAATCGATGCGATAGACGACACCCAAAGTTTCATCGGCGAGTTGACCAAAAAAGGATATCACGAACAACGAGACATCCGGTATCTTGAATTAAAAGATGGCCGGCATGATGTACCAACATGGGCAAGGGCATTCCCTGCTTTTCTGGTTTGGGCATGGGGAAAGCAAGTGAATTAGGCGAATTGTTAAGAAGGAATCAATCAGAATAGCAATCGAACAACACCCATCAGCCGCAAGGCCCTGCCACTTGTATCATCATAGTCTGCCTTTGCACCAAACAAAAGCTCCGCTCCTATTGAAAAATATTTATTGATTGCATAAATGGCATTGCCTGAGAGGTAGTGGCTGTGTTTAAATATCGAAGAACGGGAATCGGGTTTTTCCTGATAAAGATAACTGTAAACGTAAGTTGAAGACCATCGCTTAAGCATTACAAAACTGAAAGACACGTATCCTCCTGCATAAAAAAGTGTTTCAAGTGTAGTGCTATCTTTTGGAATGGCTTCAAATCCTAAACCGGCAAAATCATTAACGGCACCCTGTGTTCCACTTCCCATGATGCCAAAAAGATTAAATTTCCTTTTTTTTAAACCTAGCAGATGGTTTTCCCTTTTATCCGGTAGGTTTATAGAAAGAGAACTGGTTAGTCCCCAACCGGGTAAACTTTTTTTAAATGAAAGGTTTTTGTCGGTATAAACAATCGGTTTATAAATCATCGAAACTGCCCAATGTCCCCCATTGAAAGTAAATTTTGGCTTTAACACCAATTCCGGAAATGCTGCCCGTATAGGATTTGCGCTATCAAGAGCTGTGTAATCACCTTTAGGTTCCTCAATCGCAACCAGTAAATTAAATCCGGGTTTCAAATCCCTGCTCCATCTAATCTGTGGCACTCTGGAAGCAGCCATAGAATTAGGACCTTCCAAATCTAAGGTGTTTGGGGAAGCACTTACATCGCCGAAATTAGTCCAGGTTTGCCCAATTACAAATTCACCAAAAGTGAGATAAGCATGCCGTAAACGGAAAAAACTATTCAACCCTCTGGTGCTGGATAAAAAATCGCCTTCAAGAAATGCCGTTGTTCTTTTCCCGGCCTTAGGAAAATTGAAATTGAAACTCAACCGGCTTTGATTGGCGGATAAATGAAAGCGTTGGAAATCGACATCCGTAATTTTAGTTGTGGGTATTTCAGAGGTTATAAACAAATCGTTGTTCAAAACGATATTATTATCCCAGTATAATACCGGTTGGATAAATCCTGAAATTTTTACTTCTGCAAACTCTGTTACCAACGTGGCTTTTTTGGAAGGTTGATAACTGGTATCGAGGTTGCTGTTTCTTTTCAGAGAATCGAAAGTTGTTTGCGCCATTATCCTGTTTCCAAAAATGGAAAAGCAAATCCATAATAAAAGCGGATAAACAATGGACAAAATAAAATCCTTTCTGATACTCATTTTATAGTTTATTGTTTACATATGAACAAGTTAAATAAAACTGCTCAACTTAACTTTAGTCAATATTACAAAAAAAAGCTAACCGGTAAATTCCTAACGGAGCAAAGGTTAAACATATCTAGATAGTTGGAATTCCCTATTTTTCATAAATGAAGTTAAATGAGCACTCAATATCTAAATCTTTCGAAGATTTACATTTTATACAGAACAGGCAAAAATTCATCAAAATGTATGTTTTAATTGATTAAATATTAACTTCAATTTCTATTTAATTCAACATCGTTTAGTTTATGCATCCGGATATAATCAGTGAAGATCTATTAGTTTTCAGAAGAGCAGTGAACCAGCTTCATCCAATTACGGATGATGAGTTTGAACTGTTAGAGCAATTCATGCATCTGAAAAAGTATACCAAAGGAGAGCAAATTTTCATGGAAGGCCAACAAGTAAGAAGTTTTTGGTTTATCATTAAAGGGGTATTCCGTATTTATAGATTAGAAGGAAATGAAGAAGTAAACGTGAGTTTCTTTTTTGAAAATAAACTTGCAGGAGATTTTATCAGTTTGAGCCACGATTCGCCTTCCGAATTTTTCATGGAAGCATTGGAAGAAACTTATGCCCTCATCGCTTATAAGAAAGAATACAAAAAAATATTACCTTATTCAAAATTTTTTATCGAACTCACTGCTGAATTTTTTCGGAAAAAATATTTTGAAGAACATGAGCATAGCAATTCTTTTAAATTGATGAAACCGGAAGAAAGGTATCTGCATTTACTTAAGAACAATCCTAAATACATCCAACGTATCCCTCAAACACATCTCGCCTCGTATCTTGGCATCAGTAGGAAAACTTTAACAAGAATTCGTAGTAAAATATCTTAATATTCAATTTTTGCGTCATTTGTCTCAATGGAATTAGATCACCACCGATAATTTTGTGTCAGGAACAGGGAGAACATAAGGTTCAAGCATGATTAAAATTCTTTACCAATTTTTTCCCTGATTTCTGGCCGTTGCTAACCAATCTTATTCTGGCCTTGCTTACCTCTAAACCTGGGTTTTAATATATTATTTGAAAAACCGGGTCGTCTTATAAACCCCTGCGTTCTGTGGGGGTTTTTTATGTAGATTTTATTCAATGCGATTATGCAGGTTTTTTAATAATTTAGTGCATTAAAAACCAAATCATGCGTTGGGAAGGAAGAAGAGAAAGCCAGAATGTTGAAGACCGCCGTAGCATGTCTACCGGCGGTAAAGTACTTGCCGGTGGAAGTTTACTCGGCGTAGTTATTCTTGTAGTAGTTAACCTACTGTTTGGCAATGGAGATCCGGTAAATATACAATTACCTCAGCCTGCACAACAGCAAAGCTCCCGCCCTTTAAGTGCTTCAGAGCAAGCTGCTGATGATCAGCGTGCCAGTTTTGTTAAGGTTGTTCTCGCAGATACGGAAGATGTATGGTCTAAATTATTTGCAAAGAGTGGCCAACGTTATCCGGCCCCAACTTTAGTATTATTTCGCGATCGGGTACAATCTGCCTGCGGTAATGCCAGTGCAGCATCCGGGCCTTTTTATTGCCCGTCAGATCAGAAACTTTACATAGATTTATCTTTCTACGAGGAATTACAAACCCGTTTCAAAGCTCCAGGAGAATTTTCAATGGCATATGTGGTGGCTCATGAAGTTGGCCACCATATCCAACAACTCATGGGCACTTCCGAAAAAGTACAGCGCTTACGTGGTAGGGTAAGCGAAGCTGAGTATAATAAATATTCTGTTCGTATGGAGTTGCAGGCTGATTTTTATGCTGGTGTTTGGGCCAATCATGCGCAACAGATTACAACGGCAGATGGAAAAAGTATCATAGAAGCAGAAGATATAAATGCTGCCCTTACCGCTGCTAATGCCATTGGCGACGATCGCTTACAAAGGGAATCGCAGGGATATGTGGTACCGGAATCATTCACCCATGGCACTTCCGCACAACGCATGTATTGGTTTAGAAAAGGTTTTGTAACCGGCGATTTAAGCCAGGGAGATACTTTCAATGCAACTACTTTGGAGTAATGTTTATGCTTACCCTGTAATTCGGGAAACATTCATTCGATAACGCTCAAAAGAGATGATTTTTGCATTACCGGGAGCTATGGTAAGAGAGCAGAACAATTCTTCACAAACAGCTACATCTTTTATTCCAGCAATTTCACAGGCTTTCCTGAAATCGGTATGCATGCCATAACTTTCCAAGCAATCGGGAACCCCGGCATATTCAGGGAAATGAAGGAAACGTTTGACGAAATAGTGAACTACCTGATCAATATCACGGGTATAGCATTGATAAACGTGTTCCATGACCATCCATTTAGGTATAATCAATGAAGTTTTACATTGAGTTGATCTCTTTTCAAGTTCAATAACAGATAATAGTTTTAACGCTCATAACGGGTTAAATTGAAGTATTGCAAAGAGGTTGTAGAAGCCTTTAATCCCTTAAAAAACAGTACAATGGTTGTTCAAAAGGAAAAAATGGAATGCTAACAACTCATAGTATGACATTAAAGTACTTATTTCTGCCAACAAATCCAAACTATCAAAGATCTATTTATAGATTTATTTCCAATTCAGGCCTGAGCCCCCCATTTATTTGTTAAATGCTTTTCCCTTCACTTATTTTTTCTTAGCGATTGATTGATAAAAGCTTACAAAATAAAAGTCTGATGTTTTGCTACCCGCAAATAGTGAAAGTAACCTTCACTTTAACAAACACCAAGTATAGGTAAAACATAATGGCACGGTTTTGGGAACTTTGAAACTGCAATTATACCCATAACACAAAAACCTTAATTCTAAATTCAACATCATGAACACATCAAATACACCCGTTGCAACAGAAGAAAACGCAAAAGGAACAAAAAACAATAAAAACGCCATTATTGCTGCTTTAGCCATTGCGCTAATGGCTTTAGCAGGTTACTTGTTTTACGATAAGTCGAAATCTAATACCATCATCGATCAGCAGGATGTGAAAATTTCAACCATTTCAACGGAAAAAAGCGAATTGCAATCCAGCTTTGATGCTTCACTTGCCCGTTTGGATTCGATGGAAACAGTAACCAACAGCTTAAATGAAGATTTAGCAGGTAAAAACAAAGAGATTGCTCAGGCAAAAGTTGAAATCCGAAACATCCTCAATAAAAAAAATGCAACTGCTTCAGAATTAATCAAAGCAAAAAGCCTGATTGCAGGTTTGAACAGCAAGATTGCCGGTATGGAGCAGGAAATCGCCAAACTCAAAGATGAAAACCGAGTGTTGGGTGAAGAAAAAAATGTATTGCTTGCAGACAAATCACAATTGAACCGGGAATTGTCTTCAACCAAAGAAGTTAATGATCAACTGGAAAAGAAAGTAGATATCGCGTCTACCCTGAATGCCAGTAATATCAATATTGTTTCTGTTGATGTACGGAAGAATGGCAAAGAAAAATCATCCACCACAGCAAAGCGCGTTGATAAATTTATTGTCAGCTTCGATGTTGCTAACCGTATCATCCAATCTGGAAATACAGATGTATATGTTGTTGTAATCGGTCCAGATGGTAAAACTATTTCCAGCGGATCACAGGCTACGGGTTCTTTTTCAACCCGTGAAGATGGAAACAAGATTTATACTGCCAAATTACCAGTAAGCCTTGAAACAGCAAAAACTATGAATGTATCTTTTTCATTCGTTCCCGTTGAAAATTTTAAAACAGGTGATTACAAAATCCAAATCTTCCAAAACGGATTCCTGATCGGACAAGGAACCCGTACATTGAAAAAAGGTGGGCTTTTTAGCTAAGCTTTGTTTAATTGCACAAATCACAATGTTGGAAAGCTTGGTTTTATTAAAAAGTGCAAACATGCACATTGTCAATTTTTATAATGTTGTTAGTAATCGTGAAGTGACATAAGGTTTCCGCCAAAGAAATGCAATTACGCAGATGGGTAAACTGAGTTCCGTCTGCCGTCATCCGCTCATATAAAGTACGAAACTTTTAGAAGCCACCAAAATGTAGCCTCGGCTTCAGGAGCGCTTGTCTGCAAGAGGAGAATTGCAAAAATGCCGTGGCGGGCTATGAACGTCATGCCGTAAAAAGAAGAAGAAAAAACAAGTTAAAGTTTCATTTTCAGCCCCAATTGCGAAAATGCATTGAACTGTGCAGCCCAACTTGAGTCCTTCCCTAAATAAGGGCAAATGAAAAACCGAAAATGTAGATTAAAAGCCGTCTTTTCAGCCCTAAAAAACTAATTGTCAAACAAAAAATGCTAAAAAAATACTTTTCTGATATTTCTTAAGAATAAAGGAAGGTTTTTAGTGATGCCCTTGATTTATCCATTATGTTTCCCCGGATTGAAAAGGATTAGCAGTTGTATCCAACAAGTGGAGAGAAATGCAACCAGCAAACTTTTCAGCAATAAGATCAATGGTAATTGTTCCAGAGAAAATAGTGATCGTAAAAACGGCACATACAATATGGCGATGATTAGCAACAAAGTAATGCCAATCACAATCGGCACCAGTTTATTCTTATAAAAAATGGTTTTTGAAATCGGATATTGAAACGACCGGTTTACCAGGGTGAGGAAAATATTGCTGAAAAGCAGGCAAGTGAAAACCATGCTGCGCACCACCGTTTCAGGGTAACCCCCCTGTAAGTGAAAGTAGCCCAGGGCTAAGCAACCCGTTGTGATGAGTATACCCTGAACAAAACTGATGATTAATTGCTTTCCAGAAAAAAAAGTAGTACTCATTTTTCTTGGCGGTCGTTGCATCGTTCCGGGTTCCATAGGTTCATTCTCAAAAACGATAGAACATGTGGGGCCCATGATCAGCTCGAGAAAAATCACATGTACCGGTGTAAAAATCGCTGTAAAATCCCATCCTAACAATAAAGGTATCAACACGATACCGATAATGGGTATATGAATGGAAACGATATACCGGATGGCTTTTTTAAGGTTGTCATAAATCTGCCTGCCAATGGCAACTGCATCTGTCATGTGGGCCAGGTCGTCATCTACTAAAATCAATGCGGCAGATTCACGGGCCACTTCACTCCCTCTTTTTCCCATAGCAATTCCGATATGAGCTGCTTTAAGCGCTGGAGCATCATTTACTCCATCGCCTGTCATGGCAACAATCTCGCCATTTCTTTTAAGGGCTTCGATCACTTTAAGTTTAGCTTCGGGAAACATCCTTGCAAACTGGTTATTATTTTTTACGAGAACCTGCAAATCAGTTTCATTTAAGTTCATAACCTCATCACCGGTTACCACATGCTGCGATTCATCTAACCTGATTTGTTTGGAGATGGCTAATGCGGTTTGCGGATGATCACCGGTAATCATTTTCACGCTGATACCTGCAGCTTTAAAAGCGGCTAATGTACTGATGATATTATCTTTAGGAGGATCCTGAAATACCACTAAACCTAATACATTAAACTTGAACATATCCTGAGTAGCCGGCCATGCATCGCCGGAAAAAACAGCTTCCCCAACAGCAAGCACCCTTAATCCCTGCCGGGCATAAATATCGCCTTGAACAACCAGTTGCGTTTTTTCAGCTTCATCTAAAGTTGAGCATTTCAAAATGGCTTCCAGGGCACCTTTGGCAGCAATGATGTTTTCTCCTTTAGCATTGGAAAAAATATGTGTCATCATCGGAGGCTTTCCGCTGATGGGATATTCATGAACTTGTTTATAATCTGAACGCTGATCATGAGTTTCTGATTTTTCATACAATTGGTGAATGGCAATTTCCATCGGATCGAAAGGAGTTGTTTCTGAAGCCCACATGGCATATGAAATCAGTTTCTGCGGAATTACAGTTCCAGCTTCTACTACAATAGCTTGGGAAGAGGCCACATCATATAAATCGCATACAGCCATTTTATTCTGGGTAAGAGTACCGGTTTTATCGGCACAAATAACAGTTGCGGCTCCCAGGGTCTCTACCTGGCGGGGTTCTTTAACGATGATTCCCTTTTTTATGAGGCGGTAAGCGCCTAAAGCCTGGAAACTGCTGAATGCAACAGGTATTTCTTCCGGCAAGATACTCATGGCTAAAGTAAGTCCCTGTATCAATGCAGCTCCAAACTGATAATCTTTGAAATAATGTATGGCTACCACAGCAATAAATGCAGCAGTTCCAATCCATACCATCCGCATAACAAAATGATGCACCTGAATTTCAAGCGGCGTTTTTACCGGTTTGATAGTTTCGATCGATTTCCCAATTTTTCCTATACTGGTTTGCAAACCAACGGCAGTTGCCTGCATGATGGCCGATCCACTGATTATCAGGGTACCCCTGAAGAGATTTGTATCTTCTAAAGATGTTTTGAAAACGGGCAGCGATTCACCGGTAAGCACTGATTCGTTTACCGAAAAATCATTGCTTGAAAGTAGCTTGCCATCTGCAGCAATCAATTCGCCTTCCTCTAGAAACAGGATATCATCAACCACGATTTCTTCAATAGCGATAAGGAAATTTTTGCCATTACGCCTAACCGATACTTTTGCATCTGAAAATTTCTTTAACGCTTCAACAGCATGTTTGCTTCTGTAAGATTGGAATATCGATATGCCTGCAACGAGAAAAATAGCTATCGTCATGATCAAACCTTCCTGAAATGATCCGGCAATGAAATAAAAGATAGCGGCTGTAAGCAGGAGCAAAAACATAGGCTCCAGCACTACAGCTTTTAGTTGGAGAAGAAGCAGATTCTCTTTTGCAAAATCTAAACCGTTGGCCCCGTGTGCAATGCGCTGTGCAGATACCTGTTCATCGTTAAGCCCATTGGGTAGATCATTTTCGAACATGGCTTAAGGTTTTAAAGTTGTGCAATACCGATTGGACAAACAATAAAGTCCAATATCGGTTATCGCCTCATTGTACTATTTGTTTGATACCATCGGCATTTACCACTATAAGATTTATAAAATATTGGCATATTATATAAATCACATTGGTATAATCTGTTGGAAATTAAAAAGCAAAACCTTATCGGCTTTGCTTTCCTGAAATCAATTCTTTGATTAAAATCCTGATCAGAACCACTTTGCCAGATAACGGTTGAAGTGGTGCCTGATTTCATTGATGATTCTTTCCAGATTCAACAAGGATTCTTCAATCACATGGTGTTCAACTACTTTGTGTTCCTCAACCCGGCCAACATGTTTTTGCATGTCGATCATCACTTCATGTGCATGGGCATTGATGCGTTGACGCAATTCGATAATGTTATTGCGTTGGATGATGAACTGGTTTTGAAAATGTTCTACTTCTGCCCTTGATTCAAATGCCGTGTTCTTTTGGTTCACTTCAGTTAGTCTTTTTTCGAGTATGTGGATATCGATCTCATAAAACTCGAGTATCTTTAGCCATTCCTGATGGGCTGTTCCAAGATGGAGTGCATTCGTGTAACTCATGGTTGTTTTTTTCTGATTTGAATAACATCAAAATTGAAAGAAAAACCATCAACACTTTATGATTAGAATCAAAGCAAGGGATGACATTGCTCAGATTATCGGTTAAAAAAGAAAATCAGCCTTAAATACCTGACTCAACAATGCGTAAAACCTGGTAGAAAAAACCTTGTTATTTCAACCGGGTAAAATCTGTACCGCTGAATAATTTGGCTAAACCAATATCCTTGGTTTTGTTCCATTCTGCCAGTTTCGATTCATGCACGATACGCCAGAAATTCTTAGCCTTCAGCGATTCATAATCATTTCCCTGAACGAATAAGCCATTGATGGAGTTGCGTTGCTTAAAAAAGATACTCACCGGTTCGCCGATGGCTTTTTTGGTTTCGATATATTTTTCGATTAATTCAGCTGTCATAAATGTTTATTTTAAAATGAAAGCCGGAACATCATCTGCACCGGCTTATAGTCAATTACCATCCACCAGAAAAACTCCTGTTGCGTGGTTTGTCTTCTTTTGGTTTTGCCTCAACTACACGGATTGTGCGGTTATCGGCAACTGAACCATCGAGTTCAGCAATAGCTTTTGAAGCAGCAGCATCATCTGCCATTTCTACAAATCCGAAACCGCGGCTACGCCCGGTTGCTTTATCGGTGATTACTTTGGCAGAAGAAATTTCGCCATACTCAGAAAAAAAACCATGTAAGTCTTCATCTTGTACGTTGAAGCTTAAATTTGAAACGTAAATGTTCATAGAAAAATTTATGAAATAAAAAAAATTGAGAAGTAAGCATTGGTAAAGATGACTATAACAGTAGCAGAAGAATCCGTAGCAGAAAAATAGTTGGCCTACAAATGGCGATACACTCAAATATCAATGCAAAAGTAAGAGTTATTTTCCATATAGGTTAATTTATTTAAAACAGCTTCCCCCGCTTATGTCGAAATCAGCTTCCTTGTTTTGTTAAATTAGTTTTATGCTTTTGCCGATAAAGTGCTGAATTTCATCAATCGCCCGATATAACGTACCTTCACCGAATAGGGCAAACAAAAATTCTTTATTAGCTTACATTAGGCTTCAAATCATCAATCAATTCGATTATCATATTATGGCAGAAAGCTGGAACAAGAAAGAAAGAGAAAAGAAAAAGCAGCAGCAGAAAAAAGAAAAAGCTGAAAAAAAGCAGGAAAGAAAAGACAGCAACAAGTCGGGTAATAACCTCGACAGTATGATGGCGTATATCGATGAAAATGGGAATATAAGCTCTGTTCCGCCTGATCCTTCAAGAAAAAGGGAGATCAAAGCAGAAGATATTGAAATTGGTGTACCTAGGCATGAAGATCTAGATCCGGAAGATTTAGTAAGGAGAGGCACGATCAGTTTTTTCAACCACGAAAAAGGTTATGGTTTTATTAAGGATGCCGACACTCAGGAAAGTATTTTTGTACATATCAATGCGGTAGACGGACCAGTACAGGAACAAACCAAAGTAACTTATCTGCGTGAGCACGGTCCAAAAGGAGCCAATGCCGTTAATGTCAAAATACAGAAGGCATAAACTTTTTTCCTATCAGTTTAAAAGATTTCCTGCTCCATTTGTTCAGTTGTGCTTATTTCATTTTACAATAAAGTTGTGGCTGTCTTTCCATGCAATTGGTAACCTTTTCTTTTGATGCATTTCAGGAATGGCATGGGTTTACCAAAAACAAAAAACCTCTACAGGTCTGCATGATGAGAAATGCTGTGGAAGTCTTTTAAATTTTTTCATCCAGCAAACCGGATTTTAAGAAGTTTTTCTTTCTTTTGAGTGCCATTATGGCTGAAATAAGTTGCTCCTGTGGTTTTGGTTTTAGCTATCATCGCCGGGTAAGCGGCATAGGCATTTTTAAGATTTGGGTTTCGGCTTTCGCTGAGCTATTGGATTTGTTTTAGTTTTTCGCCATCATCGCTTGTTAAGGCATAGGCGGGTAATGGTACGGCTTTTTAAAAGGAATTAGGATTTGGGTTTCTTAGGATATAGTTAGTTTTCAAAGGGATATTCAATTGGTTATTCAAAAGAAAAGTAGAAGTTGACTGATACTGGATTTCGGTTTTTTGGTTGGATATTGGCAGAATTTAGTTCTTCTGGATTCTTGGATAATGATTGATACTTTTTAATTCCTATCAATCAACTTCTGATACAAAGATGCGGCGGTTTTTATGCCTGTGCAAGAGCGTTCTTGCTCATTTTTCGCCTTGATGGATTTACCGTGTGGTTCGTAAATCGACGATGGTTTGGGCTCGTAGAACTACGTATCAGCATTTATGAAATGCTGTATATTCTACGATTGGTTATACTAAATCTATATTTATTGAGGTTTTCAGCTGTTATTACCTTAATGGTTCTGCACACTCCTGATCAGTTTCCAGGTGCTGCTATCCGCATCAAAAATACTGTACAAACCCTGCTCTTCCATGGGGGGATCACCGATATACTCATCTCCGGGTTTCCACATCAGTTGACTTTTTATGGGACGGCCTAAACCGGCAAATGCCCATATATTGAAACCGGCTAACGGCTTTCCGGCTTCACGGCTTTGCTCGTACACTTTCAACAGACTTGTAAACATCTTATCACGGTAATGCGTAGTGGCAGTTGGCGAAAAAGAACCGGCATCTCTTGGAAAGCCGAACTCTTCCAGCACCAGGGGTTTATTTAATTCCGAAGCAAATTGCATGTGGGTATCCAAATAACTTGTTACTTTTTCCATCATACCTGCAAACCCGGAATCCATCGCATTGGTATTGATCCAGCCCCAGTTTTTGGGCCAGATGTGTATGGTGAGGTAATCGATATCTTTCAAAGCATGGATTTCTTTGTACAAACTGGTATCAAAGCCGGTACCCACTACCCCTTCATGGCCGACACATAACAGATGATTGGGGTCTGCCTGTTTAATGAGTGCTGCTGTTGATCTGATCCAGGAAAAATAAGCCCTGTTTGCTTCGGGCCTCATTGGCCGGGGTTCATTGGCCAGTTCCCAACTCATGATGGTGGGATCGTTCTTATACACTATCCCATTCATTGTATTAGTATGTGTAAGGATTTTCTTTACCTGTAGATGATAATTTTTGATGCATTCCGTACAACTATAGAACTTGCTGGTATAATCGCGCATTTCATCCCAGCTCAGTTTACGGGCGAATACACTATCCGGTATCAACCGCTCCCATTGCAGGTATTGTAAAAATCCCCCACTCCATTCCCAATTGTTGCTGAGAAAAAGAACCGCCTTCATCCGGCGTTTATTCATTTCCGAAAGTAAGAAGTCCAGCCCATCAAGATAAGATTCGTTAAAGATACCTGCTGAAGTTTGGAATGCAGGACCGATTCTTTGCACACCGGTGATATTGCCCGATGCCTCAACCGCTGCAATGACCCTTAAATTGCTGATACCTTGTGCTTGGAGGAAATCGAGTTCTGCAATTAAGCGTCGTTTGCCTTTTTCCTTGTTTTTTCCGGTAGCTAATAAACCTCCATACCAGTAGTTGACTCCCGTAAAATAAACAGACTTATTATTGAGTATGAATTGCTGGCCATCGACCGTTACAAATGGTTTGTTGGTTTGTGCAATTGTTGAAGAAATGAGCGTAGCTGTTAAATAGGAAAACAGGAATAGAGTAGCTTGTTTCATCCTTCAAAATAAAACAATTACCGGATAATCTTAGCTTAGATATTAAGTTAGCGTATGTAAGCCAACTACAAAATCATTCAACTTGCTTTACCTAATGCAATAAAGATTTGTGGATCTTCATTTTTCTCCTTCGCCCATTTATACAACAATTCACTCTTAATGGGCTCGTAAATATCTCTTTTAAGCGGGTCGGTAGGCAATTCTTTCATGGGTACCAACAAAAGGAAATAGGGCTCTACATAATCGTAATGATTATCAAGAGTAAGTCCCTTCACCTGAACATATTGATAACCTGCGGTTTGAAGTTCATCCAGTGCATCCACACTGAACGGAGAAGTGCCGAATTTGATATCTGATAGGGTTTTGCGCATATTGTTAAGTTTAATGTATAACAACATATGATATTATTAGTTTAAATTTTATCGAAAGAAAAGCGTGTTCTTTTTACTGTTTAAGAATTGGCGGCTCTTTCATTTCAGATCTTCAGCATGGAATCTTTTGTTGAAAATTGATCAACTTTACGAATAACCCGCCTCCACAGATAAGCTAATTTTTATTCAATGATTTTTTATAGAAATTAATCTTGCAGAAAAGCTTGCAACAATCTCAACATACTCATTAAAAATAACATCAGTTTATGATTTCCTTTTCAAGTATCATGAATTCGAGTTGGCGCAGGTGTTTACCAGAAACCCCATCTTCTTCAAAGGGTATACGAACAGCAGTATCTACATACCCATTCCTTTTGTACCAATCTATCAGTTCTGTTCTTACATCAATAACCGACATATAAATAGATACGCAACTGAGGTATTTAGCCCATTCTTCAGCAGCGGTCAACATTGTTTTACCAATTCCGGCATTTTGCATAAGGGGATTAACCGCAAACATGCCCAGATAGAGTTTACCATCCTTCTTTTGCAGGTTGAGTGTACCAAGGATTTCATTTCCTGAATTGCGGTAAACAAGCACCCTGTTTTCTGCTTTTGTTAAAGTATCGCCTAAGCCTTCCTCATCAATACGTTGCTCACCGGAAATAAGATCCGCTTCTGTCGTCCAACCCTGCCTCGATACCTCTCCCCGATAGGCACTATTTACCAATACCAGCAAATCTGCTAAATCGCCTATAACGGCGAATCCGATAGCAGGATGGCTGAATGAAAACTCCTTATCATTTGCAAACATGGCTATGGCAGTAATTTGAAATAACTCACTAAAAACCGATTGTTCACAATTTTACCCTGAACCAGGGCCTTCTTTGTTGCTTCACAAAATCCATCAGCAGCATGGGCATCTCCATGGTCGTTAATCCCGGTTCCGTCTATAAAATAGGCCTTCCCATCTATCTTAACGGCCAGATCGCAGCCGCTTTTTTGCAATCCAAAACGGCATTGTCCACAACCAGCATCTACCTGTAAAAAAGGCTTCGTACTGTCGGCCACTAAAACTTGTGGCTTTCCCTCCTGAGCAAAAGCCACGAAACTTAGAAAACCAAAGCACAATCCCAGTAAATAGCGCATAAAACGATTTTTGCAGCAAAACTAAATATTAAGGTTAAAAAAAAGAAGTTATTCTATTTCAACCCAATTTTTTGCCGGCAGAGTTTCTTCTACCGAATATTGGCTAATTTTGCGAAAATCAAATTTCAAACATGAAAAAATCGTTTTTAAGTTTGCTATTCATAGCCATTACTATTGCAAGTTTTGCTCAACCCGCCAAAACAACAAAGCCAGCCGCCAAACCTTTACCTGCCTTAAAGAACCAAATGGATTCAGTTAGTTATGCAGTAGGAATGAGTGTAGCTAATTATTACAAAAAAGAAGGCATTAAAACACTCAATGCAACTATTGTTGCAAAAGGCATCAACGATATGCTTGGTGGTAAAACGATGCTGCTCAGCGATCAGGCCGCCAACAGTGTGATGAACAATTACCTCACGATGGTAAAGGGCGAAAAATCTAAACCGAATATTGAAGCCGGACAAAAATGCATTGCCGAAAACAAATCAAAACCAGGCATCACCACCACTGCAAGCGGATTGCAATACCAGGTTATTCGTGAGGGAGATGGAGATAAACCAACCTTACAAGATAGTGTAACCTGTCATTACCGGGGTTATTTCCTGGATGGTAATGACTTCGATAATTCTTACACCCGCGGCGAGCCCATCACTTTTGCCCTGAATGGGGTGATTCCGGGCTGGACTGAAGGATTGCAACTGATGAAAAAAGGAAGCAAATACAAATTCTGGATTCCTTACAATCTGGCATACGGTCCATCAGATTATTCTTCAATCCCGGGAGGATCACTCCTGATTTTTGAAGTAGAGCTATTGGAAGTGAGGAAGAAAAGTTAAGCTTTAGCACAAAGAAATTTAATCCCTGGCCATTGCCGGGGATTTTTTTTATTGGATACTTTCCGCAGACTAACCGCAATCATATCTATAACCTTCCATGATCATTCCCATTTCAGATGTGCTAAACTACCTTGTTAAGGTAAAAAGTAAAATCTAGAAAAATGAAAGCATATATAACTGTTCTTTTTGCCATGTTCATTTTGCAAGCCGATGCACAGAAATGGGAAAAAAATTACGACTATGTAGACAACTGTATTTGTGGATTATCGATGGTTAAGAAAGATGGAAAGGTTGGGTATGTGAATAAAGAGGGAGTAGTGATGATACCCTTGAAATTTGATGAAGGTCTAACTTTCAATGAAGGATATACCGCAGTGAAACAATCAGGTAAATGGCGATACCTGGACAGTACTGGTAAGTTTATTACAGATGCGGTTTATGATGATGCCTATAGTTTCAGTAATGGAATGGCACCTGTAGCCAAACAGGAAAAATACGGATACATAGATACAACAGGCAGCCTGGTGATTCCCTTAAATTTCAATAATGCAAGAAGTTTCAGTGAAGGCCTTGCACCGGCGTCGAACCAAAAAGGCTTCTGGGGTTATATCGACCTGAAAGGAAACTGGATCATTAAACCTGTTTATGATTTTGCAGACAGTTTCGAGAACGGCAAAGCGAGAGTGATGAAAGCAAGTACGGTAAGTTATATCGATAAATCGAGCAATACAGTAAATGAATAAATCTAATCACCATAAAATAAAGCAAGATGCCCGAATCTAAAAAAAGAAAAACACATCCGCATCATCACAGTGATTTTATACCTCATGTAAAAAAGAAAAAATCGGTTACACCCTACACGATGTTGTTCTTTGCACTTTTCGCAGCCGGTATAGCCTTTTTTGCAATGGGAAGCAATGCCTATTGGTTGATTGGGTTATCTGTACTCATCGGTTTAGGAGTTGGTTATTACGCAGGCTTACAGGTTGATAAAGCCATTGCAGTACGTGGAAGCCGATAGGTATTCCGTTTCATGAATTATAGTATGAGCTATTCGGATACATCCGGGTTCTAATTTTGGTTTGACACAAGATGGCTATCTACCAATACCAGACGACATACTTTTGCCTTCTGACATAACTAATGATGGAAGTATTTCTGGAACCCATTACGTGGCATCCGGAATTTACACAGCAAATTATGACAGTAATACCAACAGATATATTGGTGTTGTCTTGAGCATTGAATAATTCTGTACACAACAGGGAAATCTGAATTTGATTTCCCTGTTTTCAATATAATCAAAATGAAAAAAATAATTATACCAATTCTTGTTGTTCTAGCGAGTACCGGTTGTTCACTCCTATTTTCGAAAGTTTATGATATAAAGACACTAAAAAATTTCGATGAGTCCAAAATAAATGCCTTTAATGCTTCAATAACACATGAGAATATTTTATTTCACACTATAATTGGTGATTCGGATAGCTACAACTGCATAAGAAAAAAAAGTAAGTCAGAATTGATGAATAACGGGCTTTCTCAGCCTATACAAATTTTGTATTTTGATTCAACGGGGCGCCTAATATCTTTTCATGCAAATTGTTATGCTAAAGGAAATTTGTCTGGGCTTGATTGGAATTATGATGGACGTTTCGAGCAATTTGTACCAAAATCAGCTATTAAATTAGATTCGGTATACTTTTCCCTTAACCTAATAAAGGACTGCCTGAAAACGGAGATAAACGGTAATTTTAAAAATTCTAAATTAAAGTATACCGTTGTTATTTTTTGGACACTTATGTTCGAAACATTATCTAAGAAAGCAATTGACTTAGCAATAAAAAATATTTCACAATTTGGTAAACAGGAAGAAGTAGCTATTTATTTAATCAATAACGACAAGGCCTTTTTGGAAACTAAATAAAAATACTTCTGCCAATAACTAAGCTTTCGTTTTGCGCAAGCGGGGCAGACGAGCAAACTTCAGCATTTTATCGCTATTGTGCTTCAGTTAACCGGCTTGACAAGTTCTTCAACCGCCCCGGCAAATTGCTATCCTCCCCTGGTGGACTAGCGCTCCTAGTGCCGGGGCTAGCATTGTGGTTTATTAAAAAATTCGTTTCTTTACAGCAGGACGGCCAGGCAAACGTAATTCTAATTCCCCGCCTGACGCAAAGCCGTTTCGTTAGCAGCAATAATAGCGACACAAATAGACAACAATGAGTAAACTAACAGAGCAG
>Ga0164293_10001372_pt1 | contig 20277 bp, 20 predicted proteins | sample GEODES118metaG_FD_111487 | JGI IMG/M metagenome (GOLD analysis project Ga0164293, IMG submission 111487) | Eutrophic lake water microbial communities from Lake Mendota, Wisconsin, USA - GEODES118 metaG | ecosystem: Environmental > Aquatic > Freshwater > Lake | place: USA: Lake Mendota...
GCGCCGGGTTCCCCGGAGCGTCTTCGCCCTTCAATAATTCAATAATTCAAGAAATGAATCGCAAAAATGATCACTAGGATCGAATGGTAGAGTCTGCTAGTTGTAGTTGTTAATTATAAGGGGGCGCGAGAAAAGTGTGTCGTTGGGAAAAAAAGATACCCCACCCCCCTGGGAACATGAAGTCGGCGAAGAGATTCGCCACAGACTGCATCACACTGATCCTGTAAGATCGTCCCAAAGATCCCCAACCAAGTTCCGGAAAGGTTCCAAGTTCCTCACAAATCCAGTTTCAAGAAATGTGCAAAGTTTCTTCAAGGAAAATTGAAATGAGTTTTGAAAAAAGTTGTCAAACGAGTTTGCCAAACGTCCAAGGGACGGGCAAAAAGGAGAGGACTTGAACAACTCAATCCTTTTTTACACACACGGGGAGGGGGGGTCAACTAAACACGATACGACGACAACACAGAAGACAAAGTGAAGACAAAGGGGTGTCGCACGGGACAATGCAGAATCTATACAACCTGCTTGTGCTTCGCATCGAGTGCGGACAGAGTCGCGTCAGGAGTACCGGGGCGGATTGGGATGAGGAACAGGAGAGTCGACGCATCATGAACGTCCTTGTAGCAAGGGAACATTGAGCGAGGCGCACGCTTTCCGTTGCTAGTTCCACCGTATGCGCCACGGAGTCTCGACTTCACCTGCTCGACGCTAACAACGTCCTTCTCCGCGTTCAGCGAAGTCTCATAAAATCCATCTGCATTTGGTTTGTTAAGTTGTGTCTTGTATCCAAGAATCTTCAACGCATCGCGCATAACCTGGATGCTGTCGTAGATTCTGTAACTGTTCGGGTCGATCTCAACAGCAACCTCTTCATCAACGGGCACCTCCTCCTTCGCATGCCCAACCGCCTGGAGGGCAGTGTGCGCACGCTTGGTCCCCGCCACGTCGACAACCGTGTTGTGCGACAGGATCGAGTTCGCGGTGCGCTCGTCAGTCCACCAGGTGAGATTGCCGGGATATTGAGGGCAGTGGGCAACCTTTCCTGCGAGACGTCCCGCCTTCTGGACCGCAGAGTTCTTGTCGTCAATGCGACCAAGAATCATGTCAGTCCAGATGAGACCCTCGCTTCCGTCCGGGGGAGCGTGGTGGAACCCCAATCCACGATCGACCTTGCGACGACCGATCACGAAGAGGGGTTTGTTCTCGAGGTTGAACTCCTTGTACAGACCGAAGAGCACTGCGCTCAAGCGAGTCTTCTTGGAGGAGCGACGAACCTCGGGTTGTCCAGGGCGGAAGAGCGTCACGCCGAACATGTTCACCGTCATCGCGTAGGCGTTCGACTCGGTGCGGCGCTTCGCAAACGCCTTCATGGACTCGGTCTTCGATCCTCCGTTCACAATCGTCTTGCGATACGACTGCGTGCCATCCTTGAGGGTAACCTTCCCCGCAAAGTAGTCCTTGTGCGCCTCCAGAATCTTCTCCGCATACGCCTCATTGCTGTCCTGCCTGCGGTGAGCAACATGCTTCACAACCGCGTCATCAAGGTGGATCGCGCGGTAGTTGGGGTCACCGGGGGGCACCGGATACATGTAGGCGTTGGCGCACTCTGGGTAGTCCTCGCTGTCCAGCAGGTCCCCGTCCGTCGCAGTGACGAAACCAAGACGATACACTGCAGTGTCGCTGTCAACGAGGAGTTTCTGGAGCGAGAGGACCTGCTTCTCCACGGTGAACTCCCTGTCACGCATCGGCGGGTAGACCTTGTCCGCCTCATCAAAGACGACTCCGTAGCGAAGCGCAGATCCGCGCGTCTCCACCTTGACCCGGATGTGGTTCATCAGGGTGAGAATCTTCTTGATTTGGTCAACGTTATTCAGGGCGACCACCAGAGGCATCTTGTAGTCCCCGTCCTTGTCCCCGGCGTAGGCGTCAATGTAGGTGCGCACACTCTCAACCGTCTCCTTGGTGTTGCTCGAGAGTTGGAACACCTTGGCAATCCCGGTCATCTCAAGCGCCTTGAGCAACCCTTCCTCCGTCTGACTCGCAAGAGACTTGTCATTGTCGACCACCAGAAAGGAGACGACCTTGACCTCCTTGGCAGACGCCCACGCCTTCATCTCCTGCGCAACAATGTCCGACTTCCCCTTCTGGGTGTTGTAGAGAACGAAGAAGGTGCGGGGGTTCTGGATGAGGCAGAGGAGAATCTGCTTCTTCACCGGACAATCCAAGTGTGCGATTGTCGACCAGGTCACCCCCTCGCGCGCGAAGTAACGCGTGCGGTCCTCATCGTCGTCCACGCCACGCTCCAGATATCCAACCTCCACCAACTCATCCAAGTGACGCTCGTAGACATCGTACTCGACGTCCACGAGCTCCTCGTACAGAGTGTCCTTGTCTTTGATATACACGGTACTCCCTGGGGTAGCAGTCTGGGTCTCAGTGCCCACGCCACCCCCAAGAGTGTTGTCTTGCTTCATCATTTTCCCAAAACCAGTTGCTCGTGTACTGAACAAATCCGTTTTCGTGAGGCAAAATGCGGGCAATAATTTATCCGCAAGCGGAGAGTGATGGTGTGCGGGTAATAATTTATCCGCAATCCTGACTCCCAAAAACGGATTTGAAAACACCACGAAATCGGCGATTTGTGGAAAATGAGTCAAGTCAACAACGCTCTTGGGGGTGGCGCCGTAGTCAACGGGACTGCTGCCCCAGGGAGTATCTGTATGTGTGTGAAGGGAAACGGTGAGGTGTGCGGAAAGTTCGCAGTCAATGGCGTGTGCTCGTATCACGAGAGGATTGAGGCGAATCGGGCGGAGAAGTATCAACATCGTCTTCGGCAGCAGCACATGTATACCGGACTCCACCCTCGTCTGCGGCAGTATGGGTGGGACAATCCCGGACGTGACCCTGAAGCAGTCTGGGATTACCTCACAGAACTGGTGGAGAGAAGCGACATTACGCGGGACCACCAGCGTCGTCTCTTCCGCGTCTTTATGGATATGCAGGCGAGGCGTATCAATGCAGACATGGGAGTTCTGGAGTTCTTTGAACCAGTCGCAGTTCAAGACCAAGTCGCTAAACCCGTTCTCCAGCAGTTTGCGGAGGATGGGCAGAATGTTCACCGCAAGACGGTTACCGACAACACCAACACCCAAACGGACAAACTTCTCGCCGTGACGGTCCCGACAGAGCAGGACACGCTGAAGGAGGTCAGCAAGTTGTTTGGGAAGGGTCGCAAGGTGATGGCAGATGTGGAGCACTGGTATGCGATAACACTGTGTCGCAAGGAGGGCGATTGCCTCTACAAGCGCACGCTGGATGGATTGTGGGCGATGATTCAGTCATCGTCGCACAAGGACGAGTTGTGCCAGCGACTCAAGGAGGAGATGACTGAGTCAGTGGGGATGTGCTGTGAGGGACACTTGTCGCGGTTGTGTAACGTCTTGGTCGGGTTTGATGACGCGTTCACAACGGTTGTGAGCAAAAGCGAGATTCTCCAGCAGAAGATGGCAGCGATTGCGGCACTGGAGGTCACGACGCGCGTAAAGAAGATGCGCGCACGGAAGGTTCTGCAGGAGTTGACGATTCCAACATCACAGCACGCAGATTGGTTGGATGCGTTCTAAGCAGGAAGATGGGGTGAGTGTTGAAAACGAATTTTTTTCCGTTTGAAGCAGAGACAAGGAGCAAGATGCCCCGCTGTTCCGCTATCACAAATATGTATGAGCAGTGCGCAAACACTGCGAGAGGAGGAGAAGAAATGTGTACGGTTCACATTCGTGCGCACGAGAGATACATTGAACGATTCGGTCCGCGTCTTCCAGGAATGTGTCATGTTGTATCCAGCACTGGGCGGTGTGATCTTCCGCACGAACCAAATCAACTTATCTGCATGCAGCATCGGCATATGCGCGAACGCCGAATTGCACGACAACTCGAAGAAGAACTAGAGCAGCAACTCACTGATGAAACATACGAGCAATACATGGACCAGGACCCACGTCTTCCTTGGCAAGAGGTTCTTGAGGAACTTATTAATCGAGGAGGACTTCCTCGTGGATTCCCGGGGTACGTTCCACTTCATATTGGAAGAGAGGTTGCACGTCGCTACTTTACAAATCAGCAAGTGAATCCTCAACATCACGACGATACCATCTACTTTGGGCGAATCTGGCGGTGGATTCGATTGGGACGAGACGGTCCAGTCCCTCTCCCAGATGAACATGGACCAGTCCCGCTTCCACTTCCGCTTCCGCCAGTTGTTCCTCGCCTTCAGGCACTGGCACAAGACCAACAGAATGTTCACACTCGCGAAGTGTCTGAGCAAACCAACGAATCGACTCGCAAACTCCTAGAGATTGTTGTTCCTCTTCAACAGAAGACAGAGCAAACGATGGTGTTGGCGTGGTATGCGGTTCCAAATGCTCCACCGCATTACAAGATTCTTCGAGTCGCAGTGGACATGAACAAGTGGTTCAATACAGAGACCTGTCGCCAGCAAGGGGACAAACTTTACAAGCATCTTCTACGAGGATTGGTTGCCTACATTAGTCAAGTTCGTGATCCGGAAATGAAACAGGAACTCTGGAAACGCGCATACCAGGAGTGTGAGGAGTCTGTGGGTATGTGTTGTGAAGGACACATTACTCGACTCTGCAACGTCCTTGTAGGATTTGACGAGGCATTCCAACCTCCCGTTCCCTTCTCTGAGATCCTCCAGAACAAGATGGCAGCAATTTCGGTGATGGACGTCTCGACAGATGAGAAGATTCAGCAGGCAACCACCTTCTTCAACGAGTATGCAGTTCCTGTGGAGCAGCGTCAAGCGTGGTTGGATGCTTTCTGAACAATAAGGAGCGACAAGAAGACACCGTAGAAATTCTTGGCAATGACGTCCAAGATGTTGTATCCAATATTTTTCCATACGGAGTTGAACATTGCCGCAACCCCATACAACCCCCATACCGTGATCATGAACATGTACAACCAGAGATTCTCCGGACTCTTGGAGGCGAACCGATCCCACATGACATAAAACGACCCTGCGAATCCTGCGAATCCAAGCACCTGCGATGTGACTAAGTCGAGAGCATTGCGCTCGTATGCGTATCCAAACGCCAGCATGAGCAGGTTGAATCCAAAGACAAGGAGGACTTCGTGCCAGTGCTCGCGCAAGAACGATTCAATCGTGACCTCCTCCTCTGGTTTGTTTTGATATTCGTAAAACACCATCGTGGAGAAGAGCATCAGCGGAGTTGTCACTGCCCAGTCGTGATAGCGATAGAACGTTGCCTCGGCGACGGTCTTGAAATAGTAGGCATACCACGAATAAAATGCCAACTCGATGACTTGCACGATGGTTTCAATCCAGAGGACAGATTGTAGAATAAGATCTTTAGGGGGCAAGGGAGTCGTGAGACCAAACACATTGAATCCAAGTGTGGTCCATTGCGCCGCGAGGGATCCATACAACGACCAGAGAATTCCCTGTCGCATTTATAAGAGGATGGCGAAAACTCGTCGTGGACTTCGACTGAAGACAATTCGCAAATCGCATGTCCCTGAAAAGAAATGGGATGCAGTGTTCGAACAGAATGGGCGGGAGTTTGTGACGCCCTTTGGACAGAAAGGATACAGTGATTTTACGAAGCACAAGGATGTGACTCGTAGAACACGCTATTTGAACCGACACCGTGGAATGGGGGAGAATTGGAGTGATCCCACAACTGCCGGCGCATTGTCTCGGTGGATCTTGTGGAACAAACCCACATTTACAGCGTCGCTGAAGGATTACAAGAAACGATTTCATCTAGGATGACCTGCCCAGTGTGCAATCAACCCAAAGACGGAAATCATCGTGCATGTCTTTTTGCATTGTTCCGTGAGAACAAGATTCAGTCGATTGCAGATTGGGAACGACTGTGTGCGAAACCCAAAACTATCCTGAAAGGATGGATGGTACGTCAGGTTCGGAAACAAGCGTAGACCAACTGTGAGGAAAGACGGACTTCAACTGCTTGGAAATCTCGGAGGCAACCTCCCGGATTTCTTTTTGAGCATCCGGTCCCAGACGAAGGTGACACAGACGAGCATAGGCAGCAAGAGAACCAGTCTCAATAAACTCGGTCATCATATTCTGGGGAAGAACCATACGTGCCTGTTCGGGTGGCACATCGTCTGCCAGCAAGATTGCATAGGTTTCCAATGCCTCTTCACACGCTTTTTGAATGAGGTGAAGTGCCTCATCGTTATGGGGATGAACGTCGTCGTTGCTTCCCTGCTTCTTGTTGGGAGCACGAGTTCGAATCGCAGATGGCAGATGAAACGTGGGAGCATCGTCGACATATCGACGCGACACCTCATTGCGAGCAAAACCCACGGTGTGACGGAACCATTCGCGTGCCATCCAAATGGGCATCTTGAGACGAAACCGCGCCTGAGGGTGAAAAAACGGAGACACGTGATCGTGATCGGCAAGGTATTTGATAAGACGAGCGTCCTTGTCGGTGAATTCGGTTACCTGTTTGCCAAGACTGACTCGTGCCGCATTCACGACCGTCAAGTCAGACCCGAAGGTCTCTAGGAGTTCAACTTTGCACTCTTCGAACATATTTGAAGAGTGGGCGTTGAATGAAAATCAAAATTCAATGGTAATTTTTCCAGATGGAACAAACCGTCTCCAAAGGTCAGTTGCAGTAAGCGTTCGGTTGGAATCGAAATACTGTTGGGCAATTGCGTTGAAGAGGTGAACATACAAGATAAGGACCGACAGAAAAATCAACCAGGTCTTCATTGTCCTAGGGAAATGTTCTGTGAACGGGGAAGTCTCCGCGTCAAGACTTCACGAGTTACAACCGATGCTGCGTCGGGTTCCTGTCCAGGAGGAGGAAGACCCTCGATCGTGCGCAGAACTTCTGCCATACGAGAGGGGTCATCTGCAAGCAGAAGTGCGACCTGCGTGCGAATCACCTGACGAGCAGGACGGCGGTGTGTGGTTCTCTGCTGACGCGCAATCGTACCTCCTCCTCCCTCAAGAACAAACTGATCAAGATTCTGTCCTCGCATGAATTCTGTGATCTGGGTGCCAATCTGTGTCTTCTGGTCACGGAGTGCCTTAATCTGTGCCTGAAGACCACGAATCTCATCGTCAATTGCAATCCAACGACGAAGCGTATCTCTTACTTGGTTCGCCTGGTTGTCTTCCATTTAGAATTGGTTCGTCGCTTTCTTGAAAATCGCTGACGACCTCCTGTCGGTGCCGGCACGGAAGGAGCAGTTGGCGGAGCAGATGGTGGAGCAGATGGTGGAGCAGTTGGCGGAGCAGTTGGCGGAGCAGATGGTGGAGCAGATGCAGGCGTCTCCGCGATTGTCTTCAGTTCTGACACCATCGTTTTTGCTCCCTGTGTTACACGAGATCCCAATCCCTTTCCTACCCCCATCAACGTTTGAAGTCCACCAACAATGTCCTCGGTGAGTTTCTTGCGCTTCTCGTTGAGTTTGTAGACAGTTCGGTTGGCGTCCAAAAATGCATCCGCGAGTGCATCTCCTATGGGAGGAGGCACAATGCGAATGTAGGATTCGATTGCAGATGTAAAGTCTTGGCGACTGAAGGAGATGATCGCCAACACGGGCCACACGAGCATTCCAAAGACGGATGCCAAGACAATTCCAACCATGCTCATGTACGGCAGTGGAATAAGACCAAACATAGGAGGCAATGCCTTTTGGACGGTCTTGATCAAAATGCGACCTCCTGCCAACATCACATCCAACACCGCAGACAGAATGCTGCCCACAACCGGGATGTTCTCGAGATAACTCAAAAAGAACAACACCATAAAGAGAAGTTTAACAACAACCTGCGCATACGGACTTCCCATAACATTCACGAACCACCGCAACTCACTTCCCAAAAAGTCTCCCTTTGTCATCTTCACGGGAATGGGAATATCATACTCCCCTCCCCCCTTCTGTGGTTTCTTCTTCTTGAACTCTGCCAATTCACTCTCAAACGCAGGGTCGCGACGAAGACCTTTGATCACAAGGTCCAGTCGTTCTTTTGCCTCCTCTTTGTCGTATTTCACGCCGTGTCGGTCCAAGACCTCCAGCAATGCCATTGTGTTTCCGCGGGATTTTAATACTTCCACTTGGTGTCGCATTCAAGACATGTCACGAATGTCGTCATCGGTTCATCGGCAGAGCGCGTCTGGACCTGGTAGTAATCGCACTTGGACTTCTTCTTGCAGGACCGGCAGAACATCTCGATATTCGCAGTGACCTTCTTCGAGTACTTTGCCTTGTCCTTCTCCAGAACAACCTGAAGAATCGGTCGCCATCTGTCGGGAGCATAATCGACGGGAGACGAGTTTGCAAACCCAATGGCACCCATTGTCTCTGCCTGTGCCCGATACGGAAACAACTCGATGGCACGAGTTCGATACATCTCGCGAAATGCTGTTGTCTCCCAGTCAATGTCCACATACCACTTTTGTGCGTCTGCGATACACCGATTGAGAATTGCAGTTTCAATGTCTGCAGACCCAAACTTGTTCCGCACGAGATCCCGAAGAGGGTGTTCCACAAAGACGTTCGATGCATGAATCGTGTGAACAGTCGTGACAGGTCTGTCCTCGACCGGAATCTCGGGTTCTTCTTCCTCCTCTACAATATCGTCATCCTCCACTCCATCGTCATCATCGTCTGCAATCTCTTCTTCCTCTGGACTTTCAAACGAAACCGACGCGTAATACTCGTCGTACTCGGATGAAGGCATATCCGCATACATCGTGGCGGGTTTGTCATACTCATCTGCATTGTCACCCTTCGACTTCATGAGAACAATTGTGCCCTGAAAGGAATCCTCTGAAAAGGGAGGTGGCAAGATATGCTGGTTGGTCGATTCGTCCTCTTCCTCTGTCGGTGTCGCAAATACCGCATACGCAGACTCTTCGTGAACGAGTTTCCCCTGAAACTGCATCAACGGTTGCTTGTATTTCTTGCGCATCCATTCCAGAACATCTGCCGTGCGCGCGGGGATGGACACCTCCCCAAACGTTCCGTCAATTGTAATTGTTGTTGCGAGAACCATGGTGCTTTCCCTCTGCGTGTCTGTAGACTGTCCGTTTTTTGACTCCCAAAAACGGATTTGAATACTCCACATCGACCTGGAAGTGGACCCAAGACAAGATGAACTCGACAAGCAACACTGATTGGCAGACTGTGCCCGAGAGGCGCCAGTACCAGTACCGTGGCGGTCGTCCGCAGTATGGACGCCCCCGCCCTGCATTTCAACCTCCGCTTCCTCCCCCCGAGACTCCGCTGAAGAAGACGGAGACGAATTTCCCGCACTTGGTTCCCCGGGCACCCAAGAAGGCGTCTCCGGAGTTTGCAACTACGTTCTCGAAGACGGTGGCGGAGATGGCAGCGATTGAGGAGCGCGATCGCTTGCATGCCGCCTGGGAGAAGGAGCAGGCCATGCGTGCACAGAATGAGTTTAATGGGGTATACATTCTCGGGTCGGTTCACTCGGCAAGACCTACGTTTGTGAAGGATCTTGCGGAGGAGTTTGATGTTGCAGACGTTTCGTATGAGCGCGAGGAGTATGATACCAATCCTCCTCCGCCCAACTCGGAGGACGATGGTTGGACGTCTGTGAAGCAGAAGGTTCGCAAGCCCAAGCGCGAACTGACTGCGACGGAACTTGCCGCCAAGTATGTTGCTGCAGGGGAGGCAGCAGATCGTGAGGAGGAGGAGTTTAACGGGGACTTGTTTAATGCGTCCCATCGCCACGATCACCATTAATGTTTGCGGTTACGCTGTGTTCTTCCCTTGCCTGTTGTGAGATTTCTGCGTTGCGTCGTGCGATTGTATAGCATTTGAGATTGACGAAGACGTGACTGCGCTGCTGCTAAATCGCGCGCCACTTTTTCGCGTTCTGCCTCTGCATCCTCTTTGCTCTTGATTGCCTCTGCTTCTAGTTCTTCTGCCTTCTTTTTGGTTTCCGCGATTTTCTTCTCAACTTCAGGATTCGAATACTTCTTTGCCATTTCAAGAAGGGCATTCGCCTGTGACTGATTGCGCTTAGCATCTGCCTCTGCCGCACCTGCGTTTGTTTCTGCCTCCTTTACCAGTTGGTCTGCCTCTGTCTTGAGTCTCTCAATTTCGCGTTCTGTCTGCGACGGGACTTTGGGAGGAGACACTCGCAGCGTCCTCGCCTTGTTGCGTGCCGAAATGATGTTGCGGACGGTCGTCTTTGCTGCCTGTTTGCGTTCCTCGATTTCAACCAAGCGCGCTTGCAGTGCCTTCAGTTTTGCATCAATGTCTGCCTTCTTCTTGGGATCTTCTTTGGGAGTAGGAGGTTCCTCTTCCGTTGTCAACTGACGATCCGATGAAACAATAGTTCTGCGCTTCAATGCCTTTGGTTCTGCCTTCAAGTCGTCAATCTTTTTACGCAATGTCTCGACCTCTGCTTCTGCCTTTGCAATGTCATCGCGGATCGAATCCACTCTCGCCTGAGTATCTTCCATCGATTTCTTTGCCGATGCAATTAGTTCAGCACTCCCCGTTTTCTTCATTCGTTCGTAGTACTCCTTCGCTGTTCCCAGATTTCCCTCCCATTCATTCAAAGACATTCGATTGCTGAGGATCGAGTTTCTCGCAAGTTTTAGATCTTCCTGTGCCTTCTCGAGTGGAGTCATCTGTTTGCGGGCGGCGATGCGCGCTGCTCGTGCTTCATCTGCTTTCGCTTCACGCGCGTCATCATTTGCCTCTGCTCGCAACCGCGCCAATTCAATCTCTTCTGCTTCCTTTCGTGCACGTTCTGTGTTTGCTTCAAGTTCCTCTCGACTCAGCAACCCAGTGCCTGCTGCTTCCTCTGCTTCCTTCTTTAGACGTGCCATTTCCGCCTGTTCTTCCCGCTTCTGCCGCTTGCGTTCTGCTAACGGACTCACGAATGCAAAATCCTCTCCCGTTCGAGTCGGGACTGCTTTGCTTGGACCAGTTTCCGCGGGTCGAGACATTCGTGCCTCTGCTTCTTCTGCCTGTTTGCGCAAGAGTTCCATTTGTGCTGCCTCCTGCTCTTTTGCTTCGGTTGCATTCGCCTCTGCCTCCTTTCGTAGGCGCTCCATCTCTGCACTTTCCTCTGCCTTTGCTTTTGCTGCTGCTTCGTCTGCTTCCTTCTTTAGGCGTGCCATTTCCTCTTGTTCTGCCTTCTTGCGGCGGCGGAGTTCCATCGCTGCTTCATTTGTGAAGGCAAAGTCTTCTCCTTGACGAGTGGGAGCGGCACGAACAGGACCAGTTGTTGGTGCTGCGGGCGCCGGAGCAGGAGCAGTATCCGCACCCGGTGGAGGAGCAGTTGCCAAGTACTTTCCAAACTGACGACCCCAAGACTGGATCTTGGTACCCCAATTGTTATCTGATGCGTATTTGAGGGCATAATAGAGTCCAACAAACATCGCAATCGCAGTCAGAACTCCCATTACGGCAGCAAAGATATCATCCTTGGTAATCGTTGACACGGGTTGCATTGCCGCAAACGGATCACAGTCTGCAGCAGACAGTTTGGGTCCACTCTCTGGATTTGCGACAGTAAATGATTCTTTCTTCCCAGACAGCAATCCGCCTGCGCCGCAACTTGCCTTTGCAGTATAGGTAACCGTGTCTAGAAGAGGAGGGGGCATTGCCTCCTGGGACGGTGTCATGGGAAGCATACGAATGGTCTGTAGATCAAACGCATTGATTTCAATCGGGGTTTCAAGCATAACAAACGTAGGACCTACAACACCAGTTGCCGGTTTCCAACCCATTTGAAGAATGTCTGCGTTTGGAGATGGATTTTTGACCGTTCCTTTCACGTATTCAACAACAGGAGGACTTGCTTTCCATGTGAAAAACCCAGAATTCACCACCATCGTCTGTTTAGTGGCTGGATCGGGGACGCCTGGAAAAAGTGTCGTCAAATTCCAATCACTTCCAGTTGGAACATCAACGGACTCATATTGATTGGTTGCAGGGTTGGGTTGAAGAACTCCGGGGACATAGGATGCAATTTTCGAAATAAACCGACCACCTTCTTTGGGAATTGCGGATCCTACCAACGGAATGAGGACTACCAAATTCGCCGATGAATCAGCAACGTCGTTCAATGTGAGAACTGCATCGTGTTGAACATTCTCGATTCGAAGGGGGGATGGATGAAAGAGAGTCATCGTAGCAATGTCTGCGGTTGTTCCATTGAGCGTGATGCGGAACGGAATGCTTGGTTTTAAAAATAGTTTCGTGGTGGACGAATATCCTCCTCCAGGAGTTCGTTTGCGAATTGCCGGAGTAATTAAGCGATCGTTTGTCAGAGTTGCCTTGTCAACAATCTTGGATTCTTCTCCGGGTTTGACGTACAACTGCGCACAATACCCATTTTGGAGATCTCGAAAATACTTGCCATCAATTAGGTTTTTCTTGAGTTGATCGAATGCGAGTTTATTTTCATCAACAAGTTTTAGATCGTTGACAAACTGACTGCATTGTTCCAGACTCACGTTTCCGGATTCTCGGTACATTTTCACGCTTGATGCCGAGATTCCTTGCGCAATGAAAAGTTTGCATGGTCCGCAGGTTTTTGGATTCGAACAATACCGACATCCTTGTGTCTTTCCACCCACCCCAATTCCACCAATTGCTGCACTTGCGGGAAGTGCATCATATTGAACAATCGTCGGTGCCTTCGGTGGCGGTTGCGATGATTGAGACTGTCCCATTGTTCCTAGACAATAAAACAAGTATCATAGATAAACAATATGGCAGAACCAACCTATGCGGATACCCCGTGGTGGTCAAACCTTCTTGCGATTGCAATCACTGCGGTTGTTTCAGTTCTTGGAACCCTGTATGCGACTCGTCCTAGCACACCGGGAACCGGACCGTCACAACCTCCAATGATCCTTTCCCTTTTCAAAGATACGATGACGTACATCCCTCATATCTTGCTACTGTTCGGAATCCTAGCAGACATGTTCACCTATCAGGGAGTGTACTCGATTCCGAGTTTGGTTGGATTGCTGTCGATTCCTGCCAACTGGATTATGCAGTTTTTCTGGACGGGACTCCTTGGAATCTACAGTCAATTGATGGGAATTATCCAGACAGGACCTGCGGTTCCTCCTGTTGCGCAGGGGACTCAGGTCGGTGGAGGGGGCATTGGTGAGTTTTTCCGCAACTACGATGGATGTGATGTTCAGGGATTTGGCGCACTTCGCAGTTCGTACGCACCCCAGACTCTTGTTGTGACTGCAACCATCTTCTCCTATTACATTTTTGATCTCATCCAGAACCGAGGATGGAAAAATGCAACTGCGACAATTGTCCTGGGTGCGGTGTTGTTCGCAGCAGAAACCTTCGTCGTAGGAAGTTGCGCTGCCAATGCAACAGAACCTGGAACGGGACTCAAGGCACTTGCGGCACTTGCCGAAGGTCTTCTGTTTGGTGGGGTTGGATTTGCGACCGTTCAGTACATGGATCCTTCGAGGTTGCCGTCATCGGCAATTTCTCCCTTCCCGAAGGTCTCGCGTGGCGATCTTAAAGCGGGTCCAAATGGGACACTCACAGACAAGGATGGAAATCCGTATGTGTGCATGCCCAACGGTCAGTGCTTCCCGGATCTTAGCACTGCCGAATCTCGAAAGGCATTTGCCGACATTGCTGCGCAGAGTCTTGGAACGGGGGCTCCTGCCGTTCCAGCAAACTGCCCAGTTAAGCCTTAATTGCCTTGCGAATCAATGTGTAATAAATTCCGATCGTTGATCCTGAATGACGTCCAATCTCCTGACCCTTCTTGGTGACAACGATTGTAGGAACAACCGAAACCTGGAACTTGGCAGCAAGTCCCTGCGGATCCTGGTGCGTGTTCACATGAATCCAGTTTTGGAGGGGAAGCGTCTCCTCAAACTCCTCCTTCATCTGTTCGATTGACGGTTTGATGACCTTGCAGGGATTGCAAGTAGGAGACCAGAAGTGATACACAGTAACGTCGCTCATTCTATCTTTTCTACTACCACGCGATCTATTTGTAAATTGGACCTCTCTGCCCGGAGCACGGAGGTCTTGGAAATTGTCTGCTTTGTAAGTGTGATGTCTCTTGCCTTACACAGTTCAGCAAATGCCTTCATCAAATGTTTGTCGACAACTGCACGGTCCAGTGTATCTATGTGAGTTCGAATCCAATGAAGCACTTCAGTTTGCGCAACCGGAGGTCCCATCACACGAAGGGGGCACTCGGGATACAAATCGTCCATTGCAGGAGGTTCAACCACACGAACCGTTTCATCAATGGTACTGCGTGCCATTCTGTCCACCACATCATTGTTCCGCGACAGATCGTCAACTCCACCCGTATGTGCGCGAACGTGGACAAATCGATGACTCTTGAATTTGACTAGACGACTGCTGGTGTCTTTGATGACGTCCTGGTGAAGGACATCCTTGCCCTCTGCGGTTTTCCATCCTCGCGCCGTCCATCCGGGAATCCATTTGGTCAAGCAGTTGATCGAATAGTCTGAGTCGGTATAAATCACAATGTCTTCATCAAGATATCCGTTGGTCTCCAAAATCTCTGCTGCCTTCTGGATTGCACACAACTCTGCGCGCTGATTGGTCTGGGGATCTCCCGCTGGAATTCGCTGAGAATGTTTCATCTCCGGATGCTCGGGAAACCACACGGCAAATCCTGCTTTGGATCCTGGGCGACCGTTGCTTGAACACGCACCGTCAGTAAAGACTCGCATGATTCTTATCCTTCTGTTCGCTGGAAATCCGTTTCAAGACTCCGCGGATCGTCCCACAATCGGCAATCGAGTGGCGGACCCACACGATCAGGTTCGTGATAATACATCGGCATCAAACTCACAATGCATCGACTGATAATCGCTGCCTGGAGCGTGGGTTCCTCAATGTGAAACCAGACGCGACAACGAAACGATCGTTGCTCCAGAGACCGACGCAACATCTGTTGGCACGCCAAGGTCAAAAAATGCGCATGCCAGACCATCAACACTCGTACACGCACCGATTGACGAGTTGGAGCAAACGACATCCATTGCGTGAACCACTTGGCAAAGTCCTCCATTCCATTCATCACTGCAGCATCCACTTCTTCAAAATCCGCCTCATGTTCATGGGCAGTTTTGTAGGCAGTCCAAATCGTCTGCGTTTCTCTGTCATTGAGTCGTTCATACAAAATTCGATGCGGAGGAGGGAAATCGCCCATTGTTCTGTGTGGGTCATTCTCCGTAAATTACGCTGTCGCACCCTCGCCCGATCCCACAATGCGCTTCACAGGAATGTCCGCAGACACAACGTAAAGTGAGTTCTCCGTGAGAACGATGTATGCCTTCTCCTCCTTGATGCGCATGATGCTGGCAATGGGTGAGGTGTACTCCGTGTCGGACTTGACCAAAAATTTGGTGTTTCCCTGGACGCCAATGCAACACTTCTTCTCCACACTGTCGTTATAATAGTCCAGATAGATCGGGCGATCCTGCTCGATTGCGACCTTGGCGGCCTGGGCCATGACTGTTGCGCTAGGAACCTGCGTCATTTGTTTTGGGGGGAGTGTCTTTCTGCGTTATTTCAACGCATCTTCCAACTTGAATCGACTCTTCATTGTGAGACTCGGCGTTTCTGTCTTGGGAATCACGAGAATGCTCCTTACATCTGCGGCAATTGGAACCTTGCCTGCGACGGCGAACAAGAATCGAACGAGCGCATCCACATGTTCCTCGTTGGGTCCTGTCTTGGGCATCTTTGCAGTGTCGCGCAGATCGTCAACGATCGTCTTCACGATGGTCATCATTGTATCCTCGGGCACCAGACCTCGAGAATACAACTCGCCAAGATACACAGCAAATCCACGCTTCTTTTCCTTCTGCTTGGTCCATGCCACAACTGCCTCTTCATACTTCGCATCCGTTGAAGCGGGGATCATTGTGACATTTCCCGTATCATAGAGTTTGTCGAACATCGTAATCTGGGTTGCCAGATCGTTTGACGCATCGGGATGCGCCTTGATAATGTCGCGATACGCATCTGCCATCAAGGGTGCAAAGAAGATCTGGTGCACTCCGCGGTCAAACAGGAGGGTCGTGACGCGCAACCGGAACAACTCATCTCGCTTGGCGAGTCGTGCGAGTACATCAGTGACCAACTTGGTATAATTTGCCTTCGACAACTTGTTAATATTGGCATTGACTTCATCATAATCAGGATCATCCTTCTCACGAACCTTGCGAACAACGTCCAAGAGGATACTCTCTCGCCAATCGTCGCGATCTGCCTTGCGTCGTCCGGTATGAAAGGGGCGGCGAAAGGTCGGTTTGAAGGAAATCTTCAGTTTCGAAATAATGTCCAGAATCGATGCATCCAGTCCCGGTCGAGGGAGAGCACGCACAGCATAAATGGTTGAGATTTCCATGACACTATCTCTTACTCTCAGCACGACTGAAATTCGTTTTCGTAAAACGGATGAGAATTCAATAATCTCAACAGACAAGACATGGACACCTGGGTTCTTTGGTATCACGATCCGAACAATTCGGACTATTCGATTGAGTCCTACATCAAAATTCTAGAGATTTCTGATGTCGAGACCTTCTGGACTACTGTAGAAGCAATTTCTGCGGAGGCATGGAATTCGGGCATGTTCTTCTTTATGAAACAGGGCATTCGCCCTCTCTGGGATGCACCCGAGAACGATAAGGGTGGCGCATGGTCCAAGAAGGTAGATGCTATGGATACCAACTCGGTGTTTCTCGACTGTATGGTCCATTGCATTGCGGGCAAACTTCTCACCAAGCACAACGAGACAGTCGTGGGAGTCACACTGTCTCCCAAGGGACAGTTTCACATCATCAAAGTCTGGAACTCGACGACAGCAGTCTCAGATCGCAAACTGTTTAGTCCCACTCTCAAGATGAAGTTGGGCGACGACATTGCCTACAAGGCACACAACATGCGACCAAAGTGATCACGTGATTGAAGTTAAAAAAAGTCGTCGTGCCCCCTAGTAAGAGATAATGTCTGTTGTCCCTCCTCTTTCAGGCCCTCCTCTCTACAGATACATTCCAGGTGTTGGAAAAGTTGGCACGACACAAAACGGTCCTACTGGTCCTACTGGTCCTACCGGTCCGGCAGGAACTGCCACAAACACCGGTGCAACAGGTCCCGCGGGGACTCCGTTTCCCGTTGGAAATACACTGACTGTCGATGCAGTCTATGGCAACGATATCTCGGGTACCGCAAGTCCGTACACCTATCCTTTTTTAACGATTAGCGCGGCATTGTCCAACGCATCTGCTGGACAACTTGTGTTTGTCAATCCCGGGACTTACAATGAATCCCTAACAATCCCTGCAAATGTTTCGCTAAACGGAGCAGGTGCTCAAGCAGTTGTGATTCAGCGGTTGAACGTAACGTCGAACGTAACACTTTTAACGATGGGATCCAACTGTCGTGCCGAGAACTTTACTGCCAATCTTTCGTCATCCTCCAATGTAAATTTGATTGGCGTCGATTTTCCCAACGGAACAGTTCCGACTGCTAAACTACGCAACTCGATTTGGACAGTCACATCAACAGCAACGGGATCCAACACAATTCTTGGATGTCGATCGTCCGGAACGTCATCGACGGCATTTGTGTCTGCCAATATGATTCAGCGCTCCACTCTCAACGTTATATCCTCCAGCACGGGTCCTACGCGTGGAATCCTGGTCAACGGGTCCAATCGATTCTCGGTCCGCGATATTGTCATATATGCGCGCGGAACAGGAAGCGATATCATTGGAGTGGAAACGACAGATGCAGGTGCATTTTTTGATTCAAAAACAACAACGATTAATGGTGCAACGCACGATATCAATCGAACTGCTGGGAACATTCAATTGGGATTCACCGATTTGGTAAACAACAACGCCAATGGGAATAGCTTCAGTGTGTCCACTGAACCTGCTCACATCTATTATGGTGTCATTGGAAACATAGGAAATGCAACGAGTTTCTTGTCTCCTGGAAGCATTCCATTCAACAGTTTGCCGACAACTGAGTTTGGATTGCCCTTTGCGCAAGCAGTCATGGTATTTGAAGGAGTGTTTCGTGCAACCAATGCACTGACCGGCGGACAGTCGGCGGTGTTTACATTGCACAAAAACGCATCTTCGAATGCAGCATTTATGACGGCAACGTTGGACAGCACCAATCAGACCGCGCGCGTGACCACCACCTCTGAAAAGATCGATTTGTCGGATGTGCTTGTGGTCAAACTCGTGACAACGGGAAGCATCGGGCAGAATCCCCTCTTTGCCGCAATTGCGACGTATTAAGACAGCGTGAACAAATACAGAACCTTGGTCAAATCCCCAAGAATCGTGTCCCTGAGATTCAGCAGGTCGGTATCATTCTTTCCGATCTTCTTGGGCAACTCCGTACTCAAATACTTGGTCTCCTTGGCGACAAATGCACGAGCAGCACTCTCACTGAAATTGTGCAACTTGATGGAACCCGAAACCTTCGGGCGTCCGTAGCGTCCCATATAGGACTCGACGAATGCATCAATGTTGGTGTCCAGACTCGCAGTGAGGTTGTCGGTTGCAGTGTGGCGAGCAAACGACCCTGTCTGCCAGTGATACAACTTCACCTGATTGCGGATTGTCAAGAGATGACTAACGATATCCCCCCCTCGACTGCGATTCCGCCGCGTTTTCCCACCCTGCTGACCGATGGATACATTACGACGCGTTGCCATTGGATTTACAATTCCCTGATGTTTAATTTTTCCTTGACGCGCCCATTCGCCCAACTGAGTTTGATTGCGAAAGGTCATTGCGTCTTTCAACGACGCCAATCGTTCTTTGCGAGAGGATTCTCCTTCTCCTGGCGATGCCTTTGCTAAGGTTTTCACCTGATCATTCAGTGCCTTCACGATCGCATCTGCATTTTCTTTTGCAACATTTCGAGGTTTCGGGGGTTTTCCACTCATTGTTTCTTGGGGATACCGTTTTCCACAGCGATTGCAATCCCCAACATCCGGAGAACACGAACATAGATCCATTGTTCTTGGAATAGACTTTACGCAGAGCAAGGCATCAAGCAAAGTTTGATGTCCCCGAGGTTTGCAATGACATAGCGAATCATGAGGAACCAATCGTTCTTCATGTGAATCTCCAGATTGTTGCTGAGATTCGAGCACTTGGTAAAGAGAACGAGGTGAGGAAGACTAAAGGTCCCCGAGACAATCTCGTCATTCTCCTTCTTGGCAATGCTCATCTCTGACGCCGAATCGCCCATAGTAACTGTCTGTGAGGCAAACGGTCCCTTGCAAGAAAAGGTGAGGGTGCTTCCCACATTCTTGATATCCACGGTCTTTGCAGAGAGAAGCGTCATATCACGACAGATCTTCTGGAAATCGAGCGATGGCATTGTGATGCGAGTCGCAAACTCCGTCTCCGGCATGGTAATATCCGAATCATCGCGATCCAGGAGATTCAACTTGTAACGAATGCGACGCTTCTTCTCGCCATTCTCAAGCGTAACCGTAAGATGATTGGACTCCGACTTGGAGACAGAAAAGGTGATTGTATCATCATTCGTAACAGTCTTTACGATGCGATAGAAGTGATCGGTATTCAATCCAACATCAAGTTTGGGTGCAGAATGGTTGTACTCGTACTGCTCGAACTTGGATGCCTGAAGGCGCATATGCGTGAGAACCGTACGGGTGTTGTCCATGGCAATCATGCGAACACCGTCACGGTCAAAGACCAAACTCATCTCCACCAACATCGATTTGAGACCTTCTGCAAGGGTTCGAATCGGGGCAGTCTGGACCGTCTTGGCAATCACGAGATCGTCGCTCATTTGTATCTACCCTCGGCGAGACATGAAAGTGTTTTTACGAGGACCTGGATTTGACAAGAAAGGGGTAGGCGACCAACACGCCAAGAATCCCGAGCACTGCAATGTCAAACCCTCGAATGATCTTCTGGTACTTCACGGGCAGTTCTTCGTATTCCTTGAAGTAGGCGGGTGGTTTGAACCATCCCGACATCCATCCCAGCAGCGTGGGTTTGAATCGATCATTGCAGTCGTAGATTACATCGTACCATGCCATAAGGATGTAGGCAGCAGTTGCCAACAAAAACGCCATTACAATTCGGTGTGCCAGTGCCACAGGATGCGGCAACCAATAGACACCCAACACAAACGCAGAAAACACGAGACACTTGGGATTCAAATACA
>Ga0164293_10001373_pt1 | contig 20271 bp, 11 predicted proteins | sample GEODES118metaG_FD_111487 | JGI IMG/M metagenome (GOLD analysis project Ga0164293, IMG submission 111487) | Eutrophic lake water microbial communities from Lake Mendota, Wisconsin, USA - GEODES118 metaG | ecosystem: Environmental > Aquatic > Freshwater > Lake | place: USA: Lake Mendota...
GATCAGTTCGAGGGGGAGGCCGACGACGTTGGAGGGGCTTCCGGCGATCAGTCGGAGGGGGAGTCGCTCGTCCTGGAATCCGCAGGCACCGGCTTTTCCCCGCCACAATCCGCTGGCCAGGTACCAGTCGAGGAACGCATCGTCGAGCGGTCCCATTTCGAGCTCACTTTCGTCGGTGGCGCACTGCGGGGCGGGCTCCGGCCGCTGCCACAGGCACACCCCCGTGACGACGCGGTGTCGCCGGCCCGAAAGCGACAAGAGCATCCGCCGGGCCTCGGCCTCGTCGGCCGCCTGGCCGAGTTCGCGTCCATCGACCTCGCTGAGGGTGTCGCAGGCAAGAATCAACGCAGTGTTTTCCTGCGGTGCCGCAGCGACTGCTTTTGCCCGGGCTAGCCGCAGCACGTAGGCTTCGAGGGTCTCGCCGGCACCGCGGCGGGGGGCCGCCGCCTCCGCCGATTCGGGGGGCGGCATCGCTGTCACCGCCCATCCGGCCTCGGTGGCCAGTTGCAGCCGCCGGGGTGATCGGCTGGCGAGGATGATCCGTGGATGTGGTGGAAAACCCATGACAAACATTCCCCGGGGACTGGTGATCGCCCACGAGGATGATCTTCTCCTCGCGTGCGTCAAGCCGGCCGGGATTCCGACCGCCAATGCCCCGCGTGGGGAGACGAGCCTGTACACGTTGGCTCGGGAAACACGACCGTTTGTCGGCGTCGTCAGTCGGATCGACGCCCCGGTGTCCGGGATCGTCGTGTTTGCCAAGACGAGCAGGGCCGCCGCCGATCTGGCCGAGCAGTTTCGCAGTCGGACAGTCCTCAAGGAGTACGTGGCCGTCACGGAGGGGAGATTTCCCGCGCCGTTGGGTGAGTGGGTGGAGTGGTGCGACGTTCTCCCGGCCGATCCAGGGGAGCTTGGCCGCGGCGGCCGAGCGTTGTCACGACCGACGGTCCTCGAGGGGGATGCGGACGAACCGGGGGAGGACGGGGGACGGGAATCGAAGGTGCGGGCGCGGGTCGTGAAGCGGGCCGGGGAGGTGTCGCTTGTCGATCTCGAGCCCTCGACGGGGAGAAAGCACCAGCTTCGCTTGCAACTCGCCACCCGCCGCTGCCCGATCGTCGGGGACCGTCGGTACGGGGCCCGCCTGCCGTTTTCCCCAGGCATCGCGCTCCACGCCAGACGGCTCTCGATCGATCATCCCGAGACCGGGGTGCGGCTCCGTCTCGAGGCCCCGATCCCTGCGGCTTGGCGGGCCCGGTTCCCTCCGCTGTTCGCCGGAGGGTAGGTTTAGCAGGGCGGGCGGGTGTGGGGACACGGATGCGGTGGTTGACACCGGCGCATGCCGAGGCTCCTTTGGGACGGCACGGGGGTTCAACGGTCTTGGATGACCCTTTCCGCGGACAGTGAGGCGCATGGCCGACACGGACGGCGAGGACAGGGACGATCAGGAGGCCGGCGACCTGCCGGTCTCTGGGCCCCCGGCGCGCTTCCGTGACACGGCGCTTGCCAGTTCGCTCGTCGATGGCCGGGCGATCGAGTCCGCCGAAGGGATCGTCAGGGCCACACTCGGCGACGGAGCGGACGCATCTCGCTGGGACCAGGCGCTCGCCGACGTCCTCGTGGAGCGCGGCGTCCTGACCCGCTTCCAGGCGACGCAGATGCTCGCCGGCCGGCGGAAGCTGACGCTCGGGCAGTACCGGATCCTCGACGTGCTCGGCCAGGGGGGCATGGGGCAGGTGTTCCGGGCGGAACACCTGATGATGGGCCGCGAAGTCGCAGTCAAAGTGCTGCCGCGGGCGAAGTCGACGCCCGACACCGAAGCGGCATTCCGGCGCGAGATCCGCATGCTCGGTCGGCTCGATCATCCGAACCTCGTTCGCGCGCTCGATGCCGGACACGACGGGAAGGTCTATTACCTCGTCACGGAACTCGTCGATGGCGTCGATCTGCGGAAGCAGGTGCTGAAGTACGGGACGCTCGACGAGGTGTCGGCCGCGGCCGTGGTGACGCAGGTGGCGCGGGGATTGGCGTACGCGCATGCCGAGGGGCTCGTGCATCGCGACGTGAAGCCGGGAAACATCCTCGTGACGCCGGCCGGACGGGCCAAATTGCTCGACGTCGGCCTCGCCGGCTCGGTGCTCGAGTCGGAGTCGACGCGGCTCGGGCGTGTCGTCGGCACGATGGACTACATGGCCCCCGAACAGATCCGCTCGCCCGACACCGTCGGGCCGGCGGCCGACGTTTACGGCTTGGGGTGCACGCTCTATTTCGTCCTCGCCGGGCAGGTCCCCTTTCCCGGTGGGACACGTCAGGACAAGGCCCGCCGGCAACTCACCGAGGCTCCCGCTCCGATCCAACGGTTCGCCCCGGGGATCAGCGATGCCTTCTGCCGGGTGGTCGAAGCGATGATGGACAAGGACCCCGTGCAACGAATCGGCACGGCTGACGCCGTCATCGAGTGGCTGCGGCCCTGGACGCCCGACGCCCCGGTGGCGATGGGGCGGAGGGCGCGGCCGAAATCGTCGCGGTCTTCGGCTTCCGGTCGGGTGAGCAGTCCGGGTTCGGAGACCGGCCGTGGAGAGCCATCGCTCTCCGGGGGAGGGTCGAGCGGCTACGCGTCGGGCATCCAGTCGCCCCTTTCCGGGAGTCCGTCGTCGCGGCGGTCGGCAGGCCAGCGCGGGGATTCCGTGTTCGCCTCGTCGGCGGGAGGAGATGGCCCGTCGGGCTGGGAATGGCCCTCACCCCCCCCGATCCCGCCCGGAAGGCGATCGCCGTTCGCGGCATTGTGGAAGCTCATGGGCGGAAATCCGGGAGACGGGGCCGGTACGACGCCGGTCGGCAATGCCTTCGTGTTGTCGTTTTCCTCCGGACTGGCCGGGGCCGCAGCCATGGTCGCCCTGCGGCTCTTCGTCCCCGGGCTCGCCGGTCTGGTTTCCGCGGTCGCCGCACCGCTGGTCTGTGGCGGAATGGTGTTCGTCGGCACCCTCCTCACGCTCCTGGCCATCCGCGGCGGCGCGGATGCGGAATGATGTGCGGATTTGTTGCCCGGGGCTACGAATCGGGAGTGGTCTGCGGTACAATCCGCGACCGGAGTTCCGGACAGGTAGCTCAGTTGGTAGAGCAATGGACTGAAAATCCATGTGTCGGCGGTTCGATTCCGCCCCTGTCCACTTTCAAGCGTCATGGCTGAACTGAATCCGTCGATCGCCCCCCTCGTTGCACGATTGTCCGGCACCGACGCCGACGACCGGGCAGACGCCGCCGAAGCCCTCTGCCGGGCTGGCGAGGAGGCGGCACCTGCGGCCACCGCGTTGGTGGCTGCCTGCGGTGATGCCGACGACCGGGTGCGCGAGTGGGCCGCGGCTGCACTCGAGGATCTCGGGCCCCCCGCCGAAGGGCAGCACGCCGAATTGATCCCCTTGGCTGCCTCCACCCACCCGCTCGTCGCGTACTGGGCAGTCACGCTGCTCGGCAGGGGAGGGGAGGCATCCGTCGATGCAGTTCCTGTCCTGACCGACTGCCTCGCGTCCGGTGGCCCCCTCGAGGTACGCCAACGGGCTTGCTGGGCGCTCGGCAAGATCGGGCCGGCGGCGGCGTCCGCCAGGCAGGCCCTCGAGGCGGCGGCAAGCGATTCCGATGCGAGGCTTTCGCGTCTGGCTGGCGAAGCCCTCGCCTCTCTCGGCCCCGCGACCCGTTGACCGACCGGCAAGGTTGACCGACCGGCAAGGTCGACGCCACCGTGCCGGACGACCCTGCGGCGCCGGCGAACACGGCACAACCGTCACCCGTCGGTCGACCGATACCCCTGTCAGGGTCGGACGCCGGGGACGTGCCTGCAATCGTGCCACGGATGGTGCGATCCGGGGCATACCTCTCCCCGCGTCGAGGTCGGCCCAGGGAGGGGCGGGGTGGCACGAACCCTGTCGTCAACGGCTCTGGGGCGGTCGATCGCCGCCCTGGCGGCGGTGCTGTCGCTTCTCGGCGGGCTCACGCTCCGCGGGACGGCCCCGGCAGTTCAGGGCACGTCGGGGGCTCCGTTCCTGGCGAGTCTCGTCCCGGCGGCGGCGCTGGCCGCCGATCCGCTGCCGCAGGGGGGGAATGGCGGTCCGGCGGTGCCTGTCGGAGGGGGGGCAGGGCCGGCGATGCTCCCCGCCTCGCGGCCGTGGGACGCCGTTCTCATCGCCTCTTTCAACATTCAGGTCTTCGGGGAATCGAAGATCTCCAAGCCGCATGTCGTGGAGATCCTGGCCCGCGTCGTCCGCCAATTCGACATCGTCGCCATCCAAGAAGTGCGGGCGAAGTCGGACGGGATCATCCCGCGCTTCGTCGATGCCGTGAACGCCGACGGCAGCCGGTACCACTGGATCATCGGTCCCCGGCAGGGGAGGACGGTCAGCAAAGAACAATACTGCTTCCTGTACGACATGAACCGGATCGAGGTCGACGCGGCGTCGATCGGCGTCGTTCCCGATCCCGGAGGCAAACTCCACCGGCCGCCGATGCACGTTCGTTTCCGCACCCGCGTCGTGCCGCAATCGATGGCGTTCACGTTCTGGATGGTCGACATCCACACCGATCCTGACGAGGTCCCCCAGGAGATCGACGCCCTCGTCGACGTGTTCACGGCGATGAAGACCGCCCGGCCCGATGAGGACGACGTCATCCTTCTCGGGGATCTCAACGCCGGCCCCCCGCAATTCGGCCGGTTCACGAAGACCCCCGGCGTGGCCTGGGCGGTGGCCGGGACGACGACGAACACCCACCGCACGAAGACCTACGACAACCTGATCTTCGACCGGAATGCCACGACCGAGTATCTCGGACGCTGGGGCGTGGTCGACCTGCAGAGCACGTTCGGGCTGCCGCTCGAACGGGCCCTGGAGGTCTCCGATCACAATCCGGTGTGGGCGGCCTTTTATCCGTGCGAATCGCCGCCATCCTCAGGCGGCGGGATCGCCGGGGTCGCGGCCCCGATCCGCTGACGCCGCGTCGCGGGGGACGAGCGCAAAAAAAGAGGCGGTGCCGGATGGCACCGCCTCTCTCTGTTCGATCGACGTTCGGGAGGGAGTCCTCCCGGCTGGATCAGCCAGCGACCATCGCCTTGAGGTTCTTCAGGGCGCGGACACGCACCTTGACGCTGGCGGGCTTGGCCGGACGGTCCTGGAGTTCTCCCGTGAAGGGGTTCTTGACACCCTTCTGAGCGGGACGAGCAGGCACCTTGCGGCGCTCGATCTTCACCAGCCCGGGAATCGAGAACACGCCGATGCCAGAGCCCTTGAGGGACTTTTGGATCTCGTTGGTGAGGTGATCCAACACGAGGACCACGTCCTTCTTCGCCAGCCCCGTCGACTCCGAGATGTTCCGGAGGATCTCGGTCTTCGTGAGCGGCTTGCTGCCCGACTTCTTCGCCATCGCCTCGTCTCCCAGTGGAAAGGTTTGGTGTGCGGCAGAACCCCCGCCGCTGCCCCGATCCCGGCATCGTGAGCCGGAAAGGTTCGGTGATTAGATGCTCTGGAAATGAAAATGCAAACCAAAACCCCGATGATTTCCGGGGAAAATCCCGATTGGCCCCGTTTGCGGTCGGGGGTCGGGGGGCCAGCGACTTCCTTGCTGCCCGGCTGGCGATCGGCCTAAGATACTGTTCGTGAGGGCGGCGACGCGGCGTTCGGATGGTCGGTGGGTGGTGGAAAAGGCCTGTTTTCCAGCGATTTTCACTCAGGGAGAGGCGGTTCCACGGGGGCCCTGGGCCTGCCTGGGGCGCTCCACCGGAGGGCGCGAGGGGTGTGGGCGGCCAGATTCCGCGGCAGGACTCGGGGCACGACATGGCACGTTTAGATCGCTGGTCGGGGTGGTGCCTGGGGCGCTGCGGGGGGCGGGCGCCACGGGCCCGTGGGCTCCCGTCGGCGTGGTTCGGCCTCGGCGTGCTCCTGCTGGGAATCGTCGGCGGCAGCATCGGACTCTGGAGTCCGTTCGGCTTCGACGAGCGGTCGGCGGCCGGTCAGCAACCGGATGACGAAGCCAGCGAAGATCCCGACGCCCCGCGCCCCGGCGATACCGATGCCCCCGCCGACGACGGCGGCGACGCGACCGACGACGGCGGCGTGGCGCTTCCCACGGATCGCCTCAAGGAACGGCAACTCGACCGGGTCCGCCGGCTGATCGCCGACGAACGCTTCAGCGATTCGGCGACGCTCGTCGACGAGATCCTCGGCGGTGACCGTGACTTCTTCTTCCGACCTCCGGGGGGCGAGAGCACCTGGAGGAGCATCAAGACAGAGACCAACCGCCTTCTCGGGACGCTCCCGGCCGCGGGCCGGGAAGCGTACGAACTCCAGTTCCGTTCGCGGGCCGACCGACTTCTCGATCAGGCGATCGCCGCGGGCGATCCGGTCGGCGTCGTCGCGGTGGCGCGCAGGTGGTTTCACACCCCTGCCGGCCGTCGGGCGACGATGGTCGCGGCGCTCGAATCTCTGGACAGCGGCAGACCGCTCGAGGCCGCGGCTTGGCTCGAGCGTCTCGCGGACGCGCCGGGACGGGCCGAGTACGAGCCGACGCTCTCGGTGATGCGGGCCATTGCCTGGTGGCGCGCCGGAGAGCGGCAAGCCGCCGTCGCGATCCTCGACAAGGCGCGGGCGGGGGGAGGAAAGGTCAGGATCGGTGGCCGGGAAGTGCCGCTCGACGATCCGGCGATCGGTGCCGTGGCCTGGCTGGAGACGATCGCCGGTCCGCCCGCGAGCGGCGCCGGGCGGCGTGCCAGCGAATGGTGGCTGCATCGCGGCGATGCGTCGCGCAACGCGATGGTGGTGGCGTCGCGGCCCCTTCTCGTGCCCCGCTACCGCGTCCCCCTCACGCGTCATCCGGAAGAGGCCCGACTCCTCGAGCGGCGCCGCAAGATGTTTGCCGATCGCGACATGCCGCTCCTGCCTGCCGGCACCCCTCTGGCGGTCGACGGACTGTTGCTCTCCCACACCCCGATGGGCTTGCTGGCAGTCGACTTCGAGACCGGCAAACGCGTCTGGCTGCAGACCGGCGGTGCGGCCGGATCGTTCTTCGACGCCACCACGCTCAGCGGCGGGGGCGGTGACGGCGACGATGCCGGGGACGCCGAAGCGCGGGCCGCGATTCGCGGCGTGTTCGACGATGCCACGAGCGGCACGCTGTCGAGCAACGGCGACCTGGTGTTCGCGGTCGAAAGCGACCCGGCCTCGCTCGCCGGTCCTGCCGTCAACAATTTCAACGGCATGTTCCGGGGGCTCCCTTCGCCGCCCCGTGGAGCCAACGTCCTTTCTGCCTACCGGATCGGCCGCCGCGGTGAACCGGCGTGGCGCCTGCCAGCGGCGGATGCCAATCCGCCTCCGCCGCGTGGGCAGCAGCAGGGCTTCCCCGGTATGCCCCAACAGAGCGGTGCCTGGTATCTCGGCGCCCCGCTGCCGATCGGGGATCAGTTGTTCGTGCTCGTCGAGGAGCGCGGGGAAATCCGTCTCGATGTCCTCGCCGCCGCCGACGGCAGCACCCTCTGGTCGCAACCCCTCGCCGAACTCGACGACGATCGGGCGATCGGGAGTCGCGAGAGCCATCTGCGGCGCGTGGCCGGGCTGTCGCCGTCGTTCAGTGACGGCGTGCTCGTCTGCCCCACCGGCGCCGGCACCACCGTCGCGGTCGATCTGGCGACGCGAACGCTCCTGTGGGCCTACAACCACCCGCAGCCCCAGGGGAGCGATACCGTGCTCCTCCAGAATGGTGTGCGGATCCGCCGCAACGGCATCGGCGGACAGGTCGTGATCAACGGCCAGATGCTCGGCAACTTCTCGGGGCCTTCGGCCACCACAGGATGGCGTGACGGCGTCCCGGTCGTGGCCGGTGGACGAATCATCCTCACCCCGCGCGAGTCGGAGGAGATCCACTGTGTCGATCTCCGCACCGGGAGCCTCGCCTGGAAGCAACCGCGCAAGGAAGGGTTGTACGTGGCGGGGGTCGTCGACGGCAGCGTGTTCGTGGTCGGCCGTCGCGGCATCAACAGTCTCGGTCTGGCCGACGGAGCATCCCGCTGGACGACGCCACTGGTGTTTTCCGGTGCCTGCCCGAGTGGTCGGGGGGTGATCACGGACGGGCGACTGTTCCTTCCGCTCGACACCCCTGAGGTGATCGAGGTCGATCTCGCCAATGGCACGGTGGTCGGCCGATCGCCGTCGCGGGGCGGGGCCGTGGCCGGAAACCTCGTGGCCTACCGCGGGGAGGTGGTGTCGCAGGGAGTCGACTCGCTCGACGTCTTCCATCAATCCGCCGCACTCCGCGAGCGGATCGAGTCGGCGGAGAAGAACGGGAAACTCGACGCCAAGTTGCTCCTCTGGAAGGGGCAGATGGCGATCGACGAGGGGAACGTCGTCGCCGGGATCGAGGCGATCGAGTCGGCCCACGGAGCCGCCCCCGATGCGGTGCCCGATGCGGTCGTCAGTGATGCCTTCCTCGCCGCGATGCAGCAGGATTTCTCCGCGGCAGCACCGCTGTGGAACGCCCGCCTGAAGGACCGGACGCGGTCGCTGCCGGAGCGGTCGATGCTGCGGATGATCGTCGACGGTCAACTCGCCGCCGGCGACCTCGCTGCGGCATGGGGCGCCTACCAACGCTCCCTGGAACTGGTGACGCCGGCGCCTTTCGGCCAGGAGGTGCCACTCGTGGCCGACGGGTCCGATCCGAGGGTGTCGGTGTCGGAGGATCGCTGGATGCTCGGTCGGATGGAGCGATTCCTCACCGGGGCCACCCCCGCGCTCCGCGCGGAGATCGACACGTTCGTCGAGACGCAGATCGCGGCGGCGGAAGCGTTGCTGCCGGTCCCGGAGCGGGTCGGCAGGCTGGCCACGCTTGCCGAATGGTTTGCCGTGCACCCCGCCGGCCGGCGCGCACGGACGGCGCTCGTCACGGCGCTCGGCGAAATGATCACCGTCACCGGCGCCTCGACCGATGCCGGTCGTGATCTGGCCGTGCGTCGGGATCTGCTGCTTGTCGAACTCCGTCAGGACGCTGCCGCCGTCCGTGGCGGAGTGGAGTCGCCGATCGACGGGGCGATCCCTGGCCGTGGTGGTGAGACGGCGACCGATGTCGATGCGGCATGGCCGTTCGGACGCGTCGTCGAGCGACGCGGGGGGGCGGGCCGCGGCGGGAATGACGACGCGGCGCGGATGACCCGCGTGATGCCGATTCCGGTCGAAGACGACGCCACCTCGGCGTTCCCCGGATTGCGGCTCGGATACGACATGCAGCAGCCCGGATTCCTCGCCACCGACAGCTACGGCCGACGGATCGGCGAGGCGTTCGGGTTCGACGCACCGGGGCGATTCGACGGATGGGCCGGATTCCAGGCGATCGGGGCCGAGGCGTCGACCGTCGGCCGGGTCGTGGTCGTGCGCTCCGGTCCCCTCATGGCGGGTTTCGAATTGTCGGCCACGCCCGGCCAGAAGCATCGTCGGTTGTGGTTGCTCAACGACACGTCCGGCGCGGTCAACGAAATGCCGATGCCGTTTCTCGGGCGGGGGATGGGGAGCAGGATCGGTCGCCTCGACAACGTCCCGCTGGGGCTGCGGATCTCCGAGCCCGACGAGGCGCTGCCGGTGACGGCGGTGCAGGGGGGGCATGCCAGGCCACGGGGCGTTCCGGTGCTCGTCAACACGTCGCTGGAACTCCACGACACCGTCACCGGGCATCTGCTCTGGGAGCGTCACCGGCTCCCCGCAGCCGGCGAACTGTTCGGCGACGACGACTACGTCTGCGTCGCTCCCTCAAGCGGGCGCGAGGCGACGGTCGTGTCGATGATCGATGGGCGGCTGGTGCGGGTGTGCGACCTGCCGCGGCGCGACCGCCGGCTGGTCACCTGTGGGCGGCGGATCGTGGTCCTCGCCGACGGTGATCCTGCTGCCGCCCCCGATGGCGCCACGCCGCCCCGGCCCGATGGTGGGATGCAACCAGCCACGCTCCTCCTCCTCGATCCGCTGACGATGACGACCGTGACCTTGGGCACCTTCGCTCCCGAAGCGCGGGCGACGTCTGCCGGGCCTGACTCGCTCGCGGTCGTCGAGCCCTCGGGCACGCTCACCGTGCTCGATCTCGTGTCCGGTGCGGTCCGCTTCCGAGCCACGCTCCCCGACATGCCGCGCGGCCTCGAGCAGGTGCGCGTCAGCGCCTGGGAGGATCGCCTGCTGGTGTTCGTGGGGCGGCAGGAGACGGCCGAGGAGCGGAAACTGATGGAGAAGGTGGGAATGATCACCAACCTCCCGCAGCAGGCGTCTTCGCGGTATGCCAGCCAACCGGCCACCGGCACGCTCTGGGCGGTGGGGCGCGGCAACGGCGAGATCCTCTGGCCGGTGCCCGCCACCGTCCTCAGGCACTGCCTCAATCCCGATCAGCCGGAATCGCTTCCGGTGCTTCTCTTCGCCCGCCAGATCGCGCCGGCCCGGGGCGGCGACCGGACGAGGATGGGGATCCTGTGTATCGACAAACGCACCGGGCAGGCGCTGTGCGTCGACGACAAGATCGTGGCCCAGCAGCACATGCTCTTCGGTTGCGACATGGTCGGCGATCCGATGGCCCATACCGTGACCGTCGGCCGCGGCGGCGCCGACGGTGGGGATGTCGTCCTCGATTTTACCGGTCAGCCGATCTCACCGCGTCCGCCCTTCCAGGCGGCGGGCCGGCAACCGGCGTCGAGGGATGTCCTCACCGAGTTGGAATACTGGTTCGAGAAAGCCCTCACACTCCCGCTGCCGTTCTGATGGCGGCCCTGTTCCCCTCTCTCCCCTCCCTTCGCTCCCTCCCCGACCACCGCGCTCCGAGGACCCTCATGGATGTTTGCTGCCAGTGGGAATCGCCATCCGTGACAGGACGCCCTGCCCGGTGGAGTGCCTGGCCAGCGGTGCTCGTCGTCGCCCTGGTGCTGGCCTCGGGGGGCGCCGCCCTCGGCGCGGAGGATGATCCTCAAGCGACCGGCGGCGACCGCTCGGCGCGGGACAAGGTGGTCACGCGGGGGCTCGATTGGCTGGTGTCGAAGCAGTCGCGGCGGGGGAGTTGGGCGGCCAACGAGGGGCGGTATCCGACGGCCATGACGGCCCTGGCGGGAACGGCCATGCTCATGGAGGGCTCGACGACGACGCAGGGTCGGTATGCGGAGTCGATCCGTCAGGCTGTCGACTATCTCGTCAGCCGCTCCCGCACCAACGGCCTCATCGGCGATCCCAAGGGGGATGACCGCTACACCTATGGCCACGGTTTCTCGATGCTGTTCCTCTCCCAGGTGCTGGGGGAAGAGGAGGACGAGCGGCGGCGCGAAGAACTCGTCCGGGTGCTGGCCAAGGCGGTCGAGTTCTCCGGACGGGCCCAGACCCCGGACGGTGGGTGGGGGTACGTGAGCGCCAAGGACGGCAACAACTTCGACGAGGGATCGACCACGATCACGCAGGTCCAGGGGCTGCGGGGCTGCCGCAACGCGGGCATCCCGGTCCCCCGCGAGATCATCGACAAGGCGATCGGCTACATCCACAAGTGCACGATGCCCGACGGCGGCGTGCAGTACAGCTCCAAGGGGGGCGGGGGGCGGCCGGCGATCTCTGCCGCGGCGATCGCCTGCCTGTTCAACGCCGGTGAATACGACGACAACCATGTTCCGCGGATGCTCGATTACGCGGAACGCCATCTGGGGAACATCGCCAACAACGGGTTCGGCCACTGGCATTACGCCCACTTCTATTACGCGCAGGTGATGTACCGCGAAGGGGGCAAGAAGTGGACGACCTACCGGGATCAGATCGACAAGCGTCTCGTGGGCGAGGCGACGGACGACCGTGACGGGCTCTACTGGCCGCAGGGCTACATCGGCCCGGTCTACACGACCGCCACGAATCTGACGATCCTCCAACTGGACAAAGGAACGTTGCCGATCTACCAACGTTGAATGCGGGAGACGCGCGTTCCCCGTTCTGACCGCGTATGCTCGAGCCCCGCCGCGTATGCTGCTCTCCCGGGGCAGCGGCCGAGAGACTTTTTTGACCCCCGAACGACCTTCCCTCCATCCGAACGTCGCCCCCCCGGAGTCATCCATGCCCGCTTCCGAGCAGTCCCCGTCCGGCCCAGGGTTTCCAGGCGTGGAGCGGCTTCCCGGCTCCACGGCCGTCGATCGCCTCCATGAGGCCCACGACCGGATCGTCGCCCAATTGTCTCGGGTGATCGTCGGCCAGCACCAGGTGGTCGAGGAGTTGCTGATCTCGCTGTTCAGCAGGGGGCACTGTCTCCTCGAAGGGGTGCCGGGGCTCGCCAAGACGCTCCTGGTGAGCACGCTGGCAAAGAGCCTCGACTTGTCGTTCAGCCGCGTCCAATTCACCCCCGACCTGATGCCGGCCGACATCATCGGCACCGACGTCCTCGAGGAGGACAAGTCGACCGGTACGCGCCAGGTGCGGTTCCTCGAAGGGCCGCTGTTCGCCAACGTCGTGCTCGCCGACGAGATCAATCGGACGCCCCCCAAGACGCAGGCAGCGCTCCTCGAGGCGATGCAGGAGCGGCAGGTGAGCGTCGGGCGCGTGCGCCATCGGCTCGTCGACCCGTTCTTCGTGCTCGCCACGCAGAACCCGATCGAGCAGGAGGGGACCTATCCGCTCCCCGAAGCGCAGCAGGATCGGTTCATGTTCAAGGTGTTCGTCCGCTATCCGACCTTCGAGGAGGAGTTCGAGATCGCCCGCCGCACCACCGGCACGCCGGTGGAGGAGGCCCGTCCCGTGCTCTCCGCCGAGGACATCCTCTCGCTCCAGCGGAGCGTGCGCGAGGTGCCCGTCAGCGACCATCTCGTCCGTTACGCGCTGGCGCTCGTTCGCCAGACGCGGGCCGGTGAGAAGGGTGTTCCCGAGTTCGTCTCCGATCAGTTGTCCTGGGGGGCGGGGCCGAGGGCCGTGCAGTTCCTCGTCATCGGTGCCAAGGCGCGGGCGCTGCTCCAGGGGCGCAGCCACGTCACGGTCGAGGACATCCAGGCCCTCGTGGCGCCGGTGCTTAGGCATCGGATCGTCGTCGGGTTCGCCGCCGAGAGCGATGGCGTGACCCCCGACGCGATCATCCGGCGGATCGTCGAGAACACCCCGGTGAGAGAGGATGAGCTGACGCGTGACCCACGCTTCCAGACAATTTTTGCATCCTGAGGCGATCGCCCGGATCGCGCGGCTGGAACTCCGCGCCCGGGCGGTGGTCGAGGGTGTCCTCGCCGGTCTCCACAAGAGCCCCTACAAGGGGCAATCGGTGGAGTTTCTCCAGCATCGTGAATACGTGCGTGGGGACGACCTGCGCCGTGTCGACTGGAAGGTCTGGGGGCGCCAGGACCGGTTGTATGTCAAGGAGTTCGAGGAGGAGACGAGCCTCCGGCTGGCGCTCCTCGTCGACGGCTCGGCAAGCATGGACTACAAGTCCGGGGCGCTTTCCAAATACGAATACTCCGCCACGCTCGCGGCGAGCCTCGCCTGGCTCGCGCTGTCGCACGGCGACGCGGCAGGCTGCGCGGTGTTCGACGACAAGGTCCGTGCCAGCGTTCCCGCGCGCACGAAGCGCTCGCAGTTGGCGAGCGTCGTCGAGGTTCTCGAGACCCCGCGTGGGGGGCGCACGACCGCCTTCCTCCCGGTCCTCCGCGGGCTGGCAGAGACGTTGCCGCGACGCGGTCTGGTGGTGGTCGTCTCCGATCTCCTCGGCGATCGGGAGGGGGTTTTTCAGGGGCTGCAACTGCTCCGCAAGCGGGGTCACGACATCGTCCTCCTCCACGTCATGGATGACGACGAACTCGATTTCCCCTTCGAGGGGCCGACGAGGTTCGAGGGGCTCGAGATCCCCGACCACCTCGCCTGCAATCCGCGAGCGCTGCGCGAGGGCTATTTGGCGGCGGTGGGGGAGTTCCTCGCCGAGGCCAGGCGGCGCGCCGCGGCTGCTTCGTGTGATTACTCCCTCATCCGGACCGGCGAGCCGGTCGACGCGGCGCTGGTGAAGTTCCTCTCCCGCCGTGCCAGCATGGCTGTCTGACCGATTCCGATCGTGGAGCCCGGTGTGCCGACGTTCGACTTCCTTCCGTTGTTGTGGTGGGGCCTGCCCTTGGTGGCGGCGCCGATCGTCATCCATCTCATCAACCTCCTCCGCCACCGCCGCGTGCCGTGGGCGGCGATGGAGTTCCTCCTCGCCAGCCAGAAGAAGTACCGCACGCGCGTGCTGCTCAAGCAGTTGCTCCTCCTGGCGCTCCGCGTGGCGGCGATCCTGGGGATCGTGCTGGCCCTGGCCCAGCCACGCTGGACGCATGCCATCGGCCAGCTGCTCGGCGGGGGACGCGCCGCGCATGTCGTCCTCATCGACGACAGCTATTCGATGGGGGAGCGGAGCGGTGCGGTGGGGGGGGAATCGGTCACCGCCTTCGAGCGTGGCCGGGCCGTCGTCGAGCGGATCTGCGGCGAGCTTGCCGCCACCCGCGGCCGTCAGGAGATCACCATCGGACGCTTTTCACGGCTCCTGCCACCGACCGGAGACACGGTGGCACCAGAGTCGGGCGTGCCTGCCAAGGACGCCGCCGCCGGGAGGTTCGACGTGCCGCGGCAGTCGGTGACGCCCGAGAGCCTGAAGCGGCTCCGCGATGAACTGGCCTCGATGGAGGCTTCCGCGTCCGACGCCGGGCCGCTCGGTGCCGTGGCGGCCGCGGCCGAACTGCTCGGAGATGGCGGGGGCACGAATGCCTCACAGGTGGTCTGGCTGGTAAGCGACTTCCGCGCCGCGCAGTGGGAGTCGGCCGACGACACCGTCGCGATCCTCCGGCAGCTGGCCGCCGCGGGAAGCGAGATTCGGCTCGTCGACTGCGCTGCGGAGAATGCCGCAGTCGAGGCGGCTTCAGGCCCCTCCGGCAATCTCACGCTCGAGCGGCTGGTGATGGTCGGCGGAGTGCCGGCCGCAGGGGTCGTCGTCCCCCTCGAAGTCGCCGTTCACAACGACGGCCCGCGTCCCGTCCGTGACGTGACCGTCGACCTCCGCGAGGATGGCGTCGCCAGACCTGGGGTTCGCATCCCCGAGATTCCCGCCGGCGGCGAGGCCGTGCAGCGATTCGATGTCCGCTTCCGGAAGTCGGGCAGCCACGTCATCGAGGCCCGGCTCCCGGCCGACATCCTCCCGGCCGACGACGCCCGCGCGCTCGTCGTCGATGTCGTCGATCGGGTCGATGTCCTCGTGATCGACGGCGCTCTCGCCGACACCACCCCCGGGGCGGCATCGCGGATCGGGGATGCCTTCTACCTCTCCGCCGCCCTCGCCCCCGGTGCCGGGGCCCCGACCGGACTCCAACCGCGGATCGAGCCCCCCCGGGCACTTGCCACGCTCGATCTGAGCACCTTCGACGCGGTGTGGGTGCTCGATGTCGAGCGGCTCGACGGCCCGGAGGTGACGGCACTCGAGACCTACGCCCGGGACGGGGGTGGGGTGGTGTTCTTCGTCGGCCCGCGGACGAAGCCCGACGATTTCACGCGCACGCTCCACCGCGACGGCGCCGGGATCTTTCCGGTGCCGCTCGCCGGGATGGTCGACCTCCTCCCCGATGCCACCGAGCAGCGTCCCGATGTCGTCGTGGAGGAGCACCCCGTGGTGGCCGTGCTCGCAGGGCAGCGCAATCCGCTGCTCGACGCCGTCCGCGTCGACCGCTACGCCGCCGTCGAACGGGGCTGGGAACCGCCCGCCGAGGCCGGCCTGCGGCGTCTCCTCTCGCTCCGCAACGGCGCCCCGCTGATGGTGGAGCGGTCCTACGGCGCGGGGATCGTGGCCGCCGTCCTCACCACCGCTTCGCCGACGTGGAACAACTGGTCGCGTGGCAACCCCAGCTGGGTGGTCGTGATGCTCGAACTCGAGAGCCATCTGGCCCGCGGGCGGAGGCGGGCGGAGGCACTCGAGGTGGGCGAACCGGTGCGCGTCGCGCTCGATCCCTCCGTCGACGGGATCGAGGTCGACTTCCTCGTGCCGCCCGATGGGACGGTCGTCCATCAGACGGCGCTCCCGGCGGCTTCCGGGCGGATGGAGGCCGTGCTGGCCTCGTCGGCGAGCGGGGCGTACGCCGTGCGTTGGCGGCGGACCGACGGGCTTGAACGCGAGAAGGTGTTCGCCGTGAACGTCGATCCCGACGAGGGACGCTTGGCGAGGTCCGGGCGCGAAGGCCTCGAGACGACGCTGGCGGGCGTGCCGTTCACGTACGAGAATGCCGCCACGATCGATCCGGGGTTGCGGAACGTGGCGGGCGTGTCGTTGGTGACCCCGCTCCTGGCGATCCTCCTCGGCATCCTCCTCCTCGAGCAGGTGGTGGCGTGGATGACGAGCTACCACCCTGCCAAGCGGCGCGCCGCCACTCCCTGATCGGAAGGCCTTTCCCGGCGGCAACGTCGGTCACCCTCGAGCCCGACACCGTCCTCCGGTCACGATACCGACTCCAGCTTCATGCCCCCTCTCCCCATCATCCCCTGCCTGGCTGCCACCGATGCCGTGAAGCATCGTGTCGCAAGCGCGCTTGTCGACGGGTTCTCCCAGTGGTGGCAGATGCCGCTGCTCGTGATGGGAATCCTGGCGGTGGCCGCGTGGGTGGTGTGGATGTACCGCCGCGATGCCGCCGAACTGCCGCGGGGCATCGGGCTGCTTCTTCTCGGGCTGCGGCTGGGGGCGCTTGCGACCCTGGCTGCCGCATACCTCGACCTCGAGCGGATCGCCGAACACGAAGTGGTGTTTCCCTCGCGGGTGGCGGTCGTCGTCGATGCCAGTGCCAGCATGACCCTCCCGGAGGGCCTCGATCCTGCGGCCGATCCGTCCGAGCCGGTGGTGGCCACCCGAGCGACGCGGGCCGTCGAGGTGTTGGAGCGGGGAGGCGTGCTCGCCGCCCTCGCCCCGACGCACGAAGTGTCGGTGTGGCGGTTCGACGCGGACGCCGAGTCGCTGGCCGTTCTCCCGCGCGACATCGGGGACGCACAGGCCGCAGCCGTCGACCCGGCCCGGTCCGCCGACGCGGTGGACGGGGCCGCTGAGGACTGGCGCGAGCAACTCCAGCCCCGCGGCTTCGAGACGCGGATCGGCGAGGCGCTCGTCAGGGTCATCGATCAGGAGCCACCGGGGACGCTCGCGGGGGTCATCCTCCTCACCGACGGCGGCAACAATGCCGGCGTCGATCCCGCGGCGGCGGCCGGGGCCCTCGCCAAGGCGGGGTTGCCGGTGTTCGCCGTCGGCACCGGGTCGGACCGGCTGCCGACCAATGTCCGCGTCGCTGACCTGCTCTCGCCGGCCCGCGTCTACCCCGGCGACCGGTTCGCGGTGCAGGGGTATCTGCAGGCACAAGGGCTCGCCGGGGAGACGGTGAAGGTCGAACTGGCCGATCGATCCGCTGCCGATGGCGGGGAGGGCACGGCGGCGAAGGGGGGCCGCATCATCGACTCCGCCGAGGTCGTGCTCGCAGCCGACGGCGAGCTGGCCGGGGTGCGGTTCGAGGTGCCCGGGCTCGAGGCCCCGAGCCGACACGAGCTGGTGCTCCGCGTCGTGCCTCCATCGGCAGACCGGACCCCCGGCGACGATCTGCAGGTGGCCGAGGTCGAGGTCGTCGACCGGGTGACGCAGGTGCTGCTCATGGCCAGCGGGCCGACCCGCGAATACCAGTTCATGCGGAACGTGCTCGAGCGGGACAAGAGCTTCGCCGTCGACGTTCTCCTCGGCACCGCCAGACGGGGCGCTTCCCAGGATGCCCGGCGGATCCTCGAATCGTTCCCCGCCACCGCCGAGGAACTCTCCGCCTACGACTGCATCGTCGCCTTCGACGTCGATTGGCGGACGCTCGACCCGGCGGCGCAGACCAGGCTCGAGAAGTGGGTGTCGCGCGAGTCGGGGGGGCTGGTGCTCGTGGCCGGCAACGTCTTCATGGACGCGTGGATCGCCGATCCGCAGACGACCGTCGTCCGCGGTCTCCATCCGGTGGAACTGCGCCGCACCGGCCAGAGCCTCGTCGATGAACCGGCAGGCTTCGAGGAACCGATGCCGCTGCAATTCACCCGTGACGGTGCCGATGCGGAGTTCCTCTGGTTGGCCGGGAGCCGGATCGCCAGTCAGACGGTGTGGAGTGAGTTCAAGGGAATCTTCTCCTGCTTCGACGCTCCGGTCGCCAAGCCGGGCGCCACCGTCTACGCCCGGGTGGTTCCCCCCGGCAGCGCGTCGGCCGTCGGGGGCGCGGGGGCGCGGGGGCCGATCTCGATGGCCGGGCAGTTCTATGGCTCGGGGAGCGTGTTCTACCTGGGGAGCGGCGAGACATGGCGACTCCGCGCCCTCGAAGACGCATTCTTCGAACGGCTGACCACGCAACTCATCCGCCACGTCTCCCAGGGGCGCCTCCTCGCCGGCTCCCGCCGGGCGCGGCTGCTGGTGGAGCGTGACCGCTACCCGGTGGGGGCCACGGTCGTCGTCCGGCTCGTGACACCCGAAGGGGACGGTGGCTCGGCGCTGGCGACGGCGGTCTGTCGGGTCGAGGGGCCTGATGGTGTCACGGTGAGCGTCCCGTTGTCGGCCGATCCGGGGCGGCCGGGGGTGTTCCAGGGGGGCTTCGTGGCATCGCGTGAAGGGGGCTGGCGGATCGATGTCGATCTCGGCGATGGCTCCGGTGAGGTGATCTCGCGGCGTATCCAAGCCCGGCTGCCCGATCGGGAACTCGAACGCCCCCGCCTCGACCGTGGGCTCCTCGAGAGGCTCGGGGCGATCACGGGTGGGCAGGCCCACTTCCTCGTCGATGCGCCCTGGGGCTCGGCCGAGTCGGAAGCCCTCGCGGCCCGGATCCCCGACCGGTCGCGGCGGGAGTACGAAACCGGTGCGCCCGATGGCAACTTCAAGCGCCGTCTCAACGCCATCCTCCTCGCGCTCGGGGCGGGCCTGCTGTGCCTCGAGTGGATCCTCCGACGACTCGTCAAGCTCGCCTGACCCCGCCACCGTCCAGGAAGGGATGCCCGCCGTTGCCTGCTGCTGGAGAGAGCACCGTGCCCGTCGACCTCACCGCCGCCACGCAGCCGGCGCCGACCGTCTTGTCGGCGGCCGCCAGTGCAGGGCTCGCGCGGATCCGCGACCTCATCGAGACGGTCCGCCGGCAGACGCGCCGTTGGATCTGGATCGAGTCGTTGGCGCTCGTCGGCATCGCGGTGGCGGCGTCGTTCTGGGGAACGATGGCGTTCGACTGGGCGGTGGAACCGCCGTCGTGGGTCCGCGTGTTGCTCGTCGTCGTGGCGCTCGTGGGACTCGCGACGCTTCTGTGGCGGGGGCTGTGGGGCCGGTTGACCGTACCGCTGGGGGACGCCACGCTCGCCTCGCTTCTCGAACGCGGCAACGAAGGATTCCGGGACAGCCTCTCGACCGCCGTCGAACTCGCCGCCCGGCCGGCGAACGATGTCGATCCAGGGCTCCTCGAGCGGACGATCGACGAGGCTGTCGCCGTGGTGGGGGATGTCGACCCGGGGCGGCTGTTCCGCCGCCGTCGCCTCGTGGCCACGGCCTTGGCGGGGGGCATGGCGCTTGCGAGCGTGGTCGGCCTTGCGTGCCTCCGCCCGGCGGTGGCTGACCTGTGGACGCGACGGATGTTCCTCCTCGACGACACCCCGTGGCCTCGGCGGACGGGGCTCGAGGCGGAGGGATTCCCCGCCGGCATCCGCAAGGTGGCCCGGGGCACGGATGTCGATCTCCGCGTGTTGGCCGACGCGGCCCGTGAGGTGCCCGAGGTGGTCGATCTACGGACGCGGATCGCCCGGGGAGGGCCCTGGAAGACGGAGCGGATGGGCGTGCGCGGTGGCGTGGTCGACGGCGCGCAGGCCTTCGGCCATCTGCTCAAGGGCGTCAACGAGGATCTCGACGTGGAGTTCCGCGGAGGTGACGCGCGGCTCCGGGGCCTGCGGCTCGTGGTCGTCGATGCCCCGGCGCTGGCGGCGCTCGAGGGGATCGCCACGGTGCCTGCGTACCTTGGAGGGGGAACGCGGAATCTTCCGGCGGCACGCGTTCTCCAGGTGCCCAGGGGTTCGAGCGTCACGATCCGCTTCCAGTCGACCAAGCCGCTGCGGTCAGCGACCGTCGTGGCCGTCGACGACGGGGTCGAGACCCGTTTGGCAGAGCAGGGGGATGCCTCTGGCGGGGCGGGAATGAAGGACATCGCGGTCGAACTCGGGCCGGTCGAGGGAGAGCGCACGCTCGTCGCCCGGTTCACCGACACCGACGGCCTCGACAATCGCGAGC
>Ga0164293_10001374_pt1 | contig 20268 bp, 17 predicted proteins | sample GEODES118metaG_FD_111487 | JGI IMG/M metagenome (GOLD analysis project Ga0164293, IMG submission 111487) | Eutrophic lake water microbial communities from Lake Mendota, Wisconsin, USA - GEODES118 metaG | ecosystem: Environmental > Aquatic > Freshwater > Lake | place: USA: Lake Mendota...
ACAACCTATGACTACAAATGATAATCGTTACGTACTAAGTTACAACGGTGAAATTTATAATTATCTCAAAATTCGCAGCGAACTCGAAGCATTAGGTTGTCGATTTCGCAGTCAGACTGATAGTGAGGTAGTTCTAAATGCATTATCTTATTGGGGCAAAGATGCATTAATTAAATTCAACGGAATGTTCGGCTTAGCTTTTTGGGATCGCAAAGAACAAACACTGCTGTTAGCTCGTGACCGCTATGGCATTAAGCCGCTTTACTATGCGCGGCAAGGCCAATCATTTTCTTTTGGATCTGAGCAAAAAGCTATTACTGCCCAGCAAACATTTAAGCGCGAGCTTAATAAAGCAGCCTTGTTAGAATATTTCACCTTTCAAAATATATTTACGGACCAAACACTACTAAAAGACATCCATTTGTTACCAGCCGGAAATTATGCAGTGCTTCATACTCCAACAGGAAAGTTCACACAGCATCAGTATTGGGACTATCGCTTCCGTGAACCAGATCACAAAGCTGACAAACAAGAATATGTGGAAGAGCTGGACCGTTTATTTAAACAGGCGGTCAACCGTCAGTTGGTAAGCGATGTGGAGATTGGCGCTTATCTTAGTGGTGGTATGGACTCTGGCTCCATCACAGCCATTGCAACACAACAGTTTCCTTACCTAAAAACTTTTACTTGTGGCTTTGACCTCAGTTCGGCTTCGGGTATTGAACTGGGGTTTGACGAACGTATTCAAGCTGAGGCCATGTCGGCTCGTTTCAAAACTGATCATTATGAAATAATTCTTAAAGCAGGTGACATGGAGCGCTGCTTGCCTAAACTCGCTTGGCACTTAGAAGAGCCTCGTGTGGGGCAAAGTTACCCCAACTTTTATGCCGCCAAACTTGCAAGTAAATTTGTGAAAGTTGTATTGTCAGGTAGTGGGGGGGACGAACTCTTTGGCGGTTACCCTTGGCGGTACTACCGAGCAGCTAATAGTCAAAATTTTGAAAACTACATTGATGAGCACTACTTGTACTGGCAACGTTTGGTCAGCAACAGTGAGCTTAAAAAAATATTTGCGCCAATTTGGAAGGATGTCGACAAAGTGTGGACGAGAGATATTTTCAGGGATGTATTTGCCACTCATGACAATGAGCTTCAACGGCCGGAAGATTACATCAATCATTCTCTTTACTTTGAAGCTAAAACATTTCTGCATGGTTTGTTCGTGGTCGAAGATAAACTCTCGATGGCACACAGTTTGGAAAACCGAGTTCCTTTTATGGACAATGACCTAGTTGACTTTGCGATGCAGTGCCCTATTGGTCTGAAGCTAAATAATCTAAAGGAAGTTTTGAAGATTAATGAAAATGATCTAGGAAATAAAAGTAGCCAATATTTCCAGAAAACAAATGACGGTAAACAAATATTACGCGATGTTATGAAACGTTACATTCCTGATGAAATCGCACAAGCTGAAAAAAAAGGATTTTCGTCTCCTGACGCCAGCTGGTTTAAAAAAGAGAGCATGGAGTTTGTAAAGCGAAAACTATTAATTGAAAATTCGACTCTTTTTGATTACCTTGACGTTGATTCGGTTCGGATGATGATCAATCAGCATTTAGATGGCCAAAAAAACAAGCGACTGTTGATCTGGTCGCTACTTTGCACTGAGGAGATGCTCTCGTGTCCAATCTAATTGGTCTAGTGTCTGATGCGCACGGTAATAGCCGTGCGTTTGACCGTGCTGTAGAGCTGTTGTTAGCGCATGGGGTAGAGCGCCTATTTTTTTTGGGCGACGCTGTCGGTTATGTACCCTCAACCGCTGTACTTGATTCGTTGGCACGTTTAGGTGATCTGGTACAATGCATCCGAGGTAACCACGAAGCTATGTTACTAGAAAATCATAGCGACGTTGCGCGTGAGCCTTTATATCAGATTGAAGCACTACGACCTATGCTGACGCCTGCTCAGCAGCTAATGATTGCTTCATGGCCTGCTTTGCGTTCTGAGGTGATTGACGGACAGAAGTTGCTGCTGGTGCATGGTAGTCCAACGGACCCGACTTATGGCTATGTTTATCCGGATACTGATCTTGCCGGCTTTACACCTGATGCCGATTGGGTCTTCATGGGAAACACCCATCGTCCCTTCATCCGAGAGCAGGCAGGGATTCGATACGTCAACATTGGCAGCTGCGCGATGCCACGGGATGATGGGCGTTACGGTTCGGCGGCTTTGCTAAACATGGAAACTCGTAGCGCGCGCATTCTGCGTTTTGATATTACACACGAAACTAGTTTTATTATGGAACAGTTTCCGACGGTACACCCGTCGGTAAGAGATGTTTATAAACGGCGGCTCACCGTCATTGAGGGAGATATTTTGTGATACATGTGCTTGTTACGGCCATCGGTGGTGGTGGTCATGGAGATCAAATTTTAAAGGCCCTGCGGCTTGCTCAGCCAGGCAGATACAAGATTTTTGGCGCTGACGCCAACCCCTACTGCCCTCAAGCTGAGTTAGTGGAGCGTTTTGTGACATTGCCGCTGGCCCGCGACCCTGATTATATGAACCTTCTGCTTCGTGCTTGCAAGGAACTAGGCGTGCAAGCCCTCTTCCACGGCTGTGAGCCTGAATTGCTACTTTTCGCAGCCAATCGCAAATTGATCGAAGACGCAAGAATATTCCTACCGATCAACGACTCGGCGCTGATTCAGCTGTGCATGGATAAGGTAAAAACCCATACACGTTTAGCCAAGCTTGGTTTCCCAGTCCCCCATTACGTTAACGTGACTAGCGAGAGCGAATTCAACACAATCGATTGGTTCCCTGTGGTGGTAAAGCCTGCCGTCGGCGGTGGCGGTTCGGCCAATGTTTTCATCGCTCAAGATATGAAGGAGCTAAGGGCACTAGCGGTTTACTTGGGACTGGGCAGCATCACTAGTGGTTTCATGATTCAGGAATACGTTGGTACGTCGGATCAGGAATTCACCGTTGGTGTCCTGCATGATCTAAATGGGCGCTATATCAACTCCATCGCCGTTAAGCGTCATCTTAACAGCGGGCTGAGCGTACGTACCAGCGTAGACAATCGCACCGGACGCAAGGAACTTGGACCAAAATTAGTGATCAGCTCAGGTGTGAGTCAAGGGGATATAGGGCGTTTCGAGCACGTTACCAAACAGTGCCGTGAGATTGCCGATAAGCTTGGTTCGCGTGGGCCCATGAATCTGCAATGCCGTTTTGAAAATGGTAAGGTGCGAGTCTTCGAGATTAATCCACGCTACTCAGGCACAACATCCTTGCGCGCGATGGTCGGACTCAACGAACCTGATCTACTTATCCGACGACATTTGCTGGGTGAGGATATTGCCCAAGATGAACCCTATGAAGAAGCGACGATTCTACGCTCTCTTTCAGAGACTAAGCAGTTTCGGATAATGAAAGGTGCAGGATGATTCTTGTTACTGGTGCTTCAGGGGTGATCGGGCGTGCGCTAATAAACAGGTTGCGCTCGGAAAGAATTGATGCGATTGGTGTAAACCGGAAGGCCTTTGATCTGGCTAGTAGAGCCTCGCTGGTGGCCTTTATTGGTCAACGGCCGGAAGTAATCGTTCATCTTGCGGCTGCTGTTCCGCCGCACTATCCGGACAATGAAACCTCGGCTTCAATGACACGGGCTATCGATAGGACGGTTCGCGATGCTGTGCTTGAATGGGATTGTCGCGTGGTCTATGCATCAACTTGCTCGCTTTACGACAAGCATGATGCGACGATTAAGTGCGAAGACACGCCTGTAGCCGCCAGACCAAACAGTCCCTACATGCAGGCAAAGTACGAGGGGGAGAAGATATTTGGCGATTTGGCTTCTCAAGCTGTTCTAAGGGTACCTGCTCCCATTGGACCTGGGTTGCCCGATAAGGTGGTTGCCAAGCGATTCTTCAATCAGGCCACGGAGGGCCAGACCATACAGGTCTGGGGTACAGGCAAGCGCGAGCAGAACTATGTCGATGTTCGTGATATCGCGGATATTTTTTTGCGGTCGGCACTTTCGAACTCCAGGGGAGTTTTCAATATCTCGGCTGATCGGCCGACCACCATGCTCGAACTGGCAGCGGTGATGACCAAGGTAATTCACGGAGCATCTTTCGAGTTTGCTGGTGTTGACGATCCTCTAGAGCAAGAGTACACGCGTTATTCGAATGCCCGCGCCCGCGACGTTCTAGGCTGGTTCCCCACTAAATCGCTTGAAGATTCCGTTCGGTTTATGCACGAGGCCCATCAATGAAACTGGATAATTTACCTCTCCACATTGGAAGCACTGAGTCGACAATCAATCCTGCCGGACTTCCCGACAAATGGCCGTTTTATTTACATTTCGATCAGTTGCGTGGTACCATCACCCAGCAAGTCACTCCGGAGTTGCTCGGGATTCTGGATCAGGCCTACAGAGCAGGTCAGCTTATCGGGACACCGCTGGCCGAAGACAGTTATGGCAAGCCCTATGCTGATGACTTTTTGCACTTCATCGAGCAGTTAGGACTGCCACCCGGCGCAAATGCTATCGAGATCGGCGCCGGTGTCGGCTACCTTACGCGCCGCCTTAAGGACGCGGGTTTAAGGATCATCGGTATCGAACCTGGACGCGGATACGCAGCGTACTGGGAAAAGAACGGGGTCGAGATCGTCAACGACTTTTTCCCAACGTCTTACGTCACTGGTCGCTTCGATCTAATTTGTAGCTATGCCGTGCTGGAACATATAATCGATCCAGTGAAGTTTCTGAAAGATGTGCGGGATCATCTTGCGCCTGACGGCGTTGCAGTCTTCTCGGTCCCAGACTGCACTGAAGAGATCGCTGTCGGCGATCCATCCATTCTTCTTCATGAGCACATCAGTTATTTTGATGCAGGTTCTCTGGTTCGGTTATTCCAATCAGCCGGAATGAATGTGGTCGTGACGAAATCAGGTTTCAGCCGCTGCCTCTATGCGATCGCCAGTTTTAATGAACGATACATAGGTGCGGTGAAGTCGGAGCGCGGACTGGACCTCCAAGTGATAAAAAATTATCCTAATCGATGCATTAGATTCATTGAGCGAGCGCGAAGCAAATTGTCTAGAATGGCCGCTAAAGGGACGCTAGGCATATACTGCGCTGCACGTGGTTTAGCGTTACTTGATTCAGAGTGGGATATACGTTTCTTTGACGACGATCCAGCGCAGCAGGGCAAATTTCTTCCACCTTTCAAGGCAGTCATCAAGGGCCGCGACGATCTTTTTCTCGACCCAGTGAGTGACTTGGTCATTTTATCGCGTACATTCGGTCACCGTATTCGCCATAGTCTGCGAGAGCAGGGCTATAGAGGTCGCGTTGTCATGTTGGAGGAGATTTAATTTTGATCGGTAAGACTATTTCAAAAATTAAGATTGGATCTGAAGAAGGTTTGAATGAGTTGTACCTTACCTTTGATATTGACTGGGCGCATGACGAAATTATTACAGACACAATTGAACTGGTTGAGGCGCATGAGTCGTCCGCGACCTGGTTTATTACGCACAAAACAACTCTGTTGGAACGTTTAAGAAGTAACATTGATTTTGAATTGGGAATTCATCCAAATTTCAATTTTCTTCTTGATGGCGATAATCGCGCCGGTAAGGATGCTGCGGAGGTTGTGGACAGGTTGCTGGCTTTTTTGCCTGAAGCTAAATGTGTGAGAAGTCATTCCTTAACACAGAGTTCCAAACTTAGTGAGCTCTTCAGGTTTAAAGGATTGACACATGAGTGCAATACATTAATACCTGCAATATCGGAAATAACCCTTAAGCCGTGGACTTCATTTTGCGGCCTCACGCGTGTTCCTTACTTCTGGGAAGACGATGTACATATACTTTATGAATCGATTGGAATTCCACAGCAGAATATTGTTGAGTTGGCTACTACAGAAAAAAAAAAAAGGGGGGGGGGGCTGAAAGTCTTCGACTTCCATCCCATTCATGTCTTTCTTAATACCGAGTCATTAGATCGTTATGAACGCACACGGCCTTTGCACCACAATCCCAAAGAGTTGATTAAGCATCGCTACGAGGGTTATGGAACTCGAAACCGTTTAATTGAACTACTTGAATTATCAAAAAAAATATGAAAATAGCAATCATTGGTAGATCAGAAGTTTTGTATGAAACCATATTACTTTTGCATAACACTGGTCACAAAATCGTATGTATTTTGACATCTAAAGAAGCTCCCGAATACACTAGAAACGCAGCAGACTTTTTTAAGTTGGCAAATAAATTGAAAGTTCCTTTCGAGCAAGGGCCCAAGATTACAGAATACGCTGACTTTTTTAAAAAATCAAAAGCTGATATCGCGGTAAGTATAAACTATACCGGAGTGCTACCCCAATCAATCATCAACCAATTTCCACTCGGGGTGCTTAACGCCCATGGTGGTGATTTGCCAAAATATCGTGGCAATGCCTGTCAAGCTTGGGCCATCCTTAATGGAGAACAGCGAATTGGGCTGTGTATACATAAGATGATTGGCGGTGAACTTGATAGCGGCGATATCATCGCCCGGGACTACCTATCTATTGATCACTCTATTAAAGTTACTCGCGTTTGGGAGTGGATGTTGTTGCGAACACCTCAATTGATGCTTGAAGCATTACAATTGCTGGATGCTGATCCTGAGTATGTACTTGAAAAGCAGTCAAAAGATCTTGCGCAAGTACTACGTTGCTACCCGCGTAAGCCAGAGGATGGTCGGATTGATTGGAACCAATCGGCAATTAAGATAATTCGCTTAATTAATGCTAGTAACAAGCCATATGCCGGTGCATTTTGCGAATTTGAAGGTAAAAAATTGATTATTTGGGATGCTGAACTTGTTAGTGATGGCGAAGTTTTTTTTGCTGTTCCTGGACAAGTTACTAAAATTGGCGATGGCTTCATTGAGGTTGCGTGCAAAGGTGGAAAAATCGCAATTTCAATATGCGAAAAAAACGGTATAGTTTATAAATCACCAACATTTATTAGATCTATTCGTAAAAGGTTTAATTAATTAAATTAATTTGATTAAAAAAATACTACTTTTTTAGTTAATATTCATGCCGATTTTTTCATTGCGAACAGCAAATTTGTTTTAATTGAAAAGCATGTGTATAAAATAAATTTTTATGCACTTAAATAGAAACAAACCTCTAAATAAATTAAAATTAACGCTCAGAGACTTTACGACTATAGAGTACAGAAAATTATTAAAATTGGCTAAAAAGAATTACGATTTTGCAAGTTATAATTCTATTCCATGGAAAAAAAAATTCGTATTATGGCGACATGATGTTGATGCTTCCTTAAACCGAGGATTGGCTCTTGCTAAAATTGAACATGAAGAGGGTTTAAAATCTACTTACTTTATTAATTTACATTCACAACTGTACAATGTAAACGAAATTAGCCAATTTAAAATTATAAGTAAAATCTTATCCTTGGGTCATGAAATAGGATTGCACCTAGATTTCTCATTTTATAATATTAAATCTAAAAAAAAATTAGATCAAGTTATAACTCATGAGTCTAAATATTTGGAATATTTATTTAAAAAAAAACCTGTTGCATTTAGTTTTCATAATCCATCAGCACATTCCTTAAGGTTTGATGAGGATCGATATGGCGACTTAATTAATTGTTATTCTAAAAAACTTAAAACCAATGTTGCTTATGTCTCTGATTCAAATGGATATTGGCGTTTTCAACGCTTAAAAAATATTTTGCAGCTAGCAAAAGATAATAGTATTCAAGTTTTAACTCACCCAGAGTGGTGGCAGAGTAAAATTTTATCACCAAGACAAAGGATTTTTAGATCCATTTATGGACGCGCTACTGCAAATTTAGAATCTTATGATAATCAAATAAAATCGCATAAAAGAATTAATTTTAATAACGTTCCAAAAACTTTAGAAAAATTACAGAAAATATTTTTACGAATGATGCTTTATGATTATAGAAATAAGATTATTGATAGTAATAAATTAAAAATCATAAAAAAAATGTTTAAAAAATTAACAAAAAAACGTCTATAAAGTTATATTAAAACTTAATATATGCGTGTTCTAGTTTTTGGAGATGATTTTGGAGTTAAGCAAATATTAAATTATTTACCTCCAAATTCTGTTTTGGGCATAGTTGGAGCTTCTATTCGGCCACAATATTTAGATAGTTTAAAAAAATTAGCTAATCAACTAAATATTTCTTTCTTAATACAGCCCAAATACAAAACTGAAAATTACAAAATATTCTTACAGCAACTAATTTCACTTAATCCAAATCTTTTTTTAGTAAATTCATATAGTATGATTATTCGTGAGGATGCATTAATCATTCCTCAATTTGGAGGTGTCAATATTCACGGATCTTTGCTTCCGAAAAATAGAGGTAGCAACCCAATACAATGGGCTATTTTAAAAAATGAATATGAAACCGGAGTTACAATACATAAAATTGATAACGGCATTGATACTGGCCCAATTATTGACCAAATGAAAGTTCCAATTTTATTTTTTGACACTTGGCTTGATATTCATAGTAGAATTAAAAATGTGACTGAGATTTTAATTAAAAAAAATATAAATTTAATTTTATCACAAAAATATAACATAATTTCTCAAGACGAAACTAAAGCAACTTATGGAATTCGACGGACTCCCGAAGATAGTTTTTTTAATTGGCACGAGCCTATCATTAATATTTATAATAAAATTCGCGCTTTAGTCGCTCCACTACCACCTGCTTTTTATTTTGATAAATCTGGTCTAAAGCAAAAAATAGATAGTTATCAAACTATTTGGCAGTTAGTCGAAAAAAAATTTTGTTTAATTAATGAGGGGGGGGAGGGGGAGAAGTGGAATATGTTAATTGATAATATAGGACTTCGACCATTGTTAAAAAGTGACAGCCAACTATTGTTTAAATGGATAAATAATCGAGAGTTAGTATTAAATAGTAACTCTTATTCTCCAGTATCCGAAAACGACCACGAGAAATGGATAGAGAACATGATGATCAAGCGTTCTGATCTTGTGATCTTTGTAATTGAAGATACGGTTACTAATAAATCGATTGGTATTTGTAAATTAATTAATATTAATTGGATACATTCTAGTGCAGAGTTGCAAATTCGTTTAGGAGATGAAAGCTTATGTGGGAAAGGAAATGGAACTAAAGCTGTGCAACTTCTTTGCCAGTTTGGATTTAAAGATTTAAATCTTCACCGCATCCATCTTCAAGTTTTTTCAAGCAATAAACGTGCAATACGCTGTTACGAAAAATGTGGTTTTTTAAAGGAGGGGATTTTAAAGGAAGCGGCTGCTATTGACGGAAAAAGAATTGATGCAGTTTTAATGGCTATTTTAAAAAAATAAGAGTTATGACTAAAGTTGTTGCAATTCATCAACCTAATTTTTTTCCTTGGCTTGGATACTTTGATAAAATCGCAAAGTCAGACATATTTATATTTTTAGACAGCGTCCAATTTCCAAAGACAGGAGGAGTATGGTGTAATCGCGTAAAGCTACTTATTAGCGGTAAGGCGCGCTGGATCACCGCGGCGATTAATCGAAATTATCACGGAATACGTCAAATTAATGAAATGCGCTTTTTTTCAGAGATACCTTGGCGAAAAAAACTGCTTAAGATAATTGAGAATGAATACACTAAACATCCTTTTTACAATGAGGTGATTACTATAATTGAACCTTTATTGCTCAGTTCTGAAGAAAACATTGCGGAGTATAATGTTTATGCAATCTCAGAGATTGCTAAAGTTTTAGGTTTGGATACCACCAAGTTACGACGTTCCTCGGCCTGTTCAGTGATAGGTACATCCAATCAGCTTCTTTGTGAACTTACTCGCGCCGTAGACGGCAGTGTTTACTTATGTGGTGGTGGTGCTGAGGGATACCAAGATGACGCATTCTTCTCTACACAAGGTGTTAGTTTAAAATATCAAAATTTTCAGCACCCGGTTTATCCTCAGCGAGGTCAGACAATATTTACCCCTGGCTTATCTGTGATCGATTCTGCAATGAATGTGGGTTGGCAAGGAGTTCGCAAAATGCTTTTTACAGCTAACGATGATTAAAACTGCTCTTATTCGCCTTGCAAAAGGCTCGCTCATTTACGGTCTTGGCGGCGTTTTGCAGCGGTTCATGGGTTTGCTCCTATTACCTTTTTTTACCCAAGTTCTTACACCAGAAGATTACGGAGTAGTGGCATTGATCTCCTTGATAGGCGTTGCCATGAGTGGCTTATTGAGTTTAGGTACTGGCAATTCCATGGGGTTGCTCTATTACCGTGAAGAAGATCATTCCAAACGTCCTACGATTATTTGGACTAACCTATTGTTATTGGTTGTAAATGGATTGTTTTGGTATGCAATAATTTTTTTTCTAGCTCCTACACTTAGCGATCTGATATTTCAGACAGAGCGCTATATAAATATCATTCGATTATACTTTTTGGGAACTGTATTTGCCACTATCACGGATCCTTGGTTGGCTTATTTACGTATGGAAGAGCGTGCAAAAAAATATGTGATTCTTACCTTAATCAGCTCCTTAATTTCGATATTACTATCAATCTATTTAATATTATTCATGCAGCAAGGAGTGATGGGTTTAATTCTTGCAGTAGTAATCGCTAATGGACTTATGTTTTTATTAACAGGAGCTACGGTCGGTCGTTATCTTTCTTTTCGTTTAGATATAACTTTATTTTTTCCACTAGTTCGCATTGGTTTTCCATCAATTTTTGGGCTATTCGCTTTTTTATTAATTGACTATGCAGATCGGCAAATGATTGAGCGGATGGTGAGCCTTTCTGCACTAGGGATTTACTCTCTTGGTTATAGCTTTGGCATGGTTATCATGATCGCAGTAAATGCCTTTGCAACAGCATGGCCACCATTTTTCATGTCTTATATAAATAAGCCTGACGAAGCACGTCAGGTCTTCGCTCGCGTACTTACCTATTATGTAATTGGGTTTAGTGTTCTTTCAGCATTATTCTTTTTTATTGCTCAACCAATTGTTTTTTTTATGACCGCTCCAGCTTTTCATCAAGCCTGGACAGTTGTAGGTTTAGTAGCTGCAGGTTACGCATTGAAAGGTTGTTATCTTATTACTTTGCCTGGCATTTATTTTGCAAACAAGCTGTATTTACAGTCTACCATTGAATGGGCGGCAGCCATTATTAACATAGTATTAAATCTGCTACTTATACCGATTTATGGTTTTGTGGGCGCCGCCTTAGCTACGCTTATTAGTTATCTTTGTCTTCCTGTATTGACCTTTATAGTTGCTCGACGTTACTTGACGGTAGATTATCAGTGGCGTCGGTTGGGGTTTGCAACGGTGATAGCTGTTTTCTTTAGTAGCATAATTTTTATAAATTCAGCGTTGCATGCTAGTGAGATAAGAATATCACTAATCACAAATATTGGAATGATTATTGTTTTCTGTCTTATTGTTTATAAGTTTATACTTAGTGTTAGGGAGCGTGAGCTGATCAGGACAAAACTAAGAGTATGATAAAAAAGAATTCAATTCTGTTTGTAAGACTTGACTATCATTGTATTTTTTTTTATGGAGATTAGCTTTGAAAATTGGATTGGAAGGCAAATATTCTTGCGTCTAATATTCTTTTGGTTAGTTAAATTTTGGCAATATTGTTTTAATATAAATTATAAAAGACAGCTATTTATTGGTATAAGACTTGAATTAGTATTATTAAAATTTTTTTAAAGCATGCCAATTAAAATAAAAAATAAAATAATTAAAATTTATAATTATACAAAATTATTATTATTAATTTTTTTTTACAAAAAAAAATCAATAAGTATTAAAAAATTAATAGAGCTAAATAGTAAGATCCATGCATTTTGTAATACTGTTGCCAGTGACAAGTCTATAAATAATTTTGATATCGAGCAGCGTACGAAAGAGTTACGTCAAATAGTAGGTTTAGCTGCTGGTTTGCCATCACTATTAAAAGAACCACGGAGTTCTAAGGATCTACTTTCTGAGTTTATGTTTCATCATGATTATGCTTATATTCTACGTCCTGCATTTAAAGCTTTAGCGTCACGTCGAGTTCTTTTTTGTGGACAGTGCTACTACAATAATTGGTATCTCTCACGTTCGTTAAGGTCTTTAGGCTGGAAGGCGGATGTCTACAACTGGGATTTGAATACTAAATCACAAATTTATTATCATGGGCAAGACTTTAAACTTGGTGAGAACGTTAAAAATACATCGGAAGGAATATTAGATTTTTATCTAAAATCTTTTTATAATTATGATATTATTCACTTTTCCAACATGAATAGTATTACCTACGGATATTTGCTTGAATTAGTATTTAAAAAAAAAGAACATATTTATTTGTTGAAAAATTTAGGAAAAAAAATTTTTTATTCTAATAATGGTTGCTTAGATGGTGTTTCCCAGACTTCTTTTGCTAAGTGGGGACCAGAATCTGTTTGCTCTATCTGCATTTGGCAAAACAAACCATTAGTATGCAGTGATAAAAAAAATTTGGCTTGGGGACATTTTCGAAATTCAGTTAGTGATTTTCAAATTAACTTAGGTGGCAATCGTATAGATTACAATGACGATCGTCGAGTTCATGAAGTACCAGAATATTATTGCTTAGACCCAGAGCTATGGCATCCTAATATCGCGATACCAAAAAAATATCAATTACCAGCGCTTAATCATGGAAGTATTCGACTGTATCATGCTATTGGAAATAAAAAAGAACGAACAAAAAGTGATGGAGTGAATATCAAATCGAGCCATATCTATTTACCTCTCATGGACAAACTGCGTACTAAAGGCATACAGATTGAACTTATGAGTCCTACTAATATACCCAATAAAGAAGTTCGTTTTTTGCAGGTTCAAGCAGACATTTTCCTGGATATGTTGACCTATGGATGGTTTGGTGCAACTGCCCGAGAGGCAATGATGCTCGGCAAGCCTGTGATCTGTTTTATTCGTCCTGAATGGCTGGAGAGTGTTCGTGAAGAAATTCCTGACTATGCAAAGGAGTTGCCTATCATCAGCGCAACACCTCAGACGGTAGAGAATATCCTATGCGACTTAATTATAAATCCAGAAAAACGAAAAGAAATTGGCCGACGCAGCAGGGAGTTTGCAGTCAAATGGCACTCCATGAATGTGGCTGGGCGACGCTTTGACCAAATTTATAGTGCACTTTTATCCGGTGAAAGCATGCTGCGTAAAAAGAACTAATTTGCTATGAAAAAAATGCATAGTAACCTTGCTCTATACTGCAGTGGGGTTTCAAAAACTTTTTATATTCAAAGAAAATTAAATCTTTGGAGCATTCTATTTAGCCAAGAACAAAAGAGTAGCCAATTATTCCAAGCATTACATGATATTTCTCTAGAGGTGCCTCGCGGTAAGATAATCGGAATCCTGGGTCGCAACGGGGCAGGCAAGAGCACATTACTTCGTTTGCTTGGAAACATTTATACACCGACACGAGGTAATGTTGAAGCTTTTGGCATAATTGCTGGCTTGTTTGAATTAGGTGGAACAAGCAACCCTAACCTTACTGGACGGGAATATGCCATTCGTTATTTGAGGTATATGGGTGTGTTGACAAAAAATTTGGCCAGTGTACTTGATGAGATAAAGGATTTTTCGGAACTGGCTGAGGCCTTCGATCAACGTATTCGTACATATTCCTCTGGAATGGCAGCGCGGTTATATTTCGCTGTAGCCACAGCATATCAACACGATATTTATCTAATTGATGAAATACTTAGTGTGGGTGACGAACATTTTCAGGCCAAGTGTTGGCGTAGAATGCGGACGCGTCTTTTAAATGGAGCGTCTGGCGTTCTAGTAACACACGACTGGGTGGCTATTCTAAATCTATGCGAGACAGCTTGTGTGATTGAAGACGGTACTTTTTCTTATGTCGGCCCAAGCGATAAAGCCGTAGTGTCGTATCTTCAATTACCAAAGCCTATCGCGACAGCTGCACGTTTTACCACTGAATTGCAAGATGAGTATAGAGCGCGGTCTGGTGAAACGATGCATATCAAAGTGCCTGTGGAAATTGTTGAGCCAGGCTCTGTATTCTGCTTTTTATCCATTGAGGTATTAAATATCGGTATCGGTTGGGAGATTATAATTCTTTCTGATCAAAAACTAGTTCATGATTTGCCCGGTCATTATGAGGTGACGTTTGAAATTGCTAATTTGCCCTTAATTCCAGGCACTTATTCACTGAACTTGTTTTTAAAACATTCCACCTCTGATAAAGGTGACACTCGTTCTTGGACTTATGGAAATGGACTGCGCTTAATTGTTGATGGTGAGATGAGCAATAGTGCGGTTAGAATACCGTTTATAGCACGAACTGTGTCAAGAGAAGTCAAATGAGTTATTACGTTGAACTGAATGCCGTTAGTAAAATATTCTCTGTAGGAAGTTCTGTTATTGAAGATTTCACTAACGCTATGAAGCACCATGATACTAAAGAAAAATATAGCAAAGAAAAGGTAGCGGTCAATCAAGTCACTTTGAAACTTCATGAAGGAGAGTGTCTTGGTATAATCGGACGCAACGGAGCAGGAAAATCAACTTTGCTTCGCATGATTACTGGAATTACTAAACCTACTTCAGGAAAAATTCATGTTAATGGCAAGGTAACCTCGATTTTAACTTTGGGTATTGGCTTGCGTGAGGAATTAAGTGGACGTGAAAACATTTACGTGGATGGTGAAATTAATGGAAAATCTAGAGCTGAAGTGGATAAAGTTATCGACGAAGTAATCGCCTTCGCGGAACTTGATAAGTTTATTGATTATCCATTGCGTACCTACTCTACAGGTATGAAAGCACGTCTGGCCTTTTCGATGATCACATACATTGATCCTGAGATTCTGATTATAGATGAAACATTATCTGTGGGTGATGCACTCTTTTCAGCTAAGGCCACAGCTCGTATTCTTGAAATATGCAAAAGGGGTAAAATCGTTATTCTAGTATCACACGGCATGAGTGCAATAAATGATATTTGTAATCGCTGTATTTACTTAAAAGATGGCAGCGTCATTATGGATGGTAGACCAGAGGCTGTGACAAAGGCTTACATTGACGAAGTTAAAAGTGAGGACGAGGCTGCCTTGATGGTTCGATTTGGATCTCATGTTGGTAATCAGACATTGGTACCAGGTTATATGATTGAGAAACCAGTAATGCTCACTGGCGAGACTCTGCTAAAGGCTATTCGTATTGAGTCAGCACAAAAGTTTTTGATAAGGATTGTAGCTAAGTTTCCATATGAAACTAATGACTTGATGTGTTGCGTTCGAATTATACGTCTTGATGAACTTATTTTATTTCAACGGGACTTTAATGTTGTTGATTATTTTAGTTCCTCAGGTGAACACTGCTTAGAACTTGAATTTCCCATTTTACATTTAAGGCCAGCAGTTTATCGTTTAGATGTGGAGCTAAGAGAACGTTCTGTGGTTAATAAATTAATTTATGCTCGATCGTCATCCATCTTCGAAGTTTATTCTCTATCACGTCCTGCAGGTGGACAACCCATGCTTTATTATCCCGTATCTATAAAAGTTAATTTGATTTAGGATTTGAAATATATGAATTTGTTAGGATTTAATCGGTTTGATTTAAGATTGTTGATCAATTTATTAAGGATGAATATTCGAGATCGTTATCTTGGTTCTTCGCTGGGAATTTTATGGGCAATTGTCAATCCTATATTCATGCTATCTATTTTTACTTATATATTTGGATTTGTTTTTAAAATTAAAATACCAGGCTCAGAAACAACATTGGATTATGTTATTTGGTTAATTAGTGGCTATGGACCATGGCTTGCAACAACTGAGTCAATTATGGTTGGGGCAGGTTCAGTTGTAGGCGCTACTGGAATGGTGAAGAATATGGCTTTTAAGACGGAATTACTACCAATAGCCGCAACATTTACTGGCCTTATAAACTTGGTGGTAAGTCTTATTTTTTTATTTGCTTTAATTATTTTTTCTGGAGGGAGCATTACATGGCATATTTTCTTACTGCCATTGGTGATTATGATCCAATTCATCTGGCTGGCTGCAATAACTATTTGGCTTTCAGCAATTGCAGTATTTGTTCGAGATATTTTGCAGCTATTGCCGAATATACTTCTTGTAATTTTGTTTGCGACCCCAATTTTTTATCCTTTTGAAAATATGCCTGATATTATTAAATTGATTTCTTATGCCAACCCATTCTTTCATATTGCAGAATCTTATCGGGCAATAATTATAAATAATAATACACCAAATTTATGGAGCATTTTATTTGTTTTAGTTTTATCATTAATGTTATTTATTTGGGGTCTTAAGGTATTTAGACGTACAAAAGGATATTTTGATTCTTTACTATAATCATAATTGTTCTTACTTATCATGAAGGGTAATTGATATTCTTCTTCAAGATTCTTTAAAGGGTCAATTATGACTCTGTAGAGATATTAGTTAATATACCTCAATTTCTACACCTAATTAACTTTTGCTTTTAATAATTTTTTACTAAAAAATTTCATCAATTACCAAAAAATTATTAAAAATAAGTGAATATTTTTAAATTTTAAAAAAATTAAAGATTATTTATTTAGTCATTAATTTTTATTCAATATAAAATAAATTTTTTTTATATATTTTTGTATTTTAATTGGCATTAATTGAAAAATTTTACGTATTAATTTATTTTCTTTATAAATTTTAGAAAAGTCATGAGATTTAAATTCTGGAATAGTTTCAATGGCTATTTCAAAATTTTTATATGTCTCTAGTGGCGGACTTACAAATATTTTTAAATCTTTAAAACTTTGATTGATTTCAGCGTCTATCTTTTTTACAAAATTCTCATAACTAAAATTTTCAGGGAGGATTATATCTTTATAAACTTGGTCAGTCATAGAGTTCACGTAAGAGTCATCTTGGAGCAAGCGAAAAACATCTTCAATATTACTCCCATCTTTTTTGAGCGAAATGTAGTGTTTTTCAGGTTCGATAACTCCTGAATAATTACCTTCAAATAAAATCATTGCGCATCGATATTTAATTGCCTCAAAAATTCTTGGTGAAATTTGATTCATTAAATTTTCCATTTCAAGCGGTTTAAGAAGTTGTTTATAAACATCATCATCCGATATATCTGGCTCTAAATTAGTGAAATTTTGAATAATATGATCTAAATTTCCATTCCAATCAAAAATATTTGAACCACTCTCTGTTCCTAGAACTGATCTGCTCTGTGACAAAAATTTAATCCAGTCTTGAGAATAAAGTCGTTTATTTTCATCTGCATCAATATCGTATGGTAAATTTTTTTTTTGACAATAGCTTTTGACAATTTCAGCAATTTGAAACTTATCAAAACCTAGCTTACCATACCTTAAAGGAAGTTTTCTTGCGCGATAACTACAAAAAATCGGTCGTAAGGATGGCGCTTTAATTTCTATATCAAGTTTGTCATCTAATTCCACATAACCAGTTAAAACGTTAATAAATTTTGTGTTAGGAAATTCTTTCTTTGGATAAACTACCCCAATGTTTTTCTCTGGTACTACCGAAAATACTAGGTTTATTTTTAAATCTTTAATTTTTTTTTTTGTTAAAGATGTAAAATCATATTCATCTTGAATAAATAAAAATTTTAATTTGTTGCAATTTTTTATCTTATTATAGAGTGCAGGACTAAGCTGATTATCATAAGGCATTCTAATAGAGTAATGAATTCCTATGCAATCAAATTTTTCTAAGTCTGCATCATTACTCGAATATATATCATGATGAAAAAAAAAAAATTGATGATTAGAATGTTTAGCAAAAGAATTGACATGTTCGTATACTGTTGAAGTATATAGTTGTGTGCCATTATATAATAATAGAATTTTTAATTTACTTTTTTGCAGTTGCATAAATATCAAGCCCAATTAATGAAGACCATTTCGTTCTAAGTATTTTTTTTCTTGTGATATTTCTAAATGGAAATTCATCTCCAATATTTTCAAGATTTGATGAAAAAGAACTAAATTTTTTACAATAGTGTTTTAAAGATTTAGTAGAAAATCCAATCTGTATGGGGGGGAGTGCCTTACCATCACTATTTACATCGTAGGAAGCTTTTTGCATTTCAGAACTTTGACCAACAACACCTCGATATCCAAATAATTCTTTTATAAAGTATTTTTGGGTTAAGACAAAATTATTTATAAGTCTTCGATAAAAATATGTATTATAGACCATCATGATTAATTGATTATTTTTTTAACAAAGTGAAAGATTTGTTTATAGCCACATGTAAATTACCTGTATGACGCAACCTACCAATTTCAACTATATAATCAAAACTATTTTTTGGCAATCTAAGTTGAAGCACATCTCCTAATAATGCTTTTCCATTTAAATTATTTTGAAGTATTCTATGATTGACCATATCAACAGGTCCTTGAGCTATATCTAGTCCAGTGTAATATGCTCCAGACCTCACTAATTTTTCAGAAACTGTTCCATAACCAAGCCCAACCTCTAAAACATTTTTTTCCCATTTTTTGAAATGGAATGTATCTCAATAAATATGGATAAAAATTTAAATACCAGTTGTCAAATTTTTTTTAGTGATGTTACTGAATTGTTTGAAACACCAATAGATTTTGCTAATTGTGAACCACACAATTCATTCCATAATTTATTGTTTTTTTTATTTATAATAATCTTATTATACACTTAATAAGATAAAAATAATTAATAATATAAAAATAATTAATAATATAAAAAAAAATTGTATACAATTCTTTATGTGCGGAATAGCAGGTTTATTATCACTTAATTTATCACCAATTCAAAATATCGAACAACGTGTTAATTGTATGAGTAAGTTAATTGCTCATCGAGGTCCTGATGGGAAAGGAGTGTGGATAAATAAAGAATCCACAGTTGCCTTTGGACATAGAAGACTTTCAATTATAGATCTTTCATCCTCTGCTGCTCAGCCTATGAAAAGTCAAAACGGAAATATAATTATATTTAATGGTGAGATTTATAATTTTCACGAATTAAGAAGTTTACTTGGTAATTCTTGGTCATTTCGAACAAATTCAGACACAGAGTGTATTTTAGCAGCTTATGATCAATTTGGAGAAGATTGCGTCAATCATTTCAAAGGGATGTTTGCATTCGCTTTATGGGATGAAAAAAAACAATTACTTTTTTGTGCACGAGATCGTTTTGGTATGAAGCCTTTTTATTATGCAATAATAAAGGGAGTCTTTTATTTTGCTTCTGAAGCTAAAGCTATCTTACCTTTTTTGTCAGAGATTAAAACTAACAAAGAAGCGTTAGCTGAGTACTTAACTTTTCAATATACAATTGGAGAAAAAACACTTTTTGAAAATATTAAACAACTTATGCCAGCAAATTTATTAATATTAAAAAAAGAAAAATTAGATATCAAGAAATATTGGGATGTAGAATATAAAATTGATCATACAATGAACTTTGATGAGGCAGCTACCAAAGTTACAGAATTATTAAAAGCATCTGTAAAGTTACATGGCCAAAGCGATGTACCTGTAGCCAGTTATATTTCTGGAGGTATCGACTCAAGTTTAATTTTTAGTTTAGCCCAGGATAATTCTTCCGCAGCACCATTCGGTTTTCATGGAAGATTTCCCGAATATCCCGGTTATGATGAAAGCAGTTTTGCAAAATCCGTAGTTAAACATGATAGTGAAAAACTTCATATAGCTGAAATTGGAGCTGAGGATTTTCGAAAGTATTTTGAAAAAGTGATATATCATTTAGATTTTCCAGTAGCTGGACCTGGATCCTTCGCACAATATATGGTTTCTAAACTTGCAGCAAAACATGTAAAGGTAGTTTTGGGTGGGCAAGGAGGAGATGAAATATTTGGTGGATATGCCCGTTATATCATTGCTTATCTAGAGCAGTGCTTAAAAGCTGCAATTGATGGAAATTATAAGAATGGTAATTTTATAGTTACAATTGAGTCAATTATTCCAAATTTAGTTTTTTTAAGAGAATATAAAAATTTAATTAAAAATTTTTGGAGCAAAGGCTTGTTTGAACCCATGGATAAACGCTACTTCGACCTTATCAATCGATCTGCAGATATGTATGATGAAATTGAATGGTCTGGT
>Ga0164293_10001375_pt1 | contig 20265 bp, 25 predicted proteins | sample GEODES118metaG_FD_111487 | JGI IMG/M metagenome (GOLD analysis project Ga0164293, IMG submission 111487) | Eutrophic lake water microbial communities from Lake Mendota, Wisconsin, USA - GEODES118 metaG | ecosystem: Environmental > Aquatic > Freshwater > Lake | place: USA: Lake Mendota...
GAAACAGGGAGAGAAGAGAGATCTAGTTTTACTGGCCGACGTTCTATTCCCAAAACAATAGACGCATTTACAATTTCATCTACTGCATTATCAATCTCGGGATATATCGACATATTTCTATATTGAACAACAGATGCACTTTCATCGCGCATCGATGATGCATAATCTAATGCTGTTCCAAAAAATCCACCAGCTTCAACTGTTACAGTTCCATCATAAACTTCTGGAGCAGTAAAAGATTGCAGGCTTTTATTTTGTTTTTCCTGCTTGGTAGTTTGTTTTTTACCAAATTCAAATCCAAAAGCTTCTATTTCCATTTTTTCCTCTTCACTTATATTCTACTTGTTATATTGGTTATTTCAATATAATCGTAAATTATGATTACATTGAATGAATTCATAGTATTGGGTTGCATCATATTTAGAGACATTTGTTGTATTGCTGCGGGCCAACATCCATGTAATAAAAATTCTTTTAATGTGTTTTCTCCGTTTATATCTAGATGCCTTATTCTCCAATTATATGCTTTATAATCATTCCCACTGCTGATATCAAAAGATTGATTTGTATTGTTATTGTTTATATTGTTTTGCCATTTTTGAAACATTCGCCACAAATTGTTTGAAGTTCCGGTATCATCTAAAACAGTAAACGCCCAGTTTCCATAGTCTTTTTCTCCCGGATAATGAAATTTTCTTCCAAAATAATCATATGTGAGAGTTTTTGTAGACATCTGTGGTATAATGCTAGATCTTACGTGAAATTTTGTAAAAGCACCTCCAGTAGGAATAGAACCAACAATTTCAAATCTATTGGATCTTGTTCCTCCAAAAAAGTTTTCTTTAAATTCGTTTAACATCATTGAAGTCCTTCTGAAATATTGATATAATCATAAGTCAGAGTAACATTAAACGCGACAAAATTGCTTTCTCCCATGTTTAAATTAATTTCACCTATTACGCTAGGCCAACATTTATAAAGAATTATTGTTCTTAAAACATCAGAATTGTTTATATCAAGTTGTTTAATTTTCCAAGTTTTTTGGTATTGTCTGTAACTATAATCTCTATTTGTTGTATCTACTTTATGTGTATAATGTCCATCCATTCTTTCTTTCCATCTTTGAAAAGCTTGCCACAATCCCTGAACATTATTATCATCATAAACTCCAATAGTCCATGGGCTATATTGTCTATCTCCAGCAACATTAAGTAATCTTCCTCGGTATGGAATGCTTATTGTGTTTATCTGTACAAGTGGTAGAGATGCGGATATTATTTTAAAAGTAGAATCGTCGCTATTTACAGATATGCCTGTTGGCCATTCAGGAGTAACAATAAAGCGATTTGCTCTTGTACCTCCATTAAAATTATCTTTAAAGAAGCTGATTGAATTCATTTGATTATTGTGTGTATGATAGAGATATCAACATATTGTCTACACTTAGAATTGGTTTTACCACAACTTGAATATTAAGTGTAGAAGAATTTTCAGTATTATTTACAGAATTACATATAATTTGTGTTTTAGTTGTATCCAAATATGGTGCAAACGGATCTAGCGCAGTTTGAACTTCGGATATTACTTGATCTCTTGTAGTTTGATTATTAATATCAAATACATGTTTTAATCCTATTTGATTGATCACTTTTGTCAAATCTGCTCTCATTCGGGAAGGTCCAACTCTATCATCAGCCGTTATGGTTGCCGTGCTTGCTGTTGCACCGACATAATCGGAACCAAGGAACTTTGGATTGTAATTTACAAAGAAATTTACCTTATTAGTTCTTAGCAAATTACGTAAAGAACTTTCCCATGCTATTGGATCAATTACATTTCCATTTATAACAGTAGATCTGTCCAGACCCGCCACAGAAAGATAAGATTCATTTCTACTCTTTGATCTAGCAAAAAAACCAGCTACATCGTTTACATTTGAAATTGTGTATGTAATTTTTGAGTTTGCCTGCAAAGTACTTACATCTAGATCAGTTATAGTTTTTAAACCTCTTACATTAAAGACTCTATTTGCTACAACAGTTCCACTTACAAATGAGGTATTTCCAAATAAAGATGCAAAATTTGCCATAGTGTATCCGCTACCAGTAATACCATCTGAACCGGGTATTGAAGGAAATACACCCAATGTATATGGTTGATCTATCAATAATTGAGCAATTGAAAAATCATGATTTGTGTCAACAAGAAGATCCATGTAGTTATTATTATCTGTAACATATTCACCTAATCCCGAAGCTTGTCCTGCAATCACCAGTGTACCGCCATATGCAAGATAATTTATTGCATGTAAAAATTGATTTCCAATTTCTTTTGCAGTAATGTTTATACCATCAATATTAGTAAAAAAGCCAAAGGTTCCACCAGCTCCCGTCGCAGAAATCAAACACGAAGTTACACCAGTCAATAAATTGAGATCACCAACCAAATCATATGGATTGTTATATACAAGATATGTGTCTGTAGTCAATCCTTTTGGTGGATTTGCTAGAGATGTTCTTGCGTATATAAGCCATCCAAATAGGCCACCCGGATCTTTATTGGTTGCTCCATTAAATCCAGCAAAAGAAACTCCCGCATAACCTGTACCGAGTCTCATTCCTGCTACAAATGGAAAGGTTAAATTTTCTTTAATATATTGACTTGAATTTACAAAAGAGCTTAGTGATGGCATTTTATCCCTTTATTAGATAAAAATATTTATAATTTTATGCAGGATACCAAACTGCGCCCCCATTTACAAATTCTTTGCCATCGTCATCATCATTTTGATTAAAATCTAACAAAATATTATCATCTTCGGGTTTTTTTGCTTCTTCGTAATTTAATTTTGCACTTTCAATCAAGTCTGCATAATATTCTTGTCTTGTTAGCCATGAAAAAAATATTAAACACATGACTAAATCATCATTATGTCCTTCTTCAGCTTTATATGTATTAGATTTTGCGACAAATGTGGTCATTTCTTGGATTATACGTTCATCATTTATTAAAATTTTATTTTCTTCAACCAATCTTTTAAATATTGCACAACCAATTTTTTTAGTTTGCATGGTTGTCCGCAATCCCATTTCACTTTTTCCACTAGCAAAGCCTTGAGACAAAATTTGACCTTTTCTGCCCATTATTTTTGTCATTAAAAGATTTTCATATTCCAAATCATTATAAAGTATGGATGATACTTGCCCACCGATATCATTTGTTTCGACTAAAACATATGCATTGTTATATTTTTCTGCAACAGTTTTAATTATATTTGGAAAATTAAAAGGACTTATCGTATTATTTCTAAAAGATGCTACATCTTTGTATGGAGCAGATGTTCCGTCTACAACCACAAATGCAGAATAATCATTTCCCTGTCCTCTGGATACATCAGCAAGTAAAAAGTAAATATTGTCTTTTTTTGGTTGTTCAAATATTTTAAGCCCTGAATCATCTTGTTCTATTGGTTCTTCTGGTGCCAAAACACTCAATTTTGAAGTGCTTATTAAAGTGTTTGAAGAACCAAGAAAACTACAACCATATTCTTGCTCAAATTGTTCCGAACTTGTATTAGCAATCTGTTCTGCTGCCCAATTATCATCTCTCAACTTTGGACTTCCGGGACTTATTGGAGTTTCTCTCCAACTAACATCAACTGGAATAAATTTATTTTTTAACTTATGACCTTCTTGGCGATTAGCATCAACCCAAAGTTTATGAAAATGATTCATGCCATTTGGGGTAGAAACAATAATAAGTTTAGTTGTAGTACCAGCAGAAATTGTTGGATATGTAGATGTATAAAATTCTTCGGCTACGTGGCTAGGCAAGAAGGCGTACTCGTCAAGCAGGAGTAGATTATAGGAGCCGCCACGGATGGCTGTAGACGATGTTGCATCGCACATGACCCTAGACCCGTTTTCAAGCTTAAAGCTCGTCTTATTCCATTCTACAACTCCTTGTTGGAGAAAATGTGGTAAATTTTCATAAGCAAGTTGAAGTTTTGAAAATAATTCTTCTTTTGCTGTCTTAAGTCTGTTTGCCAGAATAGCAACGTTAACACTTTGATTAAAACAAATATAATGGCATATGTAACTGGTTACACAGGTAGATTTACCACATTGACGAGGCCATTTAGAAATTGTAAATCTATTATCATGAATTGCATTTATAAATTTTTGTTGATATTTGTATAAATTAAACGGTACAACCCCTTTATCAAGAGTTTTTACTTTTACATATTTTTCACAAAAGTATACAGGATCTTTTGCACATTTTATATATTCTTCAAGCTGTTCTTTTGTATATTGTAATGAGATTCCCGGTAATTTTAAATTTGGATTATTCCGGTAACCCTGTTGATTGTTTTTTATCATTATTCACAACCTCAGCTTCCATATAATTTTTTTCAGTGCTTCTTTCTTTATTCAAAATATTTTGAAGATCTTTTGTAGATCCAACAAACACTGAATTGTTTGTTTGTTTTACTTCAACTTTTTGATTTGTTGTATCTTTTACTTTTTTATGCACATCAATAACATTATTATTTAAATCTGCCATCGTTTTTAACAAAATTGCAACAACTTCAAATGCTCTGGGGCTATCTGATTCCGTTGCAACCTTTAAAGCACTTTCTAAAGCAACATTTCCCGTGCCAATTAAATTTTTTAAATTTGATTGTACTAGTTCATAGTCTTTTTGTAAACTTTGAATATCAAAGGTACCTCCAGAACCAGAATTTTGAATGGTTTTATCATTAGTTGGTTCTATTGAAAACAATTTTGCTAAATTTTGATTTATATTCATTATTAATCAAATTCTATGATATTATTATCACTACTATCGATTGTGGTAACATTTGCAATATTTCCATAGATATAAGATTTTGCTAAAAAACTAAATGTCGTTATATGCAATCTTCTACTATTAAAATCGCCTTCATATCTATCGGTCATATTATTTGAAATCATTACAATTGGAATATTTACTGTTGATTGATTTTCATTTAAATCTAAACTTATTACGTGATCTGGAACAAAAAAAGGCATAATTTGTTCTACAATTTGTAACATGTCATCAACATGTCTTGTGTATATGAATAAATTGAATCCAACATTTACTGGAATTTCATTTGCAATTTGTGTTCCTGTATTTTGGCAAACACCCTTTGTAGAAGTTAATGTCTGTGTGGGGGCAAACCGCACTCTTCTTCTAGAAGGATCGGACACAATATTATTCATAATAAAACTTATTCTTGGAAGTTGATTTTCTATTCTTGTTCCGTCTGTTATGGAAGATGGATTTAACAATCTTTGAATAAATTTTTCTTGTGAAGAATAAGTTATGGGAACTTGTATTTTTGTTGTTGGTCCAGTACCATTTTCATGGTGAACAATAATATTGCTAAAAAGCGTTCCAAACCCAACAATCAATTTTCTTAAACTTTTATTATAATAATATCCAAACATTACGATCCCTCATTACAATTTTCGCCCGGATTATTGGCATCAAAAGAATACAAAGAAGCTTCATCTTCAAGTATTTCATTTATTCCAGCCGGTGTTCCAAGAATATTATTGTCTGGCAAGAATGTTGCTCCAGAATTGGCTCCTGTACTGGTATATGGTTGATTTACTTGTTGATTTGGTGTGGTTATTTTTTCATAACTGTATGTGAAGAGTTCAGCTGTTATTTGGTATGAATAAAGCTTTCCAAGAGGATACATTGGATTCTCATGTTCTACGAAATTAATTTCAAATAAAGATTTTGATTGTGGAAAATAAATTAAATCGCCTTCTCTGGGCCTAATAATTTCCGTGTCTATATCTGTAACTTGTTCTTTAAATCTTCTTCTAGCAACAAGTAATATTACCTTATCTTTTATTTCTATTCCAAATTGAGTGATTACATCAGTTCCTTCAAATCCTCTAAAAGAAATCAAATACATTTCAATGGTATATATTTTTTCAAACATAGAAGATGGATCTTCTCCAAATAATCTATCTATGTTGAAATATTTTCTTGGAATATAGAAGCAATCTTGACCCATACCCTGAATAAGTTCAACAGTTATATCTTCCAGTAATCTTTGTTCTGAAAGGTTTGTTGTATTATTGATATAGGGATTTGTGGCCATAGTATTAACCTATAAGCGGATCTGGTGGAAATTCGTAATTTTTTAATAATTGCATTTCTATTTCTTGGGCTTCTCGCATTCCTTCTTGCATTATTGCAGGAGCATTAAGTTGTGCGCCACCCGGTAACGGCATTCCACTATATTTCATTAAATTTTGAGCCCATTGTTTTTTCAAAATTGCAGCAAAATATCTTTGAAATAGTCTATCTTCCCAAACTTTTGGATAATCATCAGTGTTTATTTTTACGTAGGCTTCAACAAGCAAATAATTTCCAGCAATTAATCCACTATAATTTGATCCTTGAAGTTCATAATCCAAAAATAATCGATTTGTGGTTTTTTGAAATGTATAAGCCATCGGATAATTAAATACATCATTTATTAACTTTATATAAGACATTGATTCCATATATGATGCCATCGGACCCATCGGATAACCAGATTGATTGAAATATAAACCAAAAAAATCAAAAAGAGTTAATTGATAACGAAGATCAAACATATAATCTCCAACTTGTCCCGATGGCATATATACTTTGGTTATCGATAAAATATCATCAGCAATGGGCCAGAAGCCAGTTGAACCATTTGAATGGGTTATTCCTTGTGCTCCTAACGCAGGACCAAATTCAGAAGTATCAAAATATCTTTGGGCAATATCTTTTTGTTCTACTTGATAAAGATAAAGAGCTCTTTGATTAAAATCAAAGTGCCTTTCTTGCATATATTTTATAGCTTCATCTAATCTATCTTCAATTTGTTGAGGATCAACATTTACCTGTATTACAGGAGCACCCAAAGAGCGCATAGTGTAATCAATAAATTCTTGTCTTGAAGTAATTGGCATCTTAAAATTATTTATGAATTACGATTTACATTGTTTATCGCATCAATAATTTTTTCTTTTTGTTCATTTGAACCAATAGTAACTTTTATATATTGAAGTTTTTCTGGTTCAAAATTTTCAATTTGTTGTTTTCTGTGAGCTATTTCTGGAATAAAAAAATTAGGATCATAATTAGAAAATCCCGGCATTTTTACAGGGCACTGTAACACTGGATAATCTAATTTTGAATACTCTTCTGATTCTTTTATCAACCATGTATGAGGTTTATCACCACAACCACATCTACCACAATAATTTTTCCCGGGGGTTGAACTGTTTCTCAAAAAAGGACATTGAATAATTTCATTATTTCCAAAACAAGATAAAACTCTCAATTGTTTTGTTTCAATGTCTGTTTTTTTATTATTTACACCACGGGATGCGATAGAAGCTGCAAACATTATCATTTTTTTAAACATAATCACCCTTTATTAAAAGTATTCATATACAACTGCAGTTCCGGCTGGAAATACGTGTTCCTCTAAAAATGTTTTATATTGATCAAAATCAGATTGATATAGTGATTGAATTTGAATTGTTATGATATTAGTATTGCCAGTAAACACTACAATAGAGTCCCACGGTATTCCTAGCAAATTACTTATAAGATATTTTATTGCCTGTGATGTTCCTTTTACAGTAAAATAATTTAAATCAGCTTTTATAAAAAATTTTTTAATATTTTTAATGTTGTTTTTTAAACCAGTTTGAGAAAAATCTGCTCCGGGAAAATAAAAATCCAAATAAGCTTCCCAAAATTGTTGTTTAGAAAATAATGGAAATCTTATATTTTCCCAATCCAGTTGGGCGCCATAACCATATTCCAAAGAAAGAAGCCAACGCATATAATTTTTAATTATTGGAACAACTAAAACATTTGAATTTTCATTATATTCTTTCACAATCCAAGAAGGAAATAAAGATTCTATGGTAAGTTTATCAGATAACCATTGTTGTTTTTCAATATCATAAAAATCAGAATTGTATAAAAATTTTGCTCTTTCTACGAGCCTATTTATTTTATTTTGTTCGGAAACAGGAAGATTTGAAAAAAATAAAATCATTGTTGATATACCACAGAAATTCCTAAAACAGTTTTATCAGACAAGTAATCCAATAATTGTGCTATTCCACTTGAAGACAACCCATTAACATAAATTTTTACTTGACCCGGATAATTGCCGGATACAACGCTTATCAAAGATTCATCTGATGTCCCAGATATACCTGAAGATATAATTGCGTTTTTGTAATCTTTTACAGTAACGCATCTTTCTTGTCCTGTTGCTTTAAATAAAAGTTTAGCTTTCGCCTCAGCGACACTTATTTGATTATATCCCCCGCTCGGAAGTTTTGAAGTTCCAAATAAAACATCAGATCTATTAAATATGGTGGCATTGTTTCCAACATTTCCATTAGAAACAATTGCTTTAACTAATACAGTGCTACTGGTGTTTATTTCTCTTGAAGAAGAAAAATTATTTGTAACAACATAACCATTTGGACCATTTATAACAGTAAAATGTGTATTGTTTCCTGTTTGTGTGGTTGATGATTTTTCTACTCTAGTCCATTTTGTAACAGTGGACGAACCAATAGATGTTTCATACATATTAATAGTCGCTGGATCTATATTCAACGGTAAAACACAAGTTTGGGTTTCATAATCATAGTTTGTAAAACTTACAACTTCATTTCCAGAATATAAAACTATACTTTTTGAAGAACCCAAAGAAACTTTTTCAATATTAAAGAAGAATATATCAGCACCATTTGTCGCTCTTGCTTTAAATGTACTATAATCTTCCAACGTTGCTCCATTGGCTATTATAGTTCTGGAAGTAGATGCTGATTGTACCGGAGCCACTAAGATTGAAGAATTTGCTGCGATTCCAAGAACCGATTCTAAAATATTTGCCGTAGTCGCAAAACTGTTTATAAAACCAAATTGCGCATAAACTCCATTATATGCAGTTACTGTAGATAAAATATTTAAAAGCAAATTTACAGAACTGGCATCATTTCTAAAATCTAAATCTTTTAAATCGCTTTGCTGCTCTAAAAAAGAAATTAATGATGATTTGATATTATCAAAATCCAATGATGCTACGTTTAAATTTTGTAATTGATATGTCATTATAGTTCTACCTCTATTAAGCAACTAACATTATCTTGATATTTTATACCATCAAATAAAGAAAAAGTTACTTGGAATTGAAAAAATTGGTTTGATTGACTCAATAATTTAACCTTTACATTATTTAATTTTACTATTGCGGCTTGAATATATGCTGCCAAACTTAATTCCAAAACACCAACATCGTTTGTGCCATATACATAAGTAAAATAATCAGAACCAAGGCTCATATTAGAAATCAATTCACCTTTTTGTGTTTTTAATATGTGTTCAATATATTGAGTAATAGCATTAAATCCGCTAACAACAGAAATATCTTTCTTTGTTCTTGCGGTTTCTATTTTTTCCATTAAAATTGAAAAATCTTTTATAGCCATTTACATAATATTTAGATCATGTATAATCAGCATCATAGTCTGTTGTACCAGTTGTATTAATTTGATTTTCTGGGAGTTGTGTTAAAGATAAAGCAGTTTCATGTGTTCCAGAATTTGTTATTACGTGTTTTACGCCTATGATATAATACAAACCGTTTAATTTTGATGCAGAAGAAGAGAACGGATAGCCACTAACACCATCCGCTTTAATTTTTACAACTTTACCTATTTTTAAAGTAAAATCACCGGCAACAGTAACGTCAATTTTAGAGCAATATTTTAATGCGTCTAAAAATTCCGCTCTTTTTACTGGAGTAATTTTTGGTGTATTCCAAAAGGTTGCCACATTTAATCTTAATTTTAAATATGCTGCATAATTTGGACCAATATCTGGGCATGTGCAGCTATATGATGCATCTGGAGTGCCCCACAAACAACCAAGCCAACTTGCCCCAAGATTTGGATGTAAATTTACTTGATCACATTCGGTTGAAGGGTCATTTAAGTAAACATCTATTGGCTGAAAAGTATTTAAAAGATTTGTTTGCGGTACTGTTGCACCTTTCCATAAGTTATAATTATAACCAGAATTTCCACCACAAGATCCGGAAGCACCAGAATTCAAAAATCCAAGCTGTTCTGCTATTACTTTAATACTTGAATAGGTATCAAAACAATTTTCAAGAGATGTTGGAGGACCGCAAACCCCTCTAGTAATTGTTGAATTTGCACAAATATATACCCCTCTTGAATTTAAAGTATAAAAAGCTTCTTGGCTGTAATTAGTTCCATAAGTTTGTATTTGTTTTCCAGACATATTATGCTGTTCCTCCACTTATACAGCACCCATCAAAAGCATTTTCTGCAGAAAAATGGTATACAGATTGACCATTTTCTGTGTGTTTACATAATTTAACGACATGGAATATATCTTCAGAAGGTAAAATATCTTTGGATTTTGCTCCTATTGGTCTCATTTTAAATCCTGCAGGCACACAATCTAGAATATAACCCGGTGGAATGTAGCCGGTGCCCAAAGCTCTTTCATTTAAATTTATTGCCCATGTATCATCTTGAACAGCCGAAGATTTTAATGAATCGTATGACCATTTTTCAATTTGATAAAAATAATCAATTGAACATGAGCCACCAGAAGCCCCACTACCGCCACAATCACCACAGGAACCTGGGTTGGAAGTAGAACCAGAAGCTCCAGTAGGTCCATCAAAAATCAGTTTATTCCATTTATATCTGTATTTTTTACCAACCGAATTTCCTTCAGAACAATTATTATCTTCTTCATACTTTAATAAAGCAGCAAAAAAACATTCTTCATCGTTTTTTTTACCCATACAACAAAGAGAGTACATTATAAAATTTTGAAGTTCAATTTCTCGTATTTTTTTCAGTCTTTCGTCGGTATCATTTATAGTCGATAAAAAACTATTGTAACGAATGTCTATAATTTTTTGTAATTTTGTATCTTGGCCCGGAACTGATGTTGAAAAAGTTTGTGCATCTGGATAATGTGGATGCACCTCAGTCATATCAAACATATTTTTCCACATCTCGGTATTATCAACATAGGGCATGTATTGACTTGCACCCATAAAATTTAGATTAGAATATGATTTTTCTGTTCCAAATTGTTGACCCATATGCGCATGGTATGAAGAATCATTCAATGATTCTAATCCATCATAATAACCCCAATGATTATCATATATTAATTGATCAGCTCCCGGAACCGCCTGTTGCAATCCATCCGCATCTATTATTTCAATATTATATTTTTGTCCTTCATCTTGAAACTGATATGACAAACAGGATGTATTATACGCATCTACATCATCACCAGAAATACCAGTCGGAATGGAATCTAAAAGTTTTGGTGTTTTTTTGATGTAATAATAATTTTTTGAAATAAATTGAATGCCGGGATTTGTATTGAGATAATAAGCTTTTCTGTAGACTTTACCATCTGACAATTTTTGTATTACTGCATCACCTGTATAGATACCAACTTTTACCGGATCTGCCGCAGAATCATCATCATTTGGATTTCTGTGAAAATATTTAAAATTTACAGATCCATCGAATTCCGTCCAAAACATAAATTGAGGAGTACCGTAATCCAATCCAGCGTGTATATCACCCACAGCCGAAGAAGCAAGATAATTTAGATATTCTATTGGATTGTCTGCTACACTTTGTTGTCTTTCATGCAGAGTATTCAATGGCTTATATACTACATAATTTGTTGTTGGATCTGAAAATCCTCCAGCATTATTAAAACTAGATTGTTTTAACAAATCTACAAATTCATTTATAAGATAAACTTGTGGTTTTGTGATACCAAGAGTTTTTATCAAAGATGATTTTTGTACTTTTTTGTAATATAAATTTGACAGATATATTCCAACAAAATTTTCTTCTGTATCCGAGGCTGCATTGTTTATGTAACTAACGGCAGTTATGTCCATTTCCCACACATTACCATTAAAAAATGTTACGTATATTTTTTCTATTTTATTTATTTTTATATAAGAAATTATATCTTTAAAATCTTTTACAATAAGAACACCATTTGGAAAAACGTCATTGACGTTTTCTACCAATTCTAATTTTTCAAAAATACATTCGGTGTTTTGTCTAGTTATATTTAAAGAACCGAGTTGTATTGATTTTATAGTAGAATAAGCTGGATTAAATTGGCCTTGTGTATTTGGCATTTTAATTATATTTAACGGTTATAAAACTGGCTTGAAGAGTTCCCAATTCACTTGCTGGATAAGCAAGTATATTTTTAGATTTATTTTCAATAGTTTCTATTACAGAAATTTCTTTTGTTTGAGTTGGTTCTACTGGTACCGAGATTGGTTGTTTTTCATCTACTGTTACAAATGAAGAAAATTTATCTTTAAATATTGATTTTCCATCTTCTGGTTTTTTTAATTCAATTACTTTTGATAGATATTTCTTTTTAATTCCCGTATAAACCGATTTTTGTATTTGATAACCGGTTGCGCTCGGATAGATAACACACAATCTATCTCCTGTCGGACCATCGGGAGTAACAAAGTCTCCTGTAGATCCTTTTTGTCCCTTTATTACCATGTTTCCGTCATAAAAAGAAGTAGATTCTATAACAGCAAGTGGTCCATTAAGATCAAAATTTCCAACAGAAGACCACTCCGCAGAATAACCACTATTTTCTGTATATGGCATAATTACACTTCCTTGGGGATAGGCTATTCCACTATTCCCTGCTTGATCCAAATAAAGTAAAAAATTTATTTTTTGTTCATTATTTTGTTTAAAAATTGTTGTATTTGCTTGCAATAAATCAAATGGATTTATTTTTTTATTTGCTAGCATAAAAGTCCAAAAAGAATTTGCATCTTGATATATAGTATATGCGGCTTCAAGCAATGTCGTCTTCGAATCTATATTGATTGTGTCGGACGGTAAGGTTATGGTATCCGAATCAATATATGTAAAAAAATCAGATATTTCAAATGTTCCGATTGTGCTTACAAAAGATTTTTTTGGTAAATTTTCAAAGTATTTCATTTAATTATCCATTATAACCAAAAAATGCGTCTGAAACTTCTGATTTAGACCATGTTGCGTTTGCTTGAGGTACATATGTTCCCGTTTCAAACTCTGTGAATACAAGACCAAGCAAAGTCAAAGATGAGCCTCCATTTGGTAGATATCGAATGACGCTATCAGCATCATCATTCTTTTTTACTATTACTGTGTTTAAAACACACACCAAAGGTTCTCCAAGCCAATTTGCTGTTAAATTTGCATCTCCCCCCAAAGACACTCCATTTCCTCTAGTTACTGTTATACTCCAAAGATTTTGAGGATATGTTCTTTCTGGTAAATTTGATGCTAAGGTTGGATATGAGGCTTTTCTAAATGTTCCCACTATATTTTCAATACCTATACTTTCTTCATTTGTTTTTGGAACCAAAATATATTGAAAAAAGTATTGTTTTCTTGCTTCGCTAACCATTGTCATTTCTGCAATATTACTAAATCTTCTATAAGTAGATGTTGCAAATAATCTTTCGTGATAAAATAAAGATGGTTGTAAAACCCTAGAAATCATATTTATTGCACCACCGATATTAAATCCTCCGCTATTTGCTAAACCAGCTCTGCTGATCAGAGGTCCCACTGGATTTGCGTTGCTCTCACCATATTGGTGCGATGCTTGATAACCGGGTTCTTTAGGCATAGGTAATTTTATATGTGCAAAAGCACGATTTATAACCCCGGGTCTAGTTCTTTCAAAATTTTTAAGAGAATAGTTTGCAGCATGAAAATTCATCCATAAAGGCTGTTCTGCTGCATATACTCCAAAGGGATATTGGTATAATGATGGCATTTCTATACTATTTAGATAAAAATCCCTAAATAATTTTATGGCATATAAAACAAAATTTACACCAACAAATCCCAAAAAATATATAGGAGATCATGCAAAAATTAATTGCAGATCCCTCTGGGAAAGAAACATTTGTAAATTTTGTGATCAAAATGAATCAATTGTAAAATGGTCTTTCGAAGAAATTACAATTCCATATTTCAGTCCATTAGATAAAAAAATTCACAACTACTATCCAGATTTTGTAATTCAATTTAAAAATAAAAATGGTTTGCAAACATGGATGGTGGAAGTAAAACCAAAAAAACAAACACTGTTAAAAGAAAACGCATCTAAAAAAGAAAAAATATCATGGATAATAAACACTGCAAAATGGGAAGCTGCAAAAAATTATTGCAATAAAAATAACATGGTATTCAAAATAATAACTGAAAAGGAAATATTTGCTAATGACTAATGCAAATAGCATAATTACAGTTAAAGAGTTTTTTGATAGACACGGTGGAATACAAAGAAGTAATAGATTTTCTGTTTCAATCAGCGGTCTGCCTGCAGATTTTCCACAAATTACACCAGATGATTTTAAAGTAGAATCTGTTGCTATGGCTGCAAGATCTATCGATTCTATTGCAGATAATTTAGCTGGTTATGGTAGCGGAAGATCGGTTCCGAGATCACAAAGATTTATTCCGGGAGTTTTATTAAATTTTCCTGTAACAAATGATAGCTTTATTATAGATTTTTTTAATACTTGGTTTAATAAAATATATTCCGGTGGAAGAATTACTGGAAATTTACAAGCACCATTCCAATTACAATATTACAACGATATTGTATATAATTGCCAATTAAAAGTAAAACTATTAGATTTAAACGGTGAAGTAAATAAAATTTATACATTCTATGAAGTCTATCCAATTGAAAATATACCAGTAGAACTCAATATGTCTGAACCAAATAAAATTATGACATATCAGGTGTTATTAAACTATAGAGAATTTACAATAGAAAGTCCACAACAATGAGTGATTTATTATCTTGTTTAAATGAAATGTTACCGATATATGAGACAACTTTACCATTTTCTAAACAAAAAGTTTTTTTTAAGCCATTTAAAGTAAAAGATGCAAAAGCAATAGGAATAATTTTACAAGAAGATGATAAAAAATTAGCTTTGAAAGCAATGGTTGAATTAATAAAAAACAATTCACCAGAGTGTGATGTTTTAAATCTATGTTTAGCTGATGCAGAATTTTTGTTTCTTCAAATAAGATCCAAAAGTGTAGACGAAGTATTGCATCTTGTAAAAAATAATGAAAAAATTCAAATAAATATTTCAGAAATAAAACATAGAAATTGTGTAAAAACAGAAAAAATTGACATTGGAAATAATATTTCAATATTTTTAAAGACTCCAATAATAAAGGATTTATTAAAATTAGATAAGTTGGACAAAGAAGAATTGTTTAAAAGTGCAATAGAAAAAATAATAGTAAAAAACGAAATATACAATTTTAATAAATTTATTACTGATGAAATAAAAACTGCTTTAGATAATTTACCACTTTCAGTTGTTCCAAAAATTGATAAATTTTTAAAAGAACAACCGGAATTATATGTAAATTTAAAATTTAATTCGTCTGAAACGGAGGTATCTGGACTTTTAAATTTTTTTATCTTTCGGTAAAGTTTTTTGATTTAAAAGATTATTTTATATCAAACTTTACCTTAATAAATAATTTTAATTGGAGTCTTGCAGATATAGAAAATATGATTTGCTGGGAAAGAGAAATATATCTAAAATTGGTGATAGATTATCAAGAAAAGAAAAAACAAAAACAAATGCAATCTGTAAATGGAGTAGATTTTTATAACCTATGAATGAAGAACAAAATAATTTTCAAATAGATGTTCAGGCAGAGCAGCAAGCAATGTCACAAGCTTTGGATGAAAATAACTTCAACCCAAGCCAATTAATTCATGTTATGAAAGATATTCCGTTGCCTGAAACTGTTTTTTATACCGCAACAGACAGTTTTAAATCAAATTTAATAACATCTCAATCTTCTACACAAGAAGTGGGTTTTCAAATAAAAGTTGATGCTGAAGAAGCTTATTTGAAAGCAGAAGATACAGAAAAAAAATTATTAATGATGGCAATGGGCATACAAGAACTGTCAGAGGGAATACAGCCCGGTTGGTTAGAAAACAGAAATAAAGATGATTTTGAAGAAAGAGTTGTCGTTGAACCTGTAAATTTAATTTTTGAAAGTAGAAGAGATAGAATGAGTCTTTTCCCAAAATGGTCTTAAAATAAAAAAGGCCCCTTTCGGGGCCTTTTTCAATCCTTCTCCATTTCGGAGAAATACTGTAGAGGATCCTTTTCCTCCACATCTTCCACAACTGAAGTCTCTTCAACATCATCCTCAATGTTCTTGCTTTCAGCAAACTGAGCACGAATGTCGTCACCGACAGACTTCTTAAATCGGGCATTCAATTCATCAAAGCTCTTAAACTGGCTCTTGTCGATAAATGGCTTGAGGGGATATTGCTTCTTCCAAATTTCCTCAAGCTTCTTGTCGTCACCACCAAATAGCGGTGCAGGAGATGCAAATTCACTTCGGTCATAGTTAACATAACCACCGACGTTGCGAATCTTGATCTTAAAATCTGCACCAGTCCAGAAGTTGAACGGATCTACTGCAACTTCATCTTGGAATTCTGGATGAGCAAGGCTCTGGATCTTCTGGAAGATCTTGGTACCATACTGATAAAGGAAAACCTTTCCCTTGTTCTCTGGATTGGCAGGATCTTCGATGACCAAGATGTTGGAAATGTATGTCAGCTTACGCTTACGTTGCCGTGCAATGTTCTTGTCATCCTCAATACCACTATTCCACAGTTCCGTGTTTGCTGCACATACCGGGCACTTTTCACCGATGGTCGTGGGGCAGTTCTCATAGAACCAACCGCCCTTGCCCTTAAAAGTGTGACTATAGACTGCAACGAAAGGTGCATCCTCGCCATCAACTTCAGGAAGGAATCGGACAACCGCGTATCCGTTGCCAGCCTTATCGATACCCGGCTTCCATAGCCGTTCATCCTTATAGCCCTCCTTGGAGGTCATCTTATCAAGACGCTCTGTTAGGGCTGCGACTGAGTTCTTACTCTTCTTCTTAAAATCTGAAAAATTCGCCATATTCTTTCTTTCCCCAAGGATCTTCCTTGGCCTAAATGACTGATGTAAGATATCCCAAACTCCAGATCAGTCAACTGGAAGTTTGTGGTTTTTTGATTTTTTTAGTAAATGTAAAGATTTTGCTTCTTTTTCAATTTTTTCAATTAACGGCTTTGTTAAAAGTTTTCCGGCAGCAGATGGTTCTAGATTCATTTCGTTGGAAAGTTCTAAAACACAATCCATAAAAGATAAATCTGTAATTTTTACCCTTTCTAAAACTTTATTAGAAAACTTTTCTTTTGCTGCATCATCTATATACATGTTGATACTATACTCATATATTCATTAAAATCAATAATTAAAAGGATCTAAATATTCCTAGATCTATTTAGATTCGTATAAGGATAAAATATGCCAGTACCAACACCAGGACCCGGAGACGGAGAAGACGGAAACGTATTTATCGAAACTGGAGGCAATAGTTTTTATGTTGCAACAGATGCAGTTCTTTTTGAAGGACTTACTGCACAGTTTCAATTAATGAAATTGGCTTACGGGCCCACCGGTTCTGCTACAATAGTATCACAAGTAGATCCACTTCCAGTAAATATTTTTGGTGGTGGTATAACAGCAAATATCATTGGTTTCTGTGGTGCGATTGAAGGTATAGCTGGCGGAACTCCAGTAACAGTTGACGGGACAGTATATGCAACAGGAATATCTTCAGCACCAGTATTTGTTAGAACATATACTGGATATCAGGTTGAAGTAACCGGAGGCGTTCCAGCAAATCGATTAAAAGATTCTATTTCTGTATTTGGTCCTTCTGGTAGTACATGGATTTTTGCTAATTTAGTTAATCAATCTGGAGCGCAAATTGGAAATTCTGCAAATCCAATGTTTGTTCAAATAAGTGGTGCAACAATCAATGCATTTATAAGTCCAAGCATTGGTGTTACTAATAATGCTTTGACACCGCTTTTCATTACTGGTGTCACTGGTGCCACACCAGTTACAGTAAATGTCGGCAATACTGTAGGAATAAATGATACCGCGATCTTAACGGGAATGACCGCTCTTTATGGTCAGCTTCTTTCTTTGAATCTGGGATTAGCTACTGCCATGCCTTCGGGATTCAAAACAGGAAGAACTTCTTCCACATTTCCATCAGTACAACAACTTGATTCCGGCTACACCTGCGGTAAGGGAGTATCGGTTAAAGCTCTTTCAACAAATACAGATTTTATTTATATAGGAAATTCTGGTTCATTCTCTGGCAGTGTTGGTCATGCGCTTGATCCCGGCGATAGCGTATTCATAACCATCAACAATTTAAATAAAATTTATATTTTGTCTGCAAGCTCAACACAAACTGTGACATATCTAGCTTCGTAATATGCCTTTTAATCCTACATTAAACAATGTAAGAGTATATAAAAATTATGGTATTTCTGTATATGGGAATACCTATGATCCAATTTTTACAAAAGGTTGGATAAATTCCACTCCAAATATTTCAATATCTGGAACAACATGTTATTTGGATTATTCAAACACATTTGACACATCGGATAGAACCTTTTTAAAAAAGACTTTTGGTGTAGTCCCAGCAGGAACAACATTTTATGTTTCACCTGTAGAATATTATGATCCAAATACAGATTATAGAACATATATTGGTGGAACATGTTTATTCCAATCCACATTCAATGGTGGAAAAATAATTATCGGTAAAGTTATTGGTGGATTTACATATACACAAAATTATAACTTTTTTAATCAAGAAAATTTTATAACCACACCACAGTATAATTTTACTTACACCGGAACTACGGGCTTCAATTATATTTTAAATTCCTTCCCAACAATAAATCAAACAAATTTAAAAAGAATGGGATTTTTGGGAAATCGTTTAAATTTTGAAGAATATATTGAATTCTCTGGTGCAACTGGTTTGAATTATGGAAAGTTGAAAATTGATTCTGTAGTCTCTTTGAAAGACTCTCAGGAAGCCTTATATCTCACGGGCACAGCTCAAAATCAAGATCTGACTCAATCACCGACTGAATTAAAAATGTATATCCGTGGAAGTTCAGATGTAGATGAGATTCAAAAACCACAGAATGTCTTGGGAATATATAGAATTCATAATGCAGAAAATCAACTTGTTGATTGTTATGAAAATCAAAATGAATATCAGGCCCATTTAAGAAAACAAACTTTAGGATCCACATATAGTGGCTATTGGGTTCAATGCGAAACCTGCCCAACTACAATTTATGGAGAAGATTTAGCAGTTGAAGATTTTGTTTCAAACATGTTGTTTGATAACTTGCTGTTCGTGTATGTCAATACAACTGTTACTACATCTTTCCCAGATTTTACTCCAGTGTATAACAGATCACTCCTAACACAGAGAAATCTTACAGGAAACCCTCAAAACGCATCATCATTGACTTTCTCTATAAAAACTGGATTAAAAATTGATTTAAGTCACTCTTCGTTACAAAACTGGACATTTGACATTTATATAGATCCAGCATATACGGTTCCATTAACTACAAATTTTATAAAAACTGGAACTCCCGGATTCAACAATGCTTTCGTATTGGTGCAAAAAAACGAAAGCACACCCAATCAACTTTATTGTAAGTTAATTGGTCCATCCGTTCTTCCATTAACTCTCAGTATATAAAAAAACCTCCGATTACTCGGAGGTTTTTTCTAATGTGTTTGATACACAATCAACGAGAACGATTTCTCATTACACGATAATAAGAACGTCCGTTGCGCGTTTCCCGAATTACAGTGTAATTCATGTCAAAACGATCAAAAGCCTCACGGAGATCGTGCATTGTAGCACGCATATTTTGCACACTGAAACGCTTTCTTGCAACACCCGCTGTTAGTGGCGAACCGTTGCGCATAAAATCAAACACCCTCTGAAGTTTTGTAGGACGATCAACTGTAGTAATTTCCATAAATTTCCTTTTTTATAAGAAGTTGTACTAATATAACCTGTATATATTGACTGTCAAGTATTATGCTAAATAATATGGACTGAGGAGACTCCCCTATGAGCAAGCGGAATCGTCAGTTTGTCAGACATGTGAAAAATCATCTGGCAGAATACGGCATGAGCCTTATCA
>Ga0164293_10001378_pt1 | contig 20246 bp, 4 predicted proteins | sample GEODES118metaG_FD_111487 | JGI IMG/M metagenome (GOLD analysis project Ga0164293, IMG submission 111487) | Eutrophic lake water microbial communities from Lake Mendota, Wisconsin, USA - GEODES118 metaG | ecosystem: Environmental > Aquatic > Freshwater > Lake | place: USA: Lake Mendota, Wisconsin...
CTTTGGAATGTAAGCATATTGGATGTATTTGATATAGTAAGTCCATCAAAAATCAAAATAGTATCTCTATTCTGGATCCCAGATGTCTTAAAGCGGAAACTTAGCGAAAGATCATTATATAAGCTCCAGTCTTCATTTGCAAAGGATGCCTCGCCACCACGTCCTAACAAAAGACAGTCTATGTTATTCTCATATGCATAGCTATGATTAATATTATTTGACAAACCTCTGTTATTACCACTGCTATCCGCAAGTAGATTATCTTTTGTAAATTCATATGACAAATAATTATTTTGCACTGTATCTGTATAATATTCATAAAGAACCTGGCTATATGATTGGCTAATTATATTACTGTTTCGCGCATCTGTGATAAATGGCATCAATGGTGTTGTTAAGACATTGAAATCTGATACATATAATCCGCCCATGTTATTGGAAGAACCTATGCTATTACTATACAAATTTGACGCCAATAGCACCTTGTTATAATAGACAATAGTATCATTTAATATGACAAAGCTTCTGCTAGAAGTATTTAGGACATTCCAAGCGAAATAGTTCCAATTATCAAAATCAACAATTGACTGGTATAGGTTAACATTGTCAATATTGAAGGTAATATTTGATGTCTGTCTAGAAATATTCAATCCATTCACAACAGTAGTAGGTACTACACTATCAGCATTATATCGAATGATAATTATTCCCGTACCACCATCACCACCTCCAGTGCCATTTTGTCCGGAAGCCCATCCATAATAATCGTATGCACCACCACCGCCACCACTGCCTGTATTTGCTACACCAAAGTTCCTTGTAGGTCTCACAACACTACCCATTGAATTTGCATTTCTAGTTCCATCACCACCAATTCCGCTACCACCAAAAAAACTTGTAGTAGAACTTATAGTGCCTCCTGCACCTCCTGCTGCATACCATTGCATGCTTCCGGTTATATCTATTTGCCTTCCTGCAGCACCATTGCCTTCATGTGGCGTAGGATTTGCAACACCAAGACCACCGCCACCACCACCTGTAAAAACACCAGATGCGCCAGCATAACCTGGAAAACCTCCTGCACTATCTAAAAATGTATTTGTTTGTGTTGATATACCGCCAGGTCTTGAAGTAGCTCCTCCATTCACTGAACCTCCACCACCACAACCACCATTGCGTCCACTTTCTGACGTGAGGTTAGTAAAACCACAACCTCCGCCTCCACCTCCTCTCCCTTCGTAAGTTATACCATTGATTTGTAATACACTGTCATTTATAGAGATGGTAGAGGAAGAACCATCATTTCCTTGCACGTAAAAACTTCCAGAAGCACTTGTATTCAATTCTGGTAAGATAGAACCTGTACCACCAGCTCCCACACGAATATTATATGTTCCAGCATTCAATGCAACGCCCCTTTGATAAACTACACCACCTGCACCACCACCTCCACCAATTACATTGCCTCCAGCTCCTCCGCCTCCAATAATGAGAATATCACATACTGTTGTTTTACTGAAAGTAAGATTATATGTACTACTAGTGTCAGTAAAAGCAATATAATAATCACCACCTGAAATCAATACGGGGTTTATATTAGGACTAACTATAGGATGCATTATCACATTAGAACTACTAACAACCGGGTAACCAAACTCTAAAATCTTATCCCCATTCGCAATAGGACCTTTGAACCATCCACTCAATGTCAAGTCGTTAAAATTACTCCAATTAATACTAGGAACAGTGCAATAATTTCCTGCACTCAAGTAAATACTGTCTTTCATTGTCTCGAGACTATAGTTTCCACCATAATTCACCAAATTACAACCATGAAGACTACTATCCAATATGATATTTGAACCAAAATTATATGCACTGTATAAAAGTGCATCATTCCCGTTATTGCCGAAAGCATACCTGACATAGTTACAATTCATCATTGCATTATGATATAAATCATTCTGAATGCTATTTGTCAGAGGAATATTAACTATTCTAAAATCTGAAATAAACAGACTACCTCTATTGCTTGTAAATCCTAGCTTATTCATATATGTACCATTTCGCAAAGGAACCTGATTATAATATGCATATGGACCATTATTCAATCTCACGAAGCTTCGTGTATCCGTGCTACTTTCTATATTCCATGTAAAATGGTTCCAATCATTCCAAAGGATGTTTGATGCAGTATGGACGAAGTTGTTATTAATGACAAATGACAAGAAATTGGAATTATTAACAATTCTGATGTTGTTGCTAGAGAACCCAAAATCTAAGATTCTGTCTCCAAGTGCAAAATTAGAAGTCTTGAAAAGTCCCGAAAATGTCAAATCAGGATAAAGGCTCCAGTTATCGCTAGGTAATATCAATTCATGATTGGATGATAATAATGCGCTACTACGCACATAATCTTCAAGTACAAAAACACCTCCATCATTTACCAAAGTTCTTTTATTTGGACTGCTATCAAATGTTAGCAAAGAGGGTAGTGCAAACTCATAAGTGGAATAATTATTTACATTGGTATCACTGGTAAATGCCACAGAATTCCAATTTGATGTATAAATTGAGCCATAATTTAAATCTACCATATTACTTGTCATATGGCCCGTATAAATGCGAAAATCAGACAAATAAATGGTTCCAATATTGCTACTAGAGCCTAATTTATTTGTATAGGGAAATGCTGCAACTCTCTGGGTTTCATACTGTAGAATATGATTATTCAAACGAATGAAGCTTTTCGTAGTATATTGATTGAAAACGTTCCACATAAAATAATTCCATTCATTCCATACAACAGGTGTTTCATAGACAGGATTGTTGTTGACCTGAAATGATAATAAATCCCTATTATTGAGTATTCTAAGAGTATGCAGACCTGCTGGCACAATTGAAAGGGTATATCTTATGATAACAATACCGGACCCGCCTCTACCACCGACGGGTGTTCCACCACTTGTTTGACTGCCGCCGCCACCTCCTCCTGTATTTGCAGTTCCTGCAACAGCTGTACCATTATTATGACTACTATTTGGCATACCGCCACCACCGTCTCCTCCAGGTTGAGGAGAATTGGGAAAGACACCTGAACCACCGCCTCCATAAAACACAGCTGTACCTGTTATAGGAACAGAACGACCGTCGCCACCAACAGAATTACCATCTGTCCCACCAGCTTCCGCTGCACCTCCGCCTCCACCTCCTCTACTCATACTATTTGGAGTTTCACCTGCAAATCCACCTGCTACATATTGAGTACCATTCCAGAATGTATTACCTTGCGTGCTAGCACCACCACTTCTCATGTTGTGTGCTCCTCCACCACCACTACCACCACTATTTCCATTATTGCCCCCATTTCCGCCAGCGCCGCCACCTCTACCAACTAAACTGATATTATCCATTGTTATGATGTTATCATTCACATTTGTTATTCTGCTGTCAATACCATTTGTGCTTGCACTTCCTCCATCTCCTACAAAAATTTTATATGTTCCTGCAGCAAATGTTTTATTTACCATATAAACAATGCCACCTGCGCCTCCTCCTCCAGATTCATGACCTGAACCATTCCCTGAACCACCACCTCCTCCGCCACCAACAATAAGAATATCACAAACTGTGCTGCCTTGAAATGTCAAATTATATACAATACTTGTATTCGTAAATGCCATGTAATATTGATTTGTATTGCCTATTCTGATTGGCGCAACAAAAGGTGATATAGTAGGCTCGCCATATTGAATATTTGCAAACTCTAATATTTTATCTCCATTCGCAATATTGGAGCTTTTAAACATTCCTGAAATAGTCAGGTCACTATAATTAGTCCAATCATCATTTGCAAAAGAGCCCTCTGTACTATTTTCAAAGATGATTGCATTCTTGCCACTCTCCAATATGTATCCGCCTCCTACATTGCGAAGAACTCTGTTGTTTCCGCTGCTATCATTCAATAATGATGCACTACTCTTGAATTCATACCTGAGATAATCCTTATAATCAAATGACACATGCTGTAAGATACCATTTAAATATAGGTTACAATATACTGTATTGAAATCTGCAAACATGTAAACAAAATCTACCTTGTACCAAACAGCATTCACAATTTCAGTATTAGAATATACAATAATCTTTCCTGCAACATCAAACACCAATTTGCCATTGGCAACCCGAATATTCAGCAAGTAGTTATTATTATTGCCGATGTAATATATTAGGGTATTTGTGACATTCAAGCAACTGAATGCAAAATGAATAGCCATACCTTGATTGTGAATTACATTCATCAATGATGCAATTTCAGCCTGGCTAGTATATAGATAATATGCATTATATGGAAATGTGGTATAATATGCATAATTGCTATTGTATGGGTCTAGTTCTTCATTCAGGGTAGCCGTACCATAGCTGTTTGTAAACAACATGGTTTTATTGACAATGATACTTTTGTCATTGAAGTTCATGATAAATAATTCTCTGTTTTTATCAACTGTATCAAGAGCGCATCCATCAAGTCTAGCGTCCAGTAATTTTGTATATCCTGAAACGGACGGATAATTCAGTTGCGTGGCAATAAGATTGATTTCATGGCTATGTAATGCCTTGGCATAAATACGGAAATCATCAATATATCCTCTGAATAGATTCTTATCATCAGAAGACCCAATATATAATGTAGCATAATTATTTTCAAAATACAGAGAACTAAGAACCTTTTCATAGACTAGAACGTCGTTGATATATACATACCAAGATGCAGAGAACTTGCTACTACCTTTGGCAATGACCCAAGAAATTGTGTAGAAATGATTGGCATATATTTTACTCAATTCTATGTTCGTACTCTGTGATATTATATTATTTGTCATGCTACAATAGAGAATATCATTTACAAAATAACTATCAATTCTGTTTTTTTTGTCTGCGCTTTCCAGAAGAAACAGGTGCTGTGTTATGTTGGATGTAAAACGGTTCGCTTTTATTGTCATTGTAAATGTTATACCTACATTATCTGATTGTTTGGATGTTGCAAGCATATCCAAATGAATATTTGACATATTTGCAGAACAATATACAGTGCCGTTGAATACAGCAGAATAAAGTCCGGAATTCTTATCAGTACTATATGACAAATTGCTTGTAGAAATGAGATTGTAGTTGGACGTATCAACAGTATTCAGTAGCAGGCCATCAAAGTTGTACCATACGACAAGGTCATCTTTGTGTTCTGGGTATGCTCTATGTGTTATACCAGTATTAGCAATGATTTCATTTGAAGTCAATGATTTGTTGTATACGCGAAAGTCATCCAATAGGCCATAGAAATTGCTACCTATTGTATTGAATATATAGTTTGCATTTACATTATAGCCTCCATTTGGTACTGTTGAATAGAGGACCCCATTTACCCAGATGTTCCACATACCATGTGTAATGCTCCAAGTAATATGATAGAATGTATCATTGTTGATTACCAATGGAAGTGTATGATGAAATGACAAAATTGCAGATTGTCTTATTCTGAAGACTAAGTTGGAGCCTATAAGTAAACATTGTATGGTAGCAGTGGCAATATTGGATGAATCTGCAAAGGATAACAAGACCTTTGGAATATTTGCAAGAGGAGAATAACTGAAACTGTTGAACCAAAATGCAATAGTATAACCAGCTTCTTTTAAGCTTATCGGATTATTGCCGATATGATAAATATTATTTGCCAGATGTAATGCACTTGCACCGTATATTCTATTCATAGGGTCATAAACTTCTGCACCGGATAGCAAGTAAAGATTGCTGGCTGAGTTTGCATCATAATTATAAATATTTCCATCAAACTTATACCAGTAGAGTAAATTACTAGTATGACCCTCTGAATAAATAGGATAGCTTGTGTTTTTATAAATACTATAGGCGGTTGCATCAGTTGTCATAATATTTGTATGATTTGTTGTATCATCGAAATTCATATTCATAATAGGTTGCACTATTATAATATTGGAGGTATATGTTGTATTTACGAACATTTTGGTATTCACCTTGCCATCCATTGTTATCATGGTAGGATTAGAAGATGTCTGATTTGCTAAAAAATTGGATAGGTTCAATGTATAAGAATTGAATAACGGCTCTACTGCAGTGGCATATGTGTTTGTCAAACCTGCATTAAATGCGTTGACAGTATTTTGTATGGGTTCTGTATTATTTAGAAATTGCATTGTGTTTTTTGTAAGAATATTGTTGCCTGCTGTAGTATAAGGACCTATTCTTCCTACACTATCTGTTACTAATGCAATATTTGCAGCAATTTCTTGATTTGCAATAGATTTTATTGAATCCAAATCAGGACTAAATTGTGTCTGTTTTGTAGTTGCATAATTAGACCAATCACTTGATAGTTTCCTTATAATACCGTTAATTGTATTTTGCACAGGGTCAGATGTGACAATAGCATTAGATGTGGTTTCATAGATGTATGCTTTAAGCTGCTGATTTGGAACATCGTTCTGATTTACCATATTCAGGTCAATATCTTCAACACGCAGAGAACCTGCAATAACATGATGAGGAACATGAAGATTACTTTGAAACATATTGTTAACAATATACTGGTAATTTATACCTGGGCTAATTTCGTCCAAAGTCAAATTATGGATCCTATCTGAAATGTGATAGAAATCTGATTGAATCTGATTTGCCAAATAGTTTGAAGTAGTTTGAAAGGCCGATGTGGTACTATTGGATGTTGCATTCCATAAAATAGCTATATCATTGCTAGAAATAGCATACATATTTGAGTTGGTGGTATAATGCTGTACGAAACTGGAAGACAGATGATTCGAAGTGATGTTATATAAGAAAGTTTGTGTATAGTTTGAACTTGTAATGAAATAATTGCTATATGAATTTGAAGTGTTTATTTGATAACTTGACATTATATTTGAGAAAGCCATAATATTGCTAGCTACCTCATTGGATGTCAAACGATTCGTGATAGCCAGATTGTTTGACGTCTGTCGGAGACCTGATATGAATATATTTGAATTAGTTGTCAAATAATTAATGTTGAGATTAGAATTCAATGTTCTAAAAGCATTGATATCATTTGCCATTGAAGTGATAAAATATCCTCTCGATTGCAAATTCAATATAGAATTGTTAGAAGTCGTTCTCAGGTATGCATTTAAATTCGAAGTAATGAGGGCTTCATCTTTGGGAATATTGGAGGTTATTGTATATGCCTGTAAGCGAAGATTATTTGCATAATTGTTAGTTGTGAAAATACTAGATGTTTTCCATTTGTTTAAAAGATATGTTAGGACACTGGTTTCTTCAATATTTGTTAATTCACTATGATAATATAATATTTCTCCATAGTAGCCAGCAAAATATTCTGCATTATCACTTTCTCCAATTCTTAATAACTTATCCCCAGAAAAAGCTCCTGCATTCTGAGTATATGTTCTATTATTACCATATGGAATAGTTCCATTATTTACATTGTAAATAGTATATCTCATAGTTCTGGTACTAGCATCTGTTTGTTTGTATCGCAAAATTGCAACAAAAGGAACATTATCATCTAAATATAATTGTTCAGGATGCAATGGAGTAGTCCCTCCTATAGTATCTCTCCATAAATTATTTGTTTGCCATATAAACCAATTATTCTTACCGTTTCTACCATGTTGTTCTAAACTTAAATCACTATCTCTATTACCATGTATAAGTACACCACCATATGCTACTGTATTTGCTATATTAGCAACACCTACCATGAAAATGGTTACACTAGATGATATGGGAAATCCTGATTGTACGAATGAACCTGAATTGTATGTTCCTGAAACCATACCTCTTCTACTATTAAAATTTGTGTTTAAACATGGTTTTCCATTCAAAACATTATCATATGTTGGCTTACTACTATTATTTATCAATCCAAGCCCGTGTATTGTAGTTCTAAGAGAACCTTTATTATAAATGAACTCTATATTATTGGTTCCAGAAGTTACAACAGTACTATTGTCTGTCATATCAATCCAAAACACTAGATTATTTGTTACAGGTACAATGTTTACACCATATGTCAGAAACCTCATATTACTGTTATTATATGCAACAATTTCCATACCATGTCTTGTAAGCATATTTGAGTTGATCTTTTCAGCATAAAACAATTCATCCATTTTTCCCAAAACTCTATTGCTAGTCATACTACCAACTCGCACATCATTAGCGACCATATTGGAAACATTCCTTAAGTCTCCAATAAAAGTATTCGATGTTATAGTTATATCACGAGACATATTATTGGAACTATTTCTCATGTAATTGGAGGAGTTGACATTGGAAGACAATAATATGGAACCTGTACGTAAAGCAGTATAATACTGATTGCTACCTTCCGATAACAAACTAGTGCTTCTATCCAAAAGATTGATATTAGAAGTATTCCTTGCATTACCAATAAATGTAGTTGAACGCATAATTCCATTCACATCAAATGAATAGATTGGTGCCTCAGTGTTAATACCTACTAAACCATCCTTGTCAATCATCATAACCATACTATTATCATCATATGTCTCAAAAACATTGCATCCTGTATACTTCTGTACCACTTTTAATGCAGGTCCTTCAGTAGAACTATGAATTAACATATTCTCAGTCTGGTATACATTGGCATCAATGGTTGTAAAAGTTCCGTATACCAGTAAATTAGATGACAAGATAGAGCCTAAGACGTTCAAAGAGCTATTATAAGTATTGTTTGTGATACAGCGATTACTAGTATTACCACCATATGTAATCACATTACTTGTACCAAATGATAATGTATATGTATCTTCACCAAGCGCCAAATCAGATACATTGGATGCAGCGAACGCATATGAGTACATTCGGAAGTCTTGTAGGTAATATGATGCCAATGTGCTAGCCTCACTATATTTGCCAATAGAAAACATGAGACCATCTTGCAATACATTGTTGAAGAGATTATTATACCCTGTGAAAATTCCAGATGATACGAATGTCTGATTCACATAAATACTGAGTGTATAATTATTGTTTGCTCTAGAAAATACGAAATCGAGAGCATACCATATATTATTACTAAGAGTAGCGGACACTGTTGCATTGCCTATGCTAAAATTCAATAGACTGTTTTCAATATATATTCTCAGTAGATATCCTGACAAATTCGATATGGATAAAATAGGAGAGGCTATTGTCATGTTTGTCGCATTCAAGACAAAATGGACGCTCAAATTATTGTGATGAATAGAATGAAGCAATTGCTGTATATCGAAACTGTTTGCATTTACCAAGAATGATGTAGTATTGTTCCAATGGTAGCTTGCATTCAATTTGTAGCCTGTGATGGTAGATACTACGGATTTTGCTATGTTATTCTTAACATATCCATAAAGCCTCCATTCTCCTATGGCAACTCTTTCGGAAAAAGTACCTCCCTGAGTTTTACTAACACATATTCTGTAGTAATTGTAGGCATCAACGGATAATACATCAAATTCCTTTATTGTAGCCCAGTCTGTTCTATTTATTCTGGTATCCAGTAAATACCATGTATTTCCATCCACTGAACCTAATATAACAAAATCTTTTGGACTTCGATGAACGACATCTGCTGTACCACTAAGAAGCATTGGAGCCAATGAATATTTCATAAGCACAATCGTGTCAGGTACCTGTATTTGTAGCCACTCACCTGTATATGTCATATCTGTATTATATGTAGTGCTTACACTGCCATGATAAATGCCTGTTTGTGTAGAATACAATGCATCAGAAGACCATTTGTCATTGGAAACATTTGATTTGTTAAATGCTTGGCGAATATCACTGTCTCCTGCAAAGGAAGATGATGCACTGACAACATATCTTCCAATACCGTAAAGCCCTGTATTTAATGTCATAGACGATTGCAAACTATTCCCTACAGCTGCTCCCAAAGATAATGGAGGATATTCCTTTTCATTTCTCACATTGTAAAGTGCAGCCACCTCGCCAGCAGACAATATCTTGCTGTATATTCGGAAATCATCTATGTTTCCTGTTATACCATAATTGGTATTATGCTTGTCTGCGCCAATGATATATGTTAAACCAATAGTATTGTCATCCTGCAAAAATAATGGAATGCTTGTTCTTTGAAGTTTATCACAAACTTTCAAGTTATCAATGTAAATATCCCAAACACCTGTTGGTGAAATAGTCCATACAATATGATGCCAGGCATCATCATAATAATTTACATTCTGTGTAAAATTAAAGAAGGTTGAAGTATTGAAAATATCAAAACTTAGAAAAGTTTTCGGATTACCAGTTCGTATTTGTATTCTATTAAAACTGTTGTCATAATTTCCGGTTGACTTCTGCCAATTTCCAAAATAAAGGAGTTTATTGGAGTTGACAGAACTGCTATTCAATTTCACGAAAAAGGCAATTGAAAGCCCATGAGTATGATTGATTGTATGCAGAAAACTACCGGACGCAAATGCAGTATTTTGGATTGAAACATATTGTTGTGTCGCGCCTGTCACATTCGTCAATTTGATAGAACTAGTACCTTCAATTTTATTGACTGTGTCAATTGTTGCATTATTATTTGTGAGATGATAGGTATAACCAGAACTATCTAGCAACATATTTGTTGTATTATCATTAAACTTGTACCATACAAACGGTAGAGACCTCATATGATAAGCATTCTTATGCAAGAAAGATACATCATCATTTGTTAATACCCTGCTATATATACGGAAGTCATCAATATTTCCACGAGCATAACCGTCTGTTGCATTAAATGGTAAGCCAACAGTTCTAGTCGTATAAGTTGTATTAGGTATTGTCTTTGTGGCAGAAATATTTTGATTTACACCATCAACCCAAATAGTCCATACTCCTGTGCTTGATATGCTCCAAACAATATGATGCCAAGCATTGTCTATCACATTCTCAACACTTCTAGTAGTTGAAGTTCCGCCTTCTGCTATAGATATCGTCAAAGAACTCCCGTTTCTATACCATAATATTTGACTGGAAGTACCATTCGCGTTCAACAGCCACCAAGGACCACCACTATTTTCTAACTTAATCCATAAGGCAAATGTTATACCAGTTGCATTTGCAATATTATAGAAATTGATAGAAGAGTTCAATGTAAAATATTGATTATTTGATTTATTCAATTGAATGCTACCTCTACCTCCAATACTATTTACAGTATCAAAGGTCGCGCCATTGTTTGTTAATGTGTATCCGTTACCAGAGCTATCTAGCAACATATTTGTAGCATTATCATCAAACTTATACCAAGCAACTAAGTTGCTATTAATGGGTGCAATAAGATTAATATTATATGTATCAATCAATGTATCATATGCATACAGATATCCAATCTCAGTATTATTCAAAGCCTTCTCATAAAATCTGAAGTCATCTATATTGAAGCTCTGAGAACCGCCAAAAGTCAAAGTATTCAATGTGCTGCCAATATAATAGTTACCAGCATATTCACTAATTTTTACACCATTCAGATAAATAGATATAATCTGACTTGTTATAGTGTCATATTTTACTACAAAAGCAATATGTTTCCAGCGATTATCTGCAACATCATTAACAATAAAATTGTATGCATCGCCTGTATTATTCAATGTTTGTATAAATAGTTTAGAACCTTGATATATAAACATGGAAATACCACCATAGGGTGAAAGTGTATTGTAGCTTGCATTAAGAATACTGATGAGAGTGTTTGCACTAGCTGCTATCTTTAACCAAAAGCAGTAAGTAAAGGAGCTATTTGGTGCATAAAATGCAGCAGATTTGCTTACAGAGACTGAAGTGTTGCTTGCTATATGAATACTACTCGATCCTATTTTGTAGTGAGTAGTATCCAATGTGGCACCTGAGTTTACAAGGTCTGTAGCAAACGCAGAACTATCATAGAGCATTGTTGTGCTATCACCATCAAACTTGTACCAAGCGCGCATGTCTTTGGTATTATTTTCAAAATCATCGAAAATATTCATGGGTAAATTATAGACAATGTCTGATGCATCATTTAGAATATTGCATGTATTAGGGTCTTCATTGAATTGATACCAAATATTGGGTGGTAAACGTGTATAGATTGGGGCTTGTACTTGTGCTACATTCGTTATTTTGAAAGCACTTATATTATCCACATTTCTCAGAGTTTGCAAACTATGCATAAAATTCGCATCATTGAAATATAGATTACTTCCTTCTGCAATATGGTTTGTAGTAAGACCTGCTATTATTTGATTTGTCAAATTTGAAGTATTGTTGATGTTTGCCAAAATTAAATTGGAGCTGCTGCGTATGTATGCATTGATGTCTTTGATACGGACGTTCACAAAATTATCAATGGTAGATGTAAATAGATTTGAAGTATCTCTAAAAAGCCCCGTTAATCGATTTGATGTTGCTAATAGTTCTGCACTTGTGTCGGCTACACTGACACCTATGAACTCATCGAGATAATCCTTCAGTATATTGGAAGTATCTAGAATACTATTTTCAGCCTCCGTTGCCATATCAAGTAGCTTGTAATTAGTTTCGACAATAGCAATATCTATCACATCGGTCATAAGTTCTTTGAAAATATTGGATGTATCTAGAATAGCATTGTAGACACTATTTTCAGTAGCTTTTAGGAGATTACATGTAGATGCTATTTCTACTGATATAATTTCATTAAGACGTTGTGTCAATAAATTGGATGTCTGCAAAGTTTTCTGAAGAATCTCATCATACACAACGGACATATAATTTGACGAATCAATATTGGATGAAAATATGATTGAAGCAGTCCGTTGAGGAGTGTACCAAAGATTGGATGTTTCTGCTAGAAGACCTGTATCTCTATCTTCAAGATTTACATGAAAGACAGTTGTACCATTTGCAACAAAATTGGTTGCACGAAGTGTACCAGCAATATCTAGTTTTTCCTGCGGAGTATGTGTGTTAATACCCACATAACCACCGTTGATAATCTTCATAGCTCCTGCCTCGAAGATATCATAGATGCCATTTTGTCTGAGTTTCAGTGCAGGTTCGTTTGCATCATCCGTAGTGGTTTCTATCGTTAAATTGCTTGTTATATAGAGTGTGGTATCAAATCTTGTTATATTGCCATCAATATGTAGATTTTCAGCATGTAGATTGCAGGAGACAGACAAGTCTCCATCATAGATATCATTTATCACAAATCGATTACTTGTACCGTCGTGGATATAGTCGAGTGTCTTTGCAAGAAGTCTTTCATCAAATCTGTCAGTAGTATAGTAGAGGTTGGTAATCTCCGGTATTTCGTCAGTTGTCAACGCTGTTATGCGACTGCTAATAGTGTCAATGTGAGTGTTGAAAGTAGCATATAGTACATTGGATGTTGAGAACCATTGGTCTGCAAGTGTATTGCATGCATTTTGCATATAATTAGAACTATCTGCATTTGAAGAGCCTACAATGCTTCCGGCGCGCTCCCAAGTAAAATATAGATTGGATGACTCAGGAAGATAAGAAGTGGTAATTGTAGAAACATCCATATTAGACAACATAGTGGCATCCCCTGCTATGACAGAGGCTCTTGCAATACCATTGACATCAAATGTATAATGAGGTTCAGTATTGATACCTACAAATCCAGTAGTTGAAAAGGCTTGCAGCCCTTTGTCATTATCATCTAGGAGAGAAATGATGGGTTTATTGGAAGTTTGCAATTGTCTTACAGAAAGAGCTACATTATTCTCTGACTGCGTGTCTATCACCATATTTTCAGATTGATATGTATAAGTATATATGAATGTTGATTCGCCAGTAGCATTCAAATTGGATGTTCTAATGCTCTGTGGTATATGGAGGTCTCCTACATAGGTATCATTTATTATGCAGCGGTTGCTCGTGGCACCGTCATAGAAATCATCGAGTGTCTTACTATTGAATCTTTCATCAAATCTTGCAGTCGTGTAATAGAGGTTTGTTGCTTCTTGAATCAGGTCAGTATTCAGTGTTGTTATACGTTCTGATATCATATTTGAAGCCATAGAGAACCTTTCTGATATTAAATTGGATGTTTCAGATAGTCTGTCTGATATAAGATTTGATGTTTCAGTGAGACGTACAGAAATAATGTTTGAATAATGGGTCAGCCGAACAGAAATCAAATTGGAAGTATCTGTAAGACGTTCAGAAATGACATTGGATGTATCCGTAAGAATGGGTGATATGATATTGGAAGAAATATTGACATAATTTGATGCACGGATGTTGGAGGAAGTGACAATTGCATCCACGCGTTCGTGTGTAAAATAGAGGTTTGTTCCTTCTTGCAGCATAGATGTATTTCTGTCTGTGAAGTTTAGATCATGAATCAATGAACCATCTCCGCGAAAATGCTGTGTGTTTAGGGTACCGTTGACATCCAGATTGTATTGTGGTATATGTGTATTAATACCAGTGAAGCTATTGCTAGCCACATGGAATGCGATATTACTTATATTCACAACACTAAAGACATCATAGAACTCGTCATTCTGTTGAATAGTGGCCGCAGTCTTAGTCCCTTCATTTGTTATCTCCATTTGTTTCGTCTGATAAAGATTAGTGTTGATGATTGTCGAACTCCCATAGACATGTAAGTTGCTACCTACGACGAGCTGCTTGGTTATATTTAGACTACCATCATAGACATCATTCAATACGAAGCGATTGCTCGTGCCGTCTTGGACCATATCAATGTAGTTTCGCTGGCTGTACCAATTTTCCCATCGTTCAGCAGTATAATATTGATTACTGCCCTCTGCAAAAATGGATGTATTTGCTACGCCAAGTGGCATCATATTGACTAGATTACAGTTGCTATCATAGTATTGAAACTCAACACCGCTGTCTCCTGAAACAAGTATCATATAATTCGAAGTCAAGAGGACATTACTATTATCTTTTTCCGCTAACACTCTGATGTTCTTGAATTCTAGTGCAGTTGCTATGAAATTTGATGCATTGGAACTCTCTTGAGGAGGCTCTGCTGTGCCAATTTTCATAGCACCAGAAGGGTCTGAGGAAATAGTAGCAGTGCCTAGAGTAATGGTATTGCCTGATAGATACAAATCTTTCCAAAGGAAACCTTCAGCACCTAGACTATATTGTTCGTTTGCTGCAGGATTGAGATCCCCTGTTATATATAAGTTGGAGTTCATATAGATTGTATCATTTGTAAAAAGAATAGGTCTGACAATTTCGCCATTTTCGTGAATATCTAAGTGGATATATTGGGTTTCATTGGATGTATAATGCCGTATTAAAAGAGTATTACTACTATCATACTTGATGTCATTGCAATTGTTTGGTGTCAGAACAATATTAGCCTCATCTAATCTAGAAATGAAAGCAGCAACAGATGCAATATTAGATGATTGTACTTTGAATTTTGTTCTATCATTTAACATAGACATATTGTCCTAATAAGATATAGTATAATAAATCATAGAAAAATAACTGCTAGTTCAGGCATCATTCAAGAACTTCCAGGCAGAGAGGGCGAGGACTGCGCCAATACATTGAGCTAGGACATATGCTATGAACTTGTTGAAATCAATGTCACCCTTCATCAACATGAGAAGACTGACAGTGGAGTTGAAATGACCTCCAGAGACCTTGCCAAAGATGTAAATAGCTGCCAGGAGACCGATGGCAATTGGAATAGGCTCGGCAGCCTGTAAAATACACATAAAGAAAATGAATGTACCTACAGTTTCAGCCAATAAAGCGTGTAACATATTGTGTTCTTATTTAATGTGTAGAAAATTATTTATCAGTGTTTAATGTATAGATAATAATGCATATACAGCAACTAATATATGTACTTATGTTAGATAAACAATATTCAAAGATGATCTTTATTTAAGCTGATTTAGTTGACTTTTTTTCTTATTCACTCTTTTTGATATCTTTGAGTGTTAGAAAGAAAAGGGATACGTATACTAAAGATGTTATATACATATTCAGGAAAGAAAATATGATATATTGCTTCATACAAATATTGATTTTGACACAAAATATAAACTTGGCTACTGTTGCATAACTTAAAAAAAGACATATTTTGATATTGTTGTAGATTTTGATGCTATCAGAAAATGATGTCATTTCGTATTATTTTCACATTATGTACCTTACCATAAAAACTTTGAGTACATAATTTGAAATATTTATGTAAAAAAATTTAAAAAAAAATATTATTATATAAAAAAATCGTTCTGATAACATTCTATTTGAAATATTTTACAAGAATATACTAAAGTGGTATAAGTTGGTCGTATATGAAATTGAAAAAATATAACCCTAAAACAAAAATACATAACCTCAAATGATAAAAATATAACCACAAATTTGAAATATATAACCACAATTTTAAAATACATAACCTCCATGATGAATTATATAACCTGTATTTTGAAAGAAATTAAGTATGCATTGAAAACATTTTTACAGTGCTTATGATATTCTTAGTTATAGGTTTATTTCTTTTAGCATTATTCAATTCAACAATACTGACATGTTTTTGGATTTCATTTAATTGGTCTTCATCAGGAAAATATGATTGTAGTTTTTGTTTATTTCTCCATATTCTTTCACTTATTTCCCAAGTATTTCTATAATACAATGTGTCTCCTAATTCATCTTTATGCTTCACATTCCATATATCATTCTCTTTCAATAAAAATTGTTTGTTGCAATACTTTATATTATGATTTTCTGGGAATTTGTCATCAAAGTGTTTGTATTGTATGTATTTGGGTATAATATAATCACTTGTTGACTTCAATATATTATTTACAAAAATATCATCAGATATATAGTCAACTCTTTCTCGTCCATAATTTCTTACAAGATTCAAATTTTGTATATTAGTTATGTTATTATTGATTTGGCTATTACTCATTGTGTTATTTGAATTATTAACATTTATACCACAGTTAGAGTGTTGTGATTGTTCTATTTCACAAATAGTTTTTGGTTTACATTTATTACTTAAAATATGCCTTGATTTATTTTGAAAATGATGAAACATTCTCATACATTTAGGACATTGTAGACTTTTTATTCCTATACAAGTTTTGTGATGCTCTATGAAACTTTTTTCTGTTTTATAAACCTTAGCACATTTATCACAATGATGTATTTTTTTTCCATCAATTTTTAAATCATTTTGAATTTCATCTTCATCTATTGTTGATAATTTGTTTCTATTTTCATTGATAATATGCTTCTTACTTTTTTTATGTTGCATATATGCTCCTTTATTAGCTGTTTCATAGTTACAACATACACATATATACATATTTAGTCAATATAACACTTATTATTTTATATGTAGAAAATAATAAGATATAAAAAATAAAAGCTTATAATAAAGCAATTATGTATCATTGTCTAGCATGTAATTTCAATACAGAACACAAGGGATCTTTAATGAGGCATTTAAGAACACAGAAACATTTAAGAAATTTCGGGAAACCATTACCACAAGATGAAAGAACTATACCAATACCAAGAGTACAACCTACATATGAACGTGAAATTATACATGATAATACAGAGACACAATTTGAAGAACATACAAATAATACTCAAGACAATGATGTTGAAAACATTATGACATACACAGACAACTTGCTAGAATATTTTGGTAAAGAATTTAATATATTTGTTGCTTTAGTAAGAAAGATGAATCAGCATAAAGAAAATGATAATGAAAGTAAAATCAAATATGAAAATGCTTATTTAGATGAAAATAGAGATGAAAAAAAAACAGATTTTTTAGATGATGATAAAATCAGAAACTTTGGTGATGAAATAGAAGCTCTTGATGATGATGAACTACTTGAACTTATCAAATATAGCAAGAATGTTCCTATTGCATATCAAAACGCTAAGTATTACAATCCTAATATTCCAGAAAATTATAATATAAGATATGATCCTTCGATAAACAAAATGCATGTAAGGCATAATAATGAATGGTGTCAAATGTCTGTCCCTCTTTTTATTGATGTCATTCACAAAAATTTGATAACTGAATTGTATATAAGGATTCAAAAATTGAAGCAAAAAATGTGTATTGATAACAAACCTAAAATGATCTATGTTGTATTAGATAAACAAAACCCTTCTGATATGAATATTCATGTTGTTCCTGTTTAAACCCTTGAAGATTTAAAATGGCACAAAAATAATTCTTTTTTATTGTGTATTATTATGAAACAAAGGAAAGGTTTATTTCAATGAAATGAGTTATCTTTTCAATTTGATTTGATACTTTTATTTTGAGTTTGACATTCATTGCCACAACATTGCAATACCCTGATCTTTTTTATTGTTTTATTTTGATATTTATAGTGAAAATTACAAAATTTATCTATAACATGTTCAATAATATTAATTTTAATGAATGCTTCATTATACACCATTTTAATATGCAAAGTGTCAATCAATATATTTATTTGCAGGGATTGAAATACTGCTTGAACTAATACGTCTGATTTTGTTTCAGATGACCATGATGGGATATTATATATTTCAAAAACAAGTGAAATAACATGATCACTTATAAGTATGGCTGCTTTGCTGTCAGGCATGAATAGAGGTTCTTTGTTATATATTATTAAAGGATAGTCTTTACCATTTGCTACAAATTTTGTATTATCATTATTTTCTCTCTTGATATTCCAGTAAAAATGTATATTATCAGCACATATTTTTAGCTGCATCATAGTATATTTACCATTATAATCCAAAAACTGTTCAATATTCTGCAAGTATGATACTGCAGGGAGTACTGGATTAGGACGAATTAAATTATATGTTATATTATTATCTCTTTGTGCAGTTAATAATATTATACCCATTTTAAGCCCCTGCATAATTGCATACTGAAGGTTACCTCCTCGTTCAATATTTCCTTCTTTATCTTCCTTCAAAAAAATATACACTAATGTAAAAATTATATTATTTCCTTTTTTTATACAAGTTATATATAGCTCTTTGAATAAATTGCAATATGTTGTATCTAAATCTTTTTTATAAACAATTTCATTAGGTATATATTCATTTAATACACCATTATGTATATTCATACTTATCAATTGTCGTTCATCCATATGTTCTTGATAATAATTGCTACAATATAATACATAATCAACCATATAATTGCATAACGCTATCCTGGCATCTCGTCTTTTATTAAATATATCATTTTTATTACCCCCTCTCCTTACTGTTTTGCTATCAGATTTAACTGTAATGTTATTTTTTTTTCTAATAGCTATGTAATGGTATTGTTTCTTCTTGCTATTTTTAGTAGTCTCGCGAATACAGAATACTATTTTAGATACCTTATAATTTTGAAATAGGTTTTTGGCAACTTTTTTAGCAACATTCATAGGTACTATATCAGAATATCTACCACCTTTAACACCTACACTAGAAGATTGGATGGTAAAATTTCTTTTCATAATATATTATAAGAAATTAAATACATTTCTAACAGAAATTCTTGAAATAAATCAAAGGAAGAAGAACAATAAACATTTGAAGAATCAGGAATAAAAGCGCTTGTGAGAGAGGTTATCAATGATGTGAAGCAAAATGTATGTGTTGTAACACAACAAATATAACTCAAATGTCATTTAATTGTGGTCATAATATAGCAGAAGCAAATTGTGGCGATATGTATTGAAGACACATAGTACAAAACCTATATGAATAATTTTATAGAACTTTGTGCCATTTTAAATCTTCAAGGGTTTAAAATATTTTTCATAAAGTCTTCAGAAAGTTTCTGTCATTTATATTTTTAACTCAATTATGCGCTTACGCTGCTCTTTTTTAAGTCTATGATTGACTTTTCAATAATCATTTCGTAAATTATCTTAGCATTTCATGATACCTATATTTATTTCTCTTGAGACTGTAAAGCATATACGCTAATAATTCTATATAACATTTCAAAATAGTACATAATTAAAATAAAAATACAAATTACAGAAACTTTTTGAAAATCTAAAAATAATTCAATTATGTACTCTTTTTTTATGTCTATGATAATATATTCATTAAATCTTCTATACATTCTCTTAGCATTTTATGATACCTCTATCTAGGTCTTTTGAGACTAGAAA
>Ga0164293_10001380_pt1 | contig 20245 bp, 16 predicted proteins | sample GEODES118metaG_FD_111487 | JGI IMG/M metagenome (GOLD analysis project Ga0164293, IMG submission 111487) | Eutrophic lake water microbial communities from Lake Mendota, Wisconsin, USA - GEODES118 metaG | ecosystem: Environmental > Aquatic > Freshwater > Lake | place: USA: Lake Mendota...
ACTTTCCGTTTGATACGTTATTTCCTAATTTCAAAGAAATTAGAAAATTAGGCTTATGATTAAAAAATGCAAAGCATTTTTTAAACATAACGTTAGAATTGAATGTATTTTACGTGATTTACCTTTTTCATCTGGTAAATAAATATTCTCTGTTAATGTTTCTGTTTTATGATTTATACAAGATGTTCTAAATTCATCTAAATTATAAATTGGATAATATTCAGCTAATTTTCGTTTTAATCCTAAATTTGGACTAGATATCAACCCTCTCATCGCTTTTCCAACAGACCAGTCGCCTTGTATGATATTTACATCTTTACCAAAAGTATTTTTAATATCACGAATTAAATCTGTTTCTGCTTTTTTACGATTTATATAACCATACCATTTATATTTTCTAAATACTTCATCTTGATATTTTTCTAATAATATTTTATTTAATTCATTCTTTTTCTTTATGAATTTTTTAAATTTTTTATAATCAACTGATTTAGAATTATAACTTGATAACTCATTTTCTATTTTTGAAATATTTTGTTTTCTTTTATAATTCTGTAATAATCTTTGATATTTCAATCTTTTAGTTTTGTGTAAATGACGTTTGTTAGTATATCTTAATTTTTTACCATTAGTATTTTTCATATAAAATAAATTTTTTTTACCCGGGTCTACGACACACCAGTTAGAGTTTTTTAATTGATTTAATTTAGTATCATTCAAATCTTCTAAATAAGGAAATTCAATATATTTTTCTAATTTCTTTTTATCAATAGTTTGTTTAACTTTATTTTGTTCTTCTTTTGATAATTTTTTAAAATCTGATTTCATTTTATCTTTGATTTCTTTTGATTTTAATTTTTTATTTATTTCTTCTTGATTCTTATCTTTTACTAATTTATTTTTATAATCTTCTTTTTGTTGTTGTGTCATATTCTTATAATTCTCTTTCATTTCTCTTTTCTTATTTTTCATATTTAATTTCTTTGCTTTCTCACTATCAATAAATGAATTATGTAATAATTGAATAGAAACTGAAAAACAATCAGTTGAAATTCTATAATCAAAACTATAATTAGATTGTTTAAAAATAGGATTATTAAGATTAAAATATGTTGACCATAATTCTTCTTTACAACCTTCAATATCCATTAAATATTTATTTTTATCTTCATCAATAAATAATTCTACAAGACTTTTCGAATCTAGAGGAATAAATTTTACTGTTGTATCAGTTCTTAATGGAAAGAATTGAAACATTTTCATTTCTTTTTCTTCCATAATTTGGCACATATGAATCATATATTTAAGATATTTTTTTGAAAATAATAAAATATATTAGAAAACATAAAGATAGAATAAGAATTATTGGTATTGATAATGATACAATAGATAGAGATTATGATATGTATAAGATTATTATGAAAAATTATAAACCATTAAACATTAATTTTTTATGGGCTCACAATAGTCATATTGCTGATTTACCATTAAGTGATGATAATTTGAAATACATAAAAAACAAAAATCATAAATGGTTTTTAGGTCATTATCTTAAGAAAGAATTAAAAGAAAATTATTGTATTATATTATCACAAGCATATGAAGGTATTAATAGATTTAATGGTTATTGTATGGGTAATAATTGTGATAAAAGAACATATCAATTAAAGTATTTTTATAAAAAATTTAAATATGATAAAAATAAGAAATATGTTAATATGAATAAAAAATATATATTACTGACAGATTATACAGAACCACTAATATCATTTTCAAATAGTTATTATAAAGGAAATAAATATGGTGTTCAAGACTATATGAATACCAATATTTTTAATTATATATTATTTTGGAATAAAACTAATGAATTAAATTAATTAATATTATTTTAATACATCTAATATTTTTCGTATATATTCTGTTGATTAATATAACTTATTCTTGTCTAGATTTATTTTTATACGATACTATATCATCTTTAATAAAAGATACCATATCACCAAACTTAAATTCTACATCAAATGTTAGTCTATTTATTGTACCTATATATTCGTTTTGTAAAATTTCATTCACAATAACTGTGATTGTTTTTCCTACTTCGGTTTTTAATTTAACTATATCTCCTATTTTAATTTCGTTCAATATCATGTCATTCAGTTGAACCAAATATTCGTCTTCATCAATATCATCACTATCATCACTATCATCACTATCATCACTATCATCACTATCATCACTATCTTCATCCTTTTCTATATTAGACCAATTACGATAAAACACATGTTCTGCTGATGTAGCAATTCCACGTTCGTAGTTACATTCAATATCAAGATACATATTATTCACAATTTCATTATGAAGATGTTTGTAATTGATTTGGCGACAACATGGACAACGTAAAAATTTCTTAATATCATTTATAGTCGTTGTATTACGAAGTAAATTCAAACGTCTACGATTTGTCACGTTATGAAAACATGTATAACATATAATACCATCCGTACATGTTTGGCATTGATATTCCCAGTTACTTAATTCTTGTATTTCATTAAAGCATATACAACACGTCATTGATTATATTATATTATAATTAGGTGTTAATAATTCTTTATTTCACATTTTCTGCTTAATTAAAATTACAAAGCAATTTTAATTGTGCACGTTTTATTATTATATTAGCTTTAGTATATGAATTAAAAATTATCTAATATAATGTATAATGACTATTATATTTTTTCATGGTCTTGGATCTTCATCAAAAACATTAAAATATATTTATGATGGTAAAAAATATAATAAAAATAATTTTATTCAATTACTTAAAAAATTAGATAATGTATATTTTGTTGATATTCCATACACAAATATATTATATTATAGTGATATGAAAAAAATGTATAAACCTATTAAACAATTAGATTATGATGATCTATCATTAGATAAATTTATAACTAATTTATATAATAATATGGATAAACAACATTATAATGCTCCTTATACGTTAATTGGACATTCACATGGAATATATTATTGTTGTGAATTTGCTAAACAATATAAGAAAAAAATAAATTGCATCATTTCATTAGATGGTTCTTGGATAACTAATGAATTAAATAAACAACGATTAATATCATGGAAAAATAAAGGTAAAATTATTCCAAAAATAAATAATATGAAAACATTAGGAACAATTTTAGATAAAATTAAAAATGAAAAAGATAATTCAAAATATATAAATATGATTTTTGATTATGTTAGATATACACATACACAATTTTGTTTAAAACAAAATTATGAAAAATTAGACATAAAATTTATAACATTTAGAGATTTTAATTCAGATACTAAAGATGAATTAAATATGAAACAATTTAATGATAATATATTACAAGAAAATAATATTTTAAGTAAATATAATAATCATATTATATATATATTATTAAATGCAACTCATACAATATGGTTAAATGAAAATTATAAAAATACAATAATTCAAACAATAAAAACAATTATTTAAAAAAATTAATTCAGATAAACATAAATATGTAAATAATTTTTAAATAGAAAATTAAACAAGATATTTTCTATTTAATTATAAATGTCAAAATCGGATGATTTTAAATTATCAGCTGTTAAATTATATTTGAAAATAGAAAGTATCCGTAAAGTATCTGAATTATTAGAATGTAGTAAATCTTCATTACATCGTTGGATTAAAAGATATTTTGAATCAAAATCAGTATCTAGAAAAGAATATCATAGAGAAAGTATAATAACAGATAAACTATTATCGTATATTACAAAATTAATTACTAAAAATCCTGCTATAATTTTATCAAAAATTAAAAAGAAAATAAATAAAAAATTTAATATTGAAATATCTGTATCATATTTGTTTTATATAATAAAATATAAATTAAATATAACATATAAACAATTAAGAGTTAAATATTATCCAGAAAAGAAATTAGCATCATTAAAAAAAGATAAACTTAATTTTTATAATGAAATAATTGATAAAGGTAAAAATAATATTATTTCAATAGATGAATCCGGATTTTATTTAAATATGACAAAACATTTAGGAAGATGTAATAAAGGTGATAGATGTTATAAAACAATACATAAATATCCTTTTGTTAAATTTAATTTTATTTGTGCAATTAAATATGGAAAAGTAATAGGATACAAAATATATGAAAAAGATAATGGTGGAATTGATGCAGATAAATTTAATGCATTCTATAATGAATTCATAAAAGATAAATATAAAGATCATTTAATAATTTTAGATAATGCTAATTTTCATAAATCAAAATCAGTAAAAGATACAATATATAAATCAAAAAATAAAATTATTTATAGTTTAGTATATAATCCTCAATGTAATCCAATAGAGAATTTTTTTAGTCAATTAAAAAATCACGTAAAAAATAAAAGTCAATTTTAGCTAAAGCTAAAATTAATAAACAAAAAACTATGTTTTTTGTTTGTCCAGATAATTATGAAGAATTAAAGAAGACTATTGATAATATAATTAAAGTAAAAATAAGTAAAACACATTTAGAAAATTATTTTAATTACTTATTTTTACAAGCAACTGACTTTATAAATAAAAATAAATAATTAATAATTATTTATTTTTAAGTGTCCCATTATTCAGTGAAATTGGTGTAATTGACTTTTTATTATATTTTGGTAAAAAAAGGTCAATTACTAACAAAGAAGTTAAAAAATTTATTAGATAACAATCCGCACCTGTTTCAGTTACTGATGAATAAAATTATATCATTCAATGATTAGTACCCACATATTATCAGTCATATTAAAACCCATTTTTCTTAATTCTGGTAAAAGATTAGCAAACTTTTTATCATTCTTAAAACTCAATTCATATGTAGGTTTATCATCTTTATTTTTCTGTTTCTTTGTTAATATATCAACAGGATATCCAGCTAATTTATTAACTCGTTTCATTCTATCTTTAATTCTATCTTCCATATTATAAGGAAATGGATAGATTGGGTGATCATATGGTACCATAACATATGTTATTTTATTACTATCTTTTGAGGTAGAATATTTTTCCAAATATAATAATTTATCTTTTATTTCTAGACATATGTCTTCTCTAGTTAAATTATCTATCCGTTTAATCTCATCCTTGCTAATATTTGGTATCATTCTAATTAATTTCATCAAGTATTCTTTATCTTTTGATGTACTACATACAGCCCCCTTAAATGTTGGAATCCCAGTACCACGTTTTTTATTTAATACTTTTGCTCTAGGTTCTCTTATTTTAAATAAATCAATTTCATTAGAAGCCAGTTTATTAGTATTCATATCAATAATACCAACAATAAAATTTTCTTCACGTTCCATATAATAATCTAATGTATCATCAAAATTATATCCTATAACTTTTTCAGATTGTTTATATTGTTTCATTTCTTCTTTTTCAGTAACCTTTCTAAAGTTATCAGTTACATAATTATTTAATGAAACCATATTATTTTGTTTAAATTGTAATGTTTGTCTGTAATACATTGGTACATCTTCATTCTCATTAAATGGTTGAAAAATATAATATTTTCCACGTTGTATTAAATAACCAGAGCGATTATATTTATCATAAATAGTATCTTTATAACTATTAAAATCATTTTCATTTCGTGGCATCATATCTTCTAATGCCTGATTGAGAAAATAATCTTCAAATAATTCAGCTTGATGTTCCTTAAAAGATGATTTAATTTCATCTAAAATTTCATTATATAGATAAACATGTTTGAATCGATATAAATCTTTTATTTTATTTTTAATTAATATAATTTCATATTTAGCCAGCTCATCATTATATGTATTATAATCAATATCTTTCTTACTTAATCTAATATAATTTTGTGCCTTTTCATCCCAATATTTTTTATTTAATTTGGTAGAATGACATTTTAAATTACAAGGTTTGAAATCACATAATGCAGGACAAATCTTTTTACCAGCTTTTACATTTTCTAATGTAGGATAAACACAATCCTTATATTCTTCTAATTCTTCTGGGAATACATTTGCATTTAATAATAATGGACAATCAAATGCTGTTTCTTTTAAAGCTTGTTCTATTTTTTTGACTGTAAGATATTTAATTTCTGCTTTTTGATATAAAATTTCATCAGTTGATAATTTATTATTTTCTAATGCAACTACATAACGATATACATTAACCTCTGGATATTTATAGTTATCATTAATAACATCCATATGTACACACATACGAATAACTCGACCAATTACTTGTTCTGCTTTTGGTATATTAAAAAATGCATCAATAATATGAACTTCTTTACAGTTCTTTAGAGTAACACCCTCATTCATAACACGTGAACCTAATACTAGTTTAAGATGTTTACCATCACTATTATCTGGGTTATTAAATACATCTTGAATAATCTTTTGTTTAATCTCAGGAACATCTTCACCACTTTCATCCGCACCACCTGTTACTAAAATAAAAGTAGCTGGTTTAAAATCAGTTAGTTTTCTCTTTTTAAATTCTATAAATGTTAATCCTGTTTTATAATCAATGGTTTCATCTTTAATATCATATGTACGAGAGTCTTCATTATATTCAAGATATCCATTTGCTAATAGTGACTCAGCAAATAAGTCCATACCACCTGCTTTAACAAGATTTGAATAAACAAATGCAGTATAGGAACCTTTTTTACCTTCTATTAAATTTTCTAGTTTTTTTATAATAGTATAAAATTTTGTAGAGAACTTTTTAATATATGGCATTTTTAAAATCATACCTGTAATATTTTTCTTATCATTTTCAAAAATAAAGTTATCTTCTTCTGCTTTTGTTAATTTACCATCAAATAATTTCTTATTAATGAGACTTCTTATTTTAACACCATCAGTATTTAATTGGGAAATAACTGTATTCATACCCTCTGTTGAATAATAACCAACTAATTCCGTATTATTACTATTTAACCCAGGGAAAACAAAATTAGCTGCAGCCGAAGATGCTCTATCTAATGTATCATCAAAATTTGTTGTAGTTTCCATATATGTTTTTAACTGGAAAGGTTCCATATAACATTTCACAACAGGTGTAAATAATAGACCCTCTGGTAATACACCCTTATCAATACGTTTTGCAAAAGTAAAAGGAATTGAACCTCTATAAAAACTGATATAACCTTTTGCTTTCTCTTTTAAATATTCTAAACCCCCTTCTTTTATTTCCATCGCATAGTTCTTTTCACCTGTAAAAATTTTATCACGTTGTATCATATTATCTAATGGTCTTATAAAATTTAGTAAATCTACAATCTCATCAGCAAGGTTAATCATAGGAGTAGCAGTTAATAAAACAACCTTCAGATTTTCAGAATTTTTTATAATTTTTTTTAATGCTTCGCCATATTCATTGCCAGACATATTATGTGCTTCATCAACTATAAGTAATGTATTATTCATATTTGTAATACGATCAACAACAATTTCTCTTTCATAATCACCCTCTATGTTTTTACGGTACGATGTTTTTATTTTAGTATCACCAACTAATTTTTTCTCAGCAATCTTTTCACCAAGAACTTTTTTATAGAAGGTCTTATATGATAGTATTTTATAATATTGTAATGCTGCATTTATAGCAATTTTTTTTTCTCTTTCAATATCACTTTTTGACATTTGAGCTAATTCTTCTTTATTCTTCAAATAAGTTTCACCAGTCGTATTAATTAATTCTTTCTTAAAGTTTTCTCTAGTATTAGGACCTGGTACAAGTACATATATTTTTGTATTATATTTTTTGATTTGTTCTTTAAACTGTTCTGCTATACGAATAGCAGTCATCGTCTTACCACTACCAACACCGTGCATTAAAATTACCCCTTTATAATCGGTATTTGGACTTATAAAATTTGGTAATATTGCTTGTTGCTCTCTTGGTTCAAGTTCTCCTTTCTTACAGTTAGATGCCCGATACATTTGTACTTCTTCATAGGTTTCAAGTTTTTTACGTTCTGGTACACGATAAATATGTAATTCTCTTTTTCTAAACATATCAGCTTCGAAATTATCATCACCATCTTCTCTTTTGGGATAAGCAAAATCTTTTACAAAGTTAATATTTTTATTCATAATATTATTAGATTAGAAAAAGTTCCTATAACTATTTTAATTTATAATATAAAAAATGGTTGCATTAATTCAGAACTTTGTTTACAGTAATCTTATTATTTAACTGTGACTCATTTCACTCACAAGATAAATTATACCAAAGAAGGCTTTGTCGCAATTATTTGCTACAATAAAAAATTGAAAATTTAATAATATAATAATGCTATTATGTTTTAGTACTGTAATAAATAATATGTTTCCTAACATTCCTAACATTAGTGATATTCGCGGCACTGACATTCGAAAATTCAATCAACCTAAAGCAGCTAGACCCGCAATTTCATCAGCTTCAGATGCATCTCCTGAAGACCTCGCTGCAATCCAAGCACTCCAGGAGAGGGAAGCTCGAGCGGCAGCAGCACAAGCGGAAGTAGCTGAAAACCTCGCTGCAATCCAAGCACTCCAGGAGAGGGAAGCTCGAGCGGCAGCAGCACAAGCGGAAGTAGCTGAAACCCTCGCTGCAATCCAAGCAATCCATGAAATGGAACATCGACATGCTATCCAAAAGCAATCTATGTCTCGCATAATTGCACCTGCTGCATCTCATGAAGACTTTATTGCCATCCTCCCACAACAGCTCCATATTAGACCTATCCCATCAGCATCACCTCTAGGACGAGTTTGGGCAATTCCAGCATCTAGTCAGATGGTTGCTGCTGCAGCTCCCCATACCTCTACTAAAATGCAAAACACGCATCTGCGTCTACCGGAGTCTGCAAGAGTTTCATCTGATTCTGAAGAAAAAATTCGTGAGTTGCAACTTCTACACCTTGCAAATCATCAGTCTCATCAACCTAAGCCTCATCAACAATTGCGTTTAATGCAAATTAAAGTAGGAGAAGCGAGTATAGCTTATACCAAGGCACAATCTCGCCACACTGAGCTTCGCCAAGAACTACGAGAGAAAGAACGTAAAGTCAATGCAGCTGCTCAGGAAGAGAACCATAAGCTTCGCCGAGAACTACGAGAGAAAGAACGTGAAGTCAATGCAGCTGCTCAGGAAGAGAACCATAAGCTGCAACTGCTGAACAAGATTCGAGGCTTGTAAATAATCTTTGATGAGCCACGATTCTATCGTAAATTTAGTTTATAAAATTATGACTTTACCGCATTTTAACAATGTTTCGTAAAAAATATATCTAATTTATTTTATATTTATAATGGAGATTTCTACTAAAGAAAAAAAATCCCGAAAATATAATACTGAATATAGAAAAAAATTAGTAAATAAATTTGATAAGATTAAAATCCAAAGTGAATTACATAATATTTATAATATAATAAGTAAAGATATAGGAACTAATTTCTCATCAAATCGAAATGGAATATTTATTAATATGAATATTATATCAGATGATTGTATTGACAAGTTAGTTGAATATATTGAAGAAAAGAATACATCCTCATTAATAATGTCTGATAAAGTTAATTATAAATCTTATAAATTTGATGAAATTGATATTATATCAGAAACTGGGCAAAAATTAAGTAATCAAGAGAAGAATATAATTAAACGTATTAGAAATAAAATAATTATTTAGATTCAATTGTAAGTTGTCCTTCATTTATATTAAACCATAATTGAGTTCGTTGTTCTTTCTTATTTAACTTTGTAAATATAAGTTTAATAATAGATTTATCAATATTGAATCGATTAATCAAAGTAAGGAATCGTGATGTGATTTTGTAAGATGTATTAACATTAATTATTTCATTACTATTATCTGCTATTAAATCTTCATAAGGTGTTATCATTATTTTTGATTCAGTATTCATATTATCAGTTACATTTACTTGAAAATTATCATCTCCTTCAATCAGAAAGTAACTATTAATATTAATATTTATTTTAAAAGTTGGATGATAAATTTCTTGATTCTTAACATTAAATATATTAATTTTTTTTATATTTAATGTATTGTAATAAAAAATAGAATTATTATTTGTTTTATCTAAATTTTTAATCACAATATAAATAGGTACAATATATGCTGTTTTTGTCATTATATTATATTTTGAAAATATACCAACTACTTTATTATTAATTATAACAGGAGAACCTGAAAAACCTGCGATTTGTGCTGCTGATTCAGTGAACTCAGCGGTAATATATGGAAGTAAAAAATCTGTTGAAAGATTATCAAATGGAATCATAATAATATCTTTTGCTATCATATCATATCGCGTATCTGCGAGTAATGTCATCACAGCTCCTTTTTTAGGAAGCTTATTTTGAATTTCATTAAATATTTTATAATCAGTACAATTTATAGTATGTGATTTTAAAAGTAATACCTCGCTCCATTGTGAATTAATATGAATATCCAGTATATTACCTTCTTCATCACTAACAGTATTAATTGGCATATTATGATGTAAAGTTACGATGAATTTCTTACTCTTATAACTTAATATAAAACTATTTAATTTTATATCAAGTTGTTTACCTAATATTGGAATTGTTGAAAGTATAATTGTCATATAATTGTTCATTAATACTTGATATTATATTATATAAAATAAAATTATCAATTTTTATAATTTACGAGTTTACGAGTAAATTATACATATAAAAAACGTAGTTTCGTGCGGACAATTTTTTGAGAAATTGACATGCACTCTCAAAAATCATTTGGTTGATGCATAGCAATAATCCAATAATTTTTTAATTTGATATTATTTTTAGAAATTAAGATATCTAGATATCATATTATTTATCTTTCTATAAAACTCTCTTAAAATAGGCGTTTCTTCCATATTCCATAATATAAAACTTTTATTCCAATTATTTATTATATCTCTTTTAAATATTTGAATCCCGTGAGAGTTATTATATGATATAATAGACATATCATTTACTATATTAGTAAATACATCAGGTAAGGTTAAAGGATTTACAAATAATGGGATTGCAGGGATTAACCATTTTGATTCAATTTGACTTAATAAATGTAGATTCAATACTTCATTTTTAATTGTATTTGGGTCTTCCCTCTCAATATATTTTAAATAAAAAGTCATCTCACCTGATAGGGTGGTTAAGGTTTCAGTAGGTTGATTCTTATAAAATGGTTCTGCAAACTTAACATTATATAATTCATGATTCATAAAAGTCATATATTTATCTCCTCTAAATGAATATGTAAACTGAGATGGCCTACCATAAAGAAAACTTCTTATAATCTTTTCATCTATTGTATGTTGAGTTAGAAATTTCATAAAGTTTGATTCAAATTTATCAGCAAATTCTAAAGGATTATCATCAGTAGTTTTACCGATATTATTTACTAAATAGTATGTACCTAATTTATTTAAAAATGATACTATTAACTCGGAATTAATATAATTATTATTACACCATTTTATTATATCTGATTCATTCCTTTTAATATCTTTTTCCAAGATATCATATATACTTTTATCTGTTCTAAATACGTTATCTTTTGCTTTTTCTAGTTCACCATTTTTATTTTTAGTAAATAATTTATTCCATAAATTTGCATCAAAATTACTAGGAGGAATAGTATATCCCATTTTAATATATTTTTTAAATGTATTAATATTAGTATCAGCCACAGTATCAGTTAGTGACTTGATCGTATTATTATCTAAATTAAATACTAATAAATTAGAAAACCTATTTTTAAAAGACTTTATAATATTATAAATAAAAATTAAGTCAGATTTAATATTAGAATTCCCATATATTTCCTTAAATTTTGTAAAATTAATACTTTCATTTACTAATGCTTTCATATTTGTCATACCCATCACTTCAATAAATAGTCTTAATTCTAAAACTTGAGTAAAACATCCCATTGCTCGAGCTGCAAATATTGTAATTGCATCTTCCATATTATCAAGAGTCAAGTTCTTTTGTAAATTTCTAATTGGTTTTGCCAATTCTGATTTAAGATATATTCTTTCTACATTCATACTATCAGAATGATGGTCTAAAAATTGTTCAGCATTATAATCAACAATCATATTACTGTATAATAATTTAGATAGCATATATACAAATGCTTTTGGATGAATTATATCAGTTTGCTTATTATCATATTTAATTATACGATTTAATATATTCCTCTCAATATTATCTTCAAAAGGATGAATCAAATAGAAACTACCAGTTTGATCTAATAAATTCTCTATTATCATTCCATTATCAAATACATAAAATTGTATTGGTGTTCTACTATCCATCCCATAATAATATGTTTCACCAATTGCACCTTTATAATTAGTTTTATATATATCATATAAACCTTTAATTTTTGTATAACTTCTTTCATTATTATTACTATTTCGAAATGTAAATAAATTAGGATCAGTATACCGATTTATTATTAATTTATTAATATTATCAATATCATCTATTTTAACATCATCTAATGTTTTATCACACCATAAATCAATAATATTACTAGTTACATCTTCTTGAGTTATCTTACATTTTGGTTTAATATCTCGACGCCCATGCATTTTATACATATAATATACTGTACCATCACCAACTCTTCCTACACGACCTTTTCTTTGTTTCCTACTAGCTTCTGAAATTTTACCAACTTCTAATAATGTTTTATTCAAATTTGGAATATATCGATTTACTTTTGCATAACCATTATCTACTACATATGCCAACCCCTCAATAGTAACTGAAGCTTCTGCAACATTGGTTGCAATGATAATAGAACGTTTATATATATTATCTGGTACTGATTGGTCTTCTATATATTCTGCACCCCATTCTGTGTGTATATTTTCTCTTTTATTTTTAATAGAAGATATTTTAATATTTATCTTTTCAATAATATTTTTATAAATAGGATTTAATTTTGAGAAATAAGGAAGAGCAATATTTCCTGGTGGTAACATTTTATTCAAATATTCTGTTGCAGCTAAAATTTCTCTCTCACCATTTGCAAAAAATAATATTTCACCTTTTGCCGATTTATTACATATTTCAATAATTTTCTGGTAACCAAGTTCTTGTGCTACCATTGCAGATTTACTCTCATCAATAACGGCTTTGCCGATACTATTTGATTTATATACAACTGGATCATTATCTAAATATATTTCATCAACTTTATATTGCGTGGTTTCACCAGGAGGTGAAATATGATACCTTCTATCCATAAATATAGCTTGTGGTAAAAATGGTTGCTCAGTAAAAGGATTCAATATTTGATACTTGATAGGATAGGTTAAATTATCATTATTTTGATAAAAATATCTTCTATAAATAGGTTCATCTTCATCCATAGTTGCTGATACAATTATTAATTTTACCTTATTATTAAAATAACATGTTTGTCTTGCCAAAGCTATGATAATATCCATATTAATATTATGTTCATGTGCCTCATCTACAATAATAATGTCATATTTGTTATTATTTGTAAATTGTTTATTAGGACTCTTTATCATCATAGTACTATTGCTTTTCATTTCTTCCAGTAAACTACCATCTGTAACTATTCTTAGAAAGTAATTACTATTCAAATCAAGATGAGAGTCTTGTTGATATTTATATTGTACCATACTATTATTTGTTTTAATATTAACATTAGATGTATTACTTGGTTGTTCGATAGGAAGACCCAATTCTTCGGCAATACGGGTTGCATTATTAACTGTTGGTGCAATACGAGGTTGAGTACATACAACTTTACCATTTGATTTATAATCAATTGCTTTTAATGCATATAATAATAATTTAGGTACTTGTGTTGATTTACCTTGACCAGTTGCTCCTGTTACATATAATATTTGATGATAAATATAATGTTGAAAGAAACTAATTTGTGATATCCAATCCATTGCATAGAAAAGATTCCATCCTTGTTCATTAGAAATTAAATCAAAATATTTATAGTCTTTACATTTATCATCTGGAGTACCATTTTCTTTTTCTATTGTAATATTATCCATATTTTTATACATATCATTTGTTAAATAATAATAACTATCTAACCAATCTTTATTTTTTTCAAATCTTTTAGCAACTAATTTTTTTATCATACTTTTTCTTGGACCAAAATTTTCAGGTAATTGCTCTTTATCAGTAATATTATTTGCCAAATCAAAACGATTTAATACTCCCATTGTTACCAATTCTTCAAATACAATAGTAAGATAGTTTTTATTAAGTCCACTTCTTATTCGTTCTATTTCATTATCATAATCATAATTCTTTCCTATGAATTGTCTCTTAAGATTTCCTTGTAAATTTACCCATCTTGAAGTATTACTATTCAATTTATTAAAAAAATTTGTTTTTGAATCATAATCTAATGAAATAAAATTTCTTTCTAATAGTTCCCATCTTTCATTATGTGATAATGTTTTTGCAATATTATAAATATTTTTAAGATTCATTTTATTTTCAGAGGGCTCTTCATTCATTTTATTATTAAATGGTTGATAGTAATAAGTTGTACTTATCATATATTTACCATTTTTTCGTATTAATAAGAATTTACTATAAGCTGTTTCTTTTAACATATCAATAGATTCTCTCAGATAATTCCATATATATTTATGCTGAATAATACCATCTTTTATTAATTTAAAACAATTGATAATATCTTGTTCAGTTATTTCTTCTAATTTTAATTTATCTTCTTTAATAAAATCATCATTATTTTCTGTTTCAGTTTCTTCAGTGTCTTTTAATTTAAATTTAGTAATAATTGGTTCTTTGCTTTCGTTGATAGTATTATTATTAATAAGATAAATTAATAGATACTTTATTACTTCAAAATCAATTGTATTTAATCCAAACATACTATTTCTAATAACAAGATTTACAAATACTGTATTAATATTATTTTCAAATTCATATTTATCATTATCTTCAATATCATCATATGATGTAAAATTATTATTTATAATACCTGTTAAATTAAACATACTATCCAAACAATTTATTAAATATAATTGTTTTTCATTAGTTTCATATGGAAATATTAACCATTTTATTTTTTTAGCTTCTTCATAATACCTAACACGAAAAACATTATATATATCACCATACCATAAACCACTATAATTGTATATTTTTTTACTAATTGTATTTGCACTAAACTGATTTCTTAAATCTTCTACAAGACTTTCTTTTGTAGCCTTATAAATATCCGATTCATTATAATTTATTAAATTTAATGGTACGATATTTACCCAATTTACATAACTTTTACCATTTATAATTTCTAATGTTTGTAATAAACCAAAAAAATTATCATACATAACACGATATATTAGTTTTACCCCATTTGGAAACAAGTCTAAAATAGGTTCCTTTTGTTCTTGTTTCACATTATTTTGGATTAAACTTATACCCATATTTCCAAATTCAAAATGCGTACGTAATGCATTTTCTCGTATTTCATTTAATACGGAACTAGGAATAGCATCTTCTTTATAGGCATATAATAATTGATTAAGGTCTGTTAATTTTTTTAATAAGAACCCATTATTCTCATCATTTATAAAAGGTAATAGTAATAATATAACTCCTTTTATATCACGATAATTATTTTGTGTCCATTTGTTATAATATTCTTCTTCTTTTTTAAAATGATATTTAAATGATATTAAATCTATTATAAAAACTGTAAACTCGAATAATATATTTGTATCAACGTTATTTAAATTTGGGAATAAATCTTCTAATCCAATTTTTATTTTCTTTTCAAAATTTGAAACAATAAATTTCCTTTTTTCTAATTTTATTCTATTTAATATTGTTTCAAAATCAGTTTTAAAATCAGTCATTTATTAATTTATAAGATAAAAAATTATTTTATAAATTATTTGATAGGTTTATAAGTCCAATTATTATCATATACTAATGTTAATTGTCCAGTCGGATAATTATTTATTATTTCTCTATCTAATTCTATATATTTATTTACTATATTTAATACACTGCAACACATTGATTGATGAGTTACTAATAATATTATTTTATTTGTATTAATATATTCATTAAATAATTCTCCTAGAAATTTTTTAAATCTCATATCAACATGTTTAAATTTTTCAGGATATTTAATATCAGTTGGTTTTATAAAAGATTTGTAATTAGGATTATAATTATAGATATCTGCTATATATTCAGGTAAATACATTCCAATAGCTTTCTTTGGAATAATATCTTCATTATTAATTTCACTTAATGAATATTCAAGATTTACTTTCTTTTGACTATTTTTTAAATATGGCTCTATAGTTTGTAATGTTCTAATAAACGGTGATGAAAAGATAATATCTATCTTACTGTTTTCTAATAATGTTACTATTTTTTTTGCTCTTAATAAACCATTTTTAGTTAGAGGTGCAAACATAGAACAATCTTGTGTTCTATCTTCGTGTCTTAAAATATAAATTTTCATTCTATATTATTAGTTATATTATTTTATTTGAATAATATTATTATATTAATTTGATATCATCAGATTACTAAATAATAATAAACAACTACCTACTATAATTAAAAATATAGATGAAGCAAAATAACGGTCAGGTGATGATAATACATAAGGAATTGGGTTTTTAGAATCCATCAATAATTCTAATATTTTAAAAAACATTTCTCTAATAATAATTACAATATCTTCAAATGACCTTTTATGTGGTAATATGATAGTTATACTTTCATCTGTTTTTTTCATATCTATACTAGAATTAAATTCTTTTTCTAATTTTTTTTCATTATTTTCAAACAATTTATTAAATTGACGTTGATCAAATTGTTTATTTACATCTCGTTGTGATTTATTTACTGACATTATCATATAATAGAAAATATTTAATATTGTCAGTCGTTTATTATAAATAAAATTATTTATAATTTAAGAGATGAATTCTTTAGTCCATAGAATAAATTAATAAACATTATTTTTATTTATCCTGATAGTTATGAAGCATTAAAGAAGGCTAATTATAATATAATAAAACACATTTGGAAAATTATTTAGTGTAATTCCCGCTTCATGGGCAGTGTAATTCTTAAAAAATTGATATTAAAAATATATAAACTAATATAATTATATATTATTAATGCTATATATTAGTTGTCCTACATGTGGTTATTTCCTCGGTCAAAAAACACTCGAATATGAAAATGGTAAGCAAGTAATTTGTTCTAATCCAAAATTTTCAATTGAACAGAAAGAGAATGAATTATCTAAACTCCTTCTTAGTCTTAAACTTCGTAGATACTGTTGTAAAATGAGAATGATGACTTATAAAGACATTGTTCAAGATATTCTACCTGTTCAAAATAATGAAGTATAATAATATATTTTCAAATTATTTATAAAATTATTTGAAAAATAATTAATTAATTTTATAAATTAAAATCTAATCTAATTATATAGTATAAAAATTTTTATACTATTATAATATGGAAAACATTCTTATTAATATAGATTCATCTTTTAGAGAAGAAGATGTTTATTCTAATTCAGGTAAATTCACTTATAAATTAAGTGAAAATATTAAAAATTGTAAATATATACGTCTTTCTAGTATAGAAATACCTAATTTATTTTATACTTTTACACAACAACGTAACAATATTTCTTTTATAATTGAAGTGAATAATATATCTTATAATATTACTATTAATGAAGGAAATTATACTTGTGATATGATGATAAAAGCATTAAAAAAATCATTAAAAGCTATCCCTAATAATAAATTTAATATTAATTTAAATTATGTTAATGGTTTAATAACTATTTGTAATAATAATCCATTTACTATAAATTTTTGTAATAATAATTCTATCTATAAATCATTAGGTTATCATTTAGGATTTAGAAATAAAAACTATACTTCTATTAGTATAAATATTCCCGATAGCGATAGTGAAAGTGATAGTGATAGTGAAGTATCTCCAGAATCATATACAATATATAGTATAACATCTGAAGCACAGTTAGATATAATAGGAGACCATTATTTATTTTTAAAAATAAATAATTATGGAATAATACATAATGATTATAATTATAATAAATACAATAATATTCAAGGAGATAAAAATATATTAGCAAAAATTATACTTCAAAATATGAAATGTATGCAAAATTTTGATAATGGTTCTAATTATTTATCAAAATCTTATATATTTAGACAACCTATAAATATTAATAGATTTGATATTGAATTAATTGATATGAAAGGTAATACTATTAATATGATGTCAATGAATTATTCATTAACATTAGAATTAGGTATAATAACTGATTCTAATATGAATCAAGATTTTACAAATAATAATATGATTAATAATATGCAAATATCAGGCTTAGTAGGTATACCCAATTATCATAAATATTAATTACTATGCTGACTCATACTATCACAGTCATTACTGTTATCATGATAACTTATAGTATCACAATGACTAGAGTTATCGTGACTAGAGTTATCGTGACTAGAGTTATCATGACTACAGTTATCGTGACTAGAGTTATCGTGACTAGTATTATCGCGACTTGTACTAATATTAGAATTTTCATTAGAATTATAACTACTACTAGTATCACTATTATAATTGTTTTCATTAATAATTTTATCTAATAATGATGGTAAAAATATACCATCATCAGGAAATCCATATATTTGAATATATTTTAGATATTCAAATTTAATTACTGTAACTTGAACAGTATTAACAACTGAGTCAACAAAACTTTTATTATTTATATTACAAGAATTCTTCTCTGCATCTATTAAACGTTGTTGTGTAGAAAGTAATGTTGTATTAATATCATTATATAAATATTGATAATCAAATGTTTGAGTCAATATATTTAATTCATTATATAATAAATTACATTTATTTCTATCTTCTTTTTCAATTGAAGAAAATAGTTTATTAATATCTGAAATAACTGTAGAATCTTTTTCTTTTATTCTTGTATAAAAATTAAATATAATTTTATTATTATATTTTATTTCATTTGTTAATTTTTTAATTTTCTTTTTATCATAATATTCATTAATATTATAATAATAATTATTTGAACAATTATTATTAGAAATATTAAAATATGATTTTGTTTGAATCATTATATATATAATATAATATAATATTAATATTATCTAAATATTATTTAAGAGTTGGGAGCTTAATTTACACCCTTGAAGATTTAAAATGCCGATTTTACTCAACAAAAAAAATATTCAAGGTTTACTCGTTACAGAGCGTGTAAATTATGATTTTGTTAAGGCGACAACCTTAACTGATTTTTTGGCTTTCTTTTGAATGACCTTTTTAACCTTTTCTTTTTTAGGTTTTTCAACCTTTACATCTTCCTTCTTTTCTCTACATAAATATTTTGGTCGTTCAATTCCATTAATTGCATTCTTCGCAATTTTATATATATTAGTGGCACTATTTACATCTCTATTCCACACACTAGAACACTTTTTACAAGTCAATAGCCCGTGGCATAAGATATTTCCACTTTTATATGGTTTTGGATTTTTTCTTACTTGAAATTTTTCACATCTTCCTGTTTCATCTTTACAAATTGAACACATACAACTTGTTCTAAATTCATCAACTAAATATACTTTATAATTATTTTGTCTAAATAATTTACGCATACCAATTCCTTTAGTTGCTTCCTTATACTTCATTTGTTTCTTTTGCTCCCAATCACCAATCGTAATAATTACTTCTTCAGGTTTTCCAAATATTTTTTTGAAATTATTTATCATTTTTTGTTCATGTTTCTTTTTATTTATATAACCATTCAGTTTGAGTTTTCTAAATATATATTTTTCATAAAATTTATATAATTTGTTATTTATTTCACTTTTCTTTTTAATATATTCCTTAAAATCCTTAATTGTTAATGTTTTTCTGTTGAGTTTTGATAATTCTGTTTCATATTCAATAATAGTTTTTCCTTCTATTTTTTCTTTTTTGAATTCTAAAATTATTTTAGCATACTTTTTAATTTTACATTCTTTTCTTCTACTATCTTGTGTATATCTAAATTCATTTGCTTCTTTA
>Ga0164293_10001381_pt1 | contig 20234 bp, 14 predicted proteins | sample GEODES118metaG_FD_111487 | JGI IMG/M metagenome (GOLD analysis project Ga0164293, IMG submission 111487) | Eutrophic lake water microbial communities from Lake Mendota, Wisconsin, USA - GEODES118 metaG | ecosystem: Environmental > Aquatic > Freshwater > Lake | place: USA: Lake Mendota...
CAGTTCCCGACCGATGACTTTCGCTGCACCCACTCGGAATTCTCCATTTTCAATTCCGATTGGGAGCCGCTGGCCATTGGCCGTTCGCGCCATCTGGGGGACATCGATATTTCCGACATCCATGGCCGAGAGCCGGCCGGGGATGACATGGTACTTGAGAATCCGAATCAGCTTTTCCCGGTTTTCGGGCAGCAGCAGGGAACTCACCGTGCCTTCGGGTAAGGCGGCGAAGGCCGCATCCGTGGGAGCAAAGATCGTGAAGGAACCTTCGCCCCTCAACTGATTGATCAAGTTAGCCGCTTTGAGTGCCACGACCAGCGTTTTCAACTTTCCAAGCCGAGCGATCTGCTCGACGAGGTCATCTACTTTCGTCATCGTCGACCAGAGGCAGAGCGTTGCCATGGCCAGCGAGTACAACCATCTGTACTTAAGCATTTTCTTCCTTTCAACATTCTTTTCAACGTGAGGCCAGGTCAACTGCAACAGTGCTGAGCCGATTTCCCCCAACCGCTACAGCGAGACATTTCGAGGCAGGCTTACGTTTGGATGCAGAGATCTGAAAAGTTTGAACGAATTTGTTTTTCAGATCCAGTTTTTAGGTCCTCCTTCAGGAGAAGGGGAAAAAGCCTTCGTGAGGTATTTCCGGCACACCTGCAGCTGCCCAGACAGGCAGTACAAAAGCCTTTGCGAGGCTTGAAACGACTGCGAGTAGGCAGTGATGTTGACTGGGGTATCACTCCCAATCGCAAGCCTGGAGTGTTGCGAATGGGGGAATCTGGTGGGAATGACCGCGGGGAATGGTCAAAATTCCGATGACTTCCCGATTTTTTTCAAGAATACTGCATCCACTTTGACCGCCCATCCGAACAGCAAGCCAGAGTTCGGTAACGAAGACTGCGAACCGAGGTTTGGAGCGGTCGCCCGGAACCGGCTGGCCCGACACCAGTGATATGGAATCAGGCCCGCCGATTCAAGCTGGCGAGAGACTTTGGGGCAATCACCCCCGAGCCTTGCCTCGAGCTTCGCCCCGAGCCTCGCGCGGTGTGGGATTCAGCCTGCATTGGAGGTCTTTGGCCAGTCGAATCGGAAGTTGTGTGCATCCTGGACCGTTTGTCAGAATGAGGCGTTTCCTGCGGATGCGGGGGCGGGCAACTGACCGACCGAACCACGCAGGACAATTGACTTTCGAGACTGGACTTGGGTCAACCGCAACTTGAACAGTCGCCGCCGATGCTACGCAGTGAGCCTCCGGGCGGCGTATTCCTTACGACTTCACACATTGATTGAAACCCATGGATCCAGTTTTGGAACCGCCTCTCGGGGCGGACGACCTCCACAATGAATCGTCCATACGATTTGACGGTCCTCCGTTGCTGCCGCTGATCGCCGCGGGCGATAAGTCTGCAGTGGATCGTTTTATCGAGCGTTATGGAGGGTTGATTTGGACCCTCACCAAAAAAATGACTCGCAGCAGCCACGACGCCGAGGACCTGGTACAGGAGATTTTCATCGAGTTGTGGAAAAATGCCGCGCATTTCCGACCCGAGCGTGGAAGCGAGATTTCCTTTATCTCGATCATTGCTCGACGTCGTTTGCTCGACCGGCTGCGAAAAACCAGTGCTCAGGCGCAAGTTCATAATCTGCATGAGGAGTCGCTGGTCGAGGTCCCGGAGCGTCAGCCGGATTCCCTGGAGGTCGCGGACGAGATTGCCAAGGTCCGGAATTGTATGGAACAGCTGAGTCCCAACGCCCAAGGCGTCTTGAAGTTGATTCTGCAGGACGGGCTATCGCATCAGGAAGTATCGATTTCCCTGAGTTTGCCACTGGGTAGTGTCAAGTCTTTTGCACGACGCGGTTTACTTTCACTGAGAGAATGTGTCCAACGTCCCTTCACAGCCACCATTTCGGAGGCCGGGTCATGAAACCAACCAAAGAATCAGAATTCGCCGAGTGTCTGGCCGGATACGTCATGGGCGATTTGACAACCGAAGAATTCAAGGAGCACGAAAGCGTGAAGCCGTCCATCGGAACGCCCACTTTGAGTGACTTGGAAAGGGTCGCTGCCACGGTTTCGCTGTCAGCCATCGATCAGGTCGAGGCCATGCCGGAAAGTCTCCGTCGCTCCATCTCGAACACTGGCCGCGCGATCGTCTCCGAAGTCGCGACGCGGCGAATTGCCGATGTGGTTCAGGTGGCACCGCCGCAGTCCGGGCGTTTTCGCGAGCGGCTAGCATGGATTGCCTGCCTTGCGGCTTCGTTACTGGCGGTATTCTTTTGGCAAAGAAGCCTGGGCGATTCCAGTCGCGAGGGTGATTCACCCCTGACTCGTGATTCATTCATCGCCTCAGCGGCAGACTTGATTCAAGCGAAGTGGAGCGTGGGACCGACTCCGCTGAAAAACGAGGTTTCCGGTGACGTTGTCTGGAGTGACTCACAGCAACAAGGGTTCATGCGGTTTGTCGGGATGCCGGCGAACGATCCCAAGGTCTGGCAGTACCAACTCTGGATTTTGGACCTTACTCGGGACAGCAAACCGATCGATGGAGGTGTGTTCGACATTACAACCGGAGAAGAGTCGATCGTGGCGATTCAGGCCAAGCTGCCGGTCAATCAACCGCTAGGGTTCGCCGTGACGATTGAGAAGCCTGGAGGCGTTGTCGTTTCCGACCAGAATCGAATGCCGCTGCTGGCATTTGTCCCCCCACCCGCGAAAAAGAACAAACCTGCGTCGCCGGAAATCTAGTGCCTTGGCAAAGCCAAAATTTAGCGTTGTGTCAAATCGTACGATGAACTTCCAGTCCATCGGTACAAGGCTCAATTGAAGGACGAGAAGTTTCAGCGAACCTCAAGGACCCGGCGAACCGTGAACTCAGAGTGCGACAAGGCGCTAGATCACCACCCGGACCTTTACGGGTCAACTTACCGTTCCACCCGGATGGTCTGACAGGGCTGATCGGCAACCCGCCCACAAAGAGATAGCTCTCCGAGTGGTCCTTTCAGTTGACCTTATCGCGGACCACCTGCAGACAGTCGGCAGCCTTAATGCGTTCTTGCTGGAGTGTGTCCCGGTCGCGGATCGTGACCGTACCATCCTGCAGTGACTGGCCGTCGACTGTGATGCAGTAGGGGGTCCCAGCCTCATCCTGCCGGCGGTATCTCCGCCCGACGGCTCCCTTTTCGTCGTAGAAGACGTTGAACTGCTTCTTCAGCGACAGGTAGATCTCCTTGGCCATCTCCGGCATGCCGTCTTTCTTGACGAGCGGAAAAACGGCGGCCTTGATCGGCGCCAGCCGTGGATGGAAACGCAGCACGGTCCGCTTCTGGGACTTGCCGTCTTCGTCCGGAGCCTCGTCTTCGTGGTACGCCTCACAGATGATCGCCAGCGTCGCCCGGTCTGCTCCGGCCGAGGGCTCAATCACATGCGGCACAAACTTTTCGTTGGTCAGGTCATCGCGATAGGACAAATCCTTGCCGCTGCCGCGCCACTTCGGTTTGCCGTCCGGCCCAAGCTGAACTTGCAGCGGCCGGGTCTTTTCATCCAGCTTCCCTTCCATGTGACTGCGGAGATCGAAGTCGCCGCGATGGGCAATCCCTTCCAGTTCGCCGTATTCTCCTTCGCTCAGGAACGGAAACGCATATTCAATATCGGCCGTGCCAATCGAATAATGCGAAAGCTCATCCGCTGCATGCTCGCGCAGCCTCAGCCGCTCCGACCCTACGCCGTAGTCCTGATACCACTTCATCCGGCGGTCCCGCCAGTATCGATACCAATCTGCCGACTCGTTCGGGTGGCAAAAGAATTCGATTTCCATCTGCTCAAACTCGCGCGAGCGGAACGTGAAATTCCGCGGCGTGATCTCATTGCGAAAGCTCTTGCCGATCTGGGCAATCCCCAGCGGCAACCGGTAACGCGTGCTGTCAATCACGTTCTTGAAGTTGACGAAAATCCCCTGCGCTGTTTCCGGCCGCAGAAAGGCCGCGTCTTCCTCAGTCCCAAGCGCACCGAGAGTTGTCTTGAACATCAGGTTAAAGTCGCGCGGATCGGTCAGACTGCACTTGTCATGCTGGCCAACCTGCTTGCTCGGCTTGAGCGGACAGGGTGTTCCGGGAATATGATCCTCGCGAAACCGCCCTTTGCATTCCCGGCAGTCGACCATCTTGTCAATAAACAAGTCGTAATGCCCTGAGCACTTCCAAATCTGCGGGTGCATGATGATCGTCGAGTCGATCCCGGTCATGCTGTAGACCCCGGGGGCACTGGGCAGCACATTCAAGTCGTCATGGGCCAAGACCATATCTTGCCACCACGCATGCTTGATGTTTCGCTTGAGTTCCACCCCCAGTGGCCCGTAATCCCAGAAGCCGTTCAGGCCACCGTAAATTTCGCTCGACTGAAAGACGAATCCCCGTCGCTTACAAAGCGAAACAATCTGCTCCATATCCATGTCGTGATGCACCGTCTGAGTGGGGGCGGCGGGAGGCTGGGCCAGAAAATCCGCGAATGCCCGGTTAAAATGCTGCTTATCCGCGAGTCGAAATATACCCCTGCCACGCAGATGTGTCGAGCCAGAACCAACGCTCCTGGCGATTGTCCAGCGTGTTCGCCCGCGAGTTCACATCTTCCCTCACAACTTCCCCGCCACTCCCTTTCCTCGCCCGGCTGCTTCGAAATGCAAACCCACTCGATTCGCCTCCAAGCCCCTTGGTTGGTCGGCCTTAGCGGAACCACGCCGACTGACCTCGAAGCTGGCAAGCGTCCGGGCTCGGGGCGCGAGCTTGCTGAACAGATTCGACAGCTTCTCATCAAGCCGCCAGTGGGCAGCGGCATCTGGGCAATCCGCCGATTCCATCGTCCGACTGGACTCACTCCCAATTCGGAATTGTGCTTGGCAATCCGGGCAGCGAAGCAACCCGACTCGGTCAATTGGGGTCCGCTCGTTCCCGGCGAACCACGCGCAACCGAACATCACCCACTGACTCTCACCCAGCAGGCGGGAACTCAAGCTGAATATCGCCTGCCGACAGAATTGCCGCTGCGCATTGAACTGCGACTGGAATGGGCACAGCTCGATCCCGCCTTGGGGGATGGCGAGTTGACCGTCGTGCTGGTTATCAAAGAGCCGGATTGAGTCGGCCAGCCTGACTTGATCCGATGACGTCAGGCCCCCGGTCCGGTCAAACCTTGCCGGCTGGGTAAACTGCTCCCGTTTTCGCGGTCTTGCCCATGGTAGCGGTCGCAACAGCCCCACTCCAACCGTTGCAGTCGTTACCGGCCCTACGGCCGATATCCCCGGAAGAACCGGCAGTCGAAGTACCACCGCTGTGTTTTATCAGCGCGGAGTTTTCCCGACTGCGGCAACCTCGTATCCAATGCATCCGGGCCGTTTCCGGCAGAGCTGTGCATGAACTGTATCTGGTCATCCATCCATTCACTGCGGTTGCTAGCGCTGTTCGCCGTGCTGAACTGGTGCTGGTCGTTTCCGTCCAACGGCCAAGAAAATCTGCTCAGTCTGGAGCAGGAATCAATTGGGGCCAGCCCGGTCGTAGTTACCTTGGATGAAGTGCAACCGCCTGACTGCATCTCTTCCGTGCCGGCCAATCGCTGGTGGTTCACAGCCGGCGATATCGGCGGTTACCAAGCGGCTCCCCATCTTTTCAACTATGCGGATAGCGAGCTGCGCCTCTGGGGAGTTGGTCGGGGTCTGTTTTACACAGACGGCAGATACGAATTCACGGGGCAAGAGACCAGTCTCGCGGCCGAAGGGCAACTGCTGGCCGATTGGACAAGGCGTTCTGGCGACTGGTGGACGGGTTTAACCGGAGAGTGCTACCTGACTCAGCCTTTTGACCGCAACATCCTCGTCGACGATCCGTTACGCGCCTCCTATGCCCACAATTTTGAGATTGAAACATTGCAACTTTCCCAATTGTTTGTCTCGCTGGGCAACGAGCGCTGGACGATTGACTTTGGCAAGTTTATCACTCCATTTGGGCGATATTACGGCCCGATCTACACAAACTTGTTGACCGACCTCCCTTTCATTCGCGGGGAAGCAATTCGCCTGCGGGAGACAGGCGCCCAGCTGCGCTATCACTCGGGAATCTGGCGCCACTCGGCAGCGATCACGAATGGCTCTTCCGACCGCGACACCAATTCGTCAAAAGCGCTGGTTGCCCGAGCTGGCTGGGACACTGGTGATTGGGCCGGCGGTTTGAGTGTGAAAACCCAAGACGGGATTGGCAGCGAAGGCCAGAAGTCGTTTAACAATCACACTGGAATAGACCTATCCTGGACCCATGGCCGCTTACGGCTGGCAGGCGAAGTCATTTTCGATGAGTACGGTACGCGGCGCCCGGGACTGGACCTGAATGACATCACTTGGGGACGGAGCCTTTACAACCGCCAGCTGAACGAAGGGCTGTATGACCCGATCACCGGAACTGGTTGGTACCTCAACGCGACTTGGACCCGCGATCGCGGGACTTCAGTCGTCGGATTTGGACAGTACTTTCCCGAGTTCATCGGGGACCCCATCAACGATCAGGACAACTGGCGAATTCTCCTGAAAAACTCTTGGCAATTGGGCGCTCGCACGGAACTGTTCGCATCGGGTTTCATCGAGCCCTCGCTGGAGAACTTCGCGATTGCGCACACACGTTACGGTTACCTCTGGCTGGCCGGGCTGCAGTTCCACTTCTAGCGAGGTTGGACCCCGGTCCGCCCACACCCGCTCCAAACCGTCCCGTGGGGGAACTGTCAAACTTTAACGGCTGGGCAGAGCCTGCTGGCTCAAGAGCGCCTGCCGATCAGGAAGGACGCAGAGGATAGCCGATTGGGTAAAGGCTGAGTGATGTACTGGAAATACTCAATGCAGCACCTGTTCTGCGGTCGAAACTAAGTCATACCGTCTCGAACCGGAATTGAAGTCCCGCCCATGGCCATTAGCAACTGATTGCCGCATGAATTCTCCGGTCATCGAAATCATTTCGAGCTCGTTACCCTGGGCTTGGCGGCAATTGCGCCAGTATCTGCCGCTCTTGACCCTGCCCCCACTGCTCTGTGCAGTGGCAGCGATTGCTTGGGTTTTGCTCACTCCCCCCTCGTGGAAAGCCTATCAGTCATTGCTCGTGCGCGATGACCTGTTGGGAGACAACTTCAAGCCGGGCCGCTTTTCCAGCCTCGAGAACCAGAAGAATGCGCAAGAAACCTTGTTGCATGTCGCGCGAAAGCCGGAAGTCATCCGGGGAGCCTTGCAATCCCTTGGCCCCGATAAGCCCGTCGCAGGCAGTCCTGACGCCTGGCCTGACGAAGAAGCAGTCGATGACATCAAAAACGCAATTTCCATCGTCGCGCCTAATGGAGCCGAGTTTGGCAAGACAGACGTGGTGGTACTATCGGTGAAGGCCAGCAGTCGAGAGCGGGCGAGGAAGTTCGCTGACCTGCTCGCTGGGGAGATTGAATTGAACCTGCGGGGCGTACGACAAAATCAGTTGCGGAGCATGCAAACCGAGCTGGATTTGGCGGTCCAGCAAATGCAGCGGGAATACGAACTGCTGGCACAAAAAGTGAAACAGCTGGAACTGACGGTCGGCTCGGACCTACCTGTGCTTCGGAGCCTGCTCGATCGCTCCAGCAGTGCCAGCGATGTTCAGCGTGCCTTGGAACAGATTCGCCAGGAACGACGACTGGCTGAAAATGAATTGGAAGTCGCCCGGAAGCAATTGGAGTTGCTGCAAGCGATTGAAACCGATCCCGACCAGTTCTCCGTCAGTTCCAGCGAACTGCTGGCGATGCAGCCGATCTTTAAAAAGCTCCGGGAAGGCTTGACCGACGCCGAGCTGCGGCTGATGACCGAGTCAGGTCGATATGAACCGGAACACCCGGCCGTCAAACACGCGCGGGAGGTGATTGCCCAAACCGAGGATCAGATTCGCCACGAAGCCCGTGCGGTGATTCAAGGCTTGCAGTTGCAAACCACTACCGCCGAGGAAAAACTCAATCGGCTTCGCGCTTCTGAACAGCAATACGACCAACGTTTGGTTCGACTGGGAGAACAGCGGGTCGAGTACGAAATCCTGGCCCGGGAAATGGAAAAAAGCGGCGAGACGTTAGGCAAGGCCAAGACCGAGTTGGCGCAAATTCAATCTCTGGCCGATTCCGCGGATCAGATCAGCCTGATCACCCGGGTCGGGGAGCCTCAAGCCGAACTTCGTCCAGAGGGGCTGAGCAAGAAGTCAATGGTCTTGTTGGCCGTCCTGGGCGGACTGTTCCTCGGTGGAGGTTTAGTTGGCTTGTTTTATCGCCCCGACCCGCACGCACCGTGGTTGGCCAACAACATTGCCCGGCAGGCGACCAGCCCCGCGAGCCAAGCAAACGCAAATCATGAGAAGCGGGCAGCTGCTTCGGCTGAATCGTTTCCTGTGTTATCCGCGATTGCAGTCGCGCAATCGGTAAATCTGGACCAGCCCAGCAGCACCCCGGAAAATCAATTCGCCTTCCAGCCCAAATTTGTTCCGGATTCGGCAACGACAATCTTCCAGTTCGAACAAACGACGACGGCGGCGAGCGCTGACGAAATTGACTACCGCCAGCCTGAGGGCGAGCGGACTTCGCCGGCAGAGCAATCCAGTCGAGCAACCGCACACGCTGGCTCAGGTGCGTCAGGCATTTCCGAACCTGATTTGATCGCCGTACCGCGAGTGACGTCGGGGTTTGACCTTGGCCAGTCAGGCTGGACTGCTCCCCAGTCGTCCGCAGAGCCTGGCCCTTTAACAGTTCGTTCGGCGGAAAGTGAGTCGCTGGCCGGTTCCGACCGAGCGATTGGGCAGGGCTGGGAAGTTCCCAATTCAGCGGTGGTTGCCAGTGCAACAAGGAACCAGCCCTCGGCGCCTGAATTGCTGCCCCGCGAAACTGTCCTTCGGGAACACTTGGCCCCCGTCTGCCTGCCCGGCAAGATCGATTTGGTGTCGCTGAAGCGGGAGTTGGCTGAAGCGGCAAAACTTGCGTCCGGGAGCGGTTCGCAAGACAGCCTCTTCAAAGGGGCAGCCGAAGCAACTAATCAAGTCGAAAATTCACGCATTCAGGAGCGGACCACGGGGGAACCGAACGCACAGACTCCGGTGACGAGTTCGCAAACCAAACCGAACGGGCCAGCAGCCTTAACCGATCGACTGGACCTGCTCAGCCGATCGATCGCCACATTCTGCGACGCCATCCGCATTGAACCGCCGACCGAAGGAAGCGTTTAGGCACCCCACCCCCCGGTTCAGGCAATCCCGGCGATCGGATCAGGGAGTTTTTGGTCCCGAAGGCGTGCGGTGCTACTGTTCGGGGCAAAGCTCCCCGATTCCTTACAGGGCAGCAGCGACCTCATCGCTGAGATTGATATTGGACGCCACGGACTGCACATCATCGTGATCGTCCAATTCCTCGAGAAAGGCCATCACTTCCCGAGCCTGCTCCAGATTGAGCTCGACGGTATTCTGCGGAATGCGGGTCAGTTGCTTGCTGTCACAAGTAATCCCGGCTGCCTCCAAGGCGTCACTTAACTCACTGAATCGCTCTGGCTCGCAGAGGACTTCAAAGCGGTTTTCAATCTGCTGAATGTCGTCGGCTCCCGCGTCAGTGGCAATCTCAAAAAGTTTCTCTTCGGAGAGATCGGCTCCGGGAATCACGAACAGGCCTTTGCGTTGAAACATGTAGGCAACGCAGCCCGTGCCGCCGAGGTTTCCGCCGCTTTGTTCAAACAATTTCCGCAACTCGGAGGCGGTGCGATTGCGGTTGTCAGTCGTGATCTCACAAATCACTGCGACCGCGTGGGGACCATACCCTTCATAAAGCACCTCTTCCATGCTGCCGCCTTCGAGCTCACCCGTTCCCTTTTTGATCGCCCGGTCGATGTTGTCATTGGGCATGGAAAGGGCCTTGGCATCGGTGATTGCTTTCCTTAGCCGGGCATTTCCACTGGGGTCACCGCCGCCCAACCGGGCAGCGACAATGATCGCTTTGGAGAGCTTGGTCCAGAGCTTGGCCCGCTTGGAATCGGTAGCGGCCTTCTTGTGCTTGATGTTCGATGAGTGGGAGTGACCAGCCACTGTTAACTGCTCCTGCAAAGGTTAGGTTCAATGGTTGACGCCGACCTGAGTAACCCCCGGGTAACCCGCGAGGACAAAAGGAAGTGCCTGAGCGGAATGCTATTGAAAATCGGCTGCTTCCACCCGCTCCGAACGGAGGGAGAGTGGAGGCTGCAAATTGTGCTGAGTATCAACGAGGTTTCTTGCGGGCGAGCGCCTTGGCTGGCGGTTTGGCGCCAGGCTTTTTAGCCGGTAGTTTGGGCAACGCCTTCTTCGGAGCAGGGGGTTTTGCTCCGGTTGGTTTTGCATCGGCCTTGGCACCAGAGGGCTTCTCGGGTTTTTTCGCCCCGGCCTTGAGGGCAGGGGGTTTGGGTGCGGGCTTTTCCGGGCCAGGTTTGCGAGCCTCGGTTGGCTTGGCTGGCTGAGCCGGTTCCGCAGCCTTTTTGCCTTTGGCCGCAGCCTCGACTTTTGACTCGGCCTTGGCGGCTGGTTTTTGACTCGGCGCCTCAGCCGGCTCTTCGTCTTTCTTTCGGCCTCCTCCGCGCTTGGGGAACCGATCAGCGGCATCGGAATCAATCGAAAGAATGATGTCCCGCACTTTTTTGTCTTGCGGATTGGCGTGAAATGCCACTGCCAATTGATGGACCAATGAGGCAAACTCGACGCCCTTGTTCTTGGGTATCGTCCGTTCCAGTCCGGGGATCTTCCCTTGCTTCTGCTCTTCCTCGGTAATGGCCCCGATCGTGAACATCAGGCTAAGTAGGGCTTGGTCGACCGGAATCGAGTGTCCACCGAGAGACAATTGAGCGACCGAGGCAATTACAAAGGGAGAGATACCCTTGTACTTTTCCAATTGTTCGATTGCCTTGCCAAGATTTTCCTTCTTGAAGAACTCTGCATCGAAAGAGTACTTCGATTCAAACAGTCCGTGCAGAACTTTGCGAAGGCGGCTGGCCGCTGCAAGCGGATCATGCAGCCCCTTCATCATCTCAGCCAGTTCCAACGAGGTTGTGACTCGAACTTCGTTCCAATCAAAGTAATCCTCAAGCAGTTTGGCCAAGACTTCATCTGCCGCTTCAAAGCTCGAGTCCTCGAGGCAACAGGCATAGACCAAGTGCTCAAGCACCGTCCGATTGGCTGGAGGAGCGACCGGCTCGTAGTGTTTTCTGACGACCTTGTAGAGCTTGTTGAACTTCTCAGCACGGTTGGCGAGTGAAGACATGGACATTTCCCGAGAAAACTGAGGACGAAAGAATCCATCTTAATAGAAATTGGGATTTCCCCCAGTCCGTCGGGAAATCCGAAGGCAATAAACCTGTTCCTCGGCCCTGAGGGAGTGGGTCACATATCCAGCCCTGCTTGCGGCCGATTCATTGCCATTTGAAGCTTACGCCCCGTTTGGTGAGGATTCCTCACTGTTCGGCTCATCTCCGTCTGGCCCATCTCCCTCTGACATCGCCGAATCGTCGTCTGCCTGGTCGCCGGCGAATTCGTCCTCGCCCGCTTCTTCATCCTCAAATTCGTCATCCCCGGCATCCGACTTGGGAAGGACCTCATTCAGGATTCGCGCCACGGCTTGGGCGTTTTTGAGGCCCTTGTCCAAAACAAACGCGATCCGGGGCGTGTAGCGGGTATCGAGCCGATCACCCACCTTTCGCTGGAGGAAACCGGCGGAGTTTTGCAGCCCCAGCAAGCTTAATCGTTGCTGGGTCTCATCACCCATCACGGAGACGTGAACCTTCGCTTGGCGCAAATCGGGGGCGACTTCCACAAAGGTAACCGTAACGTCGCGAATGCGCGGATCTTTCAATTCCACGAGGATGGCCATGGCGACTACCTCGCGAATTGCTTCCGCTGCCTTGAGAACTCGACGTGAACTCATACTTGCCTCTTCAATAAAACGACGGCATCCCGGCTTCTTTCTGGACCAAGCCGGGAGGGGCGCGAGTTGGGGTAACCAACTCAACTGTATTGGCTGACTTGCCGCGCCGGGCCAAGGGCTGCCGACAGGAGCAGGCCGCAAGTCGAGCCACCAACAAAGGTGAATCTCGAGCACTAACCTTGGAACTGCTACCCTGCAGGGCAAGTGTCGCTGCAAATGCTCTCGCGACCTGCAGCTCCGAGCCGAGCACCATTGGGCCCCAGATGCGGCTACCCTCCAGTCGCGGCTGGAAATCAGCACGCGGCCAGAAAGCTGCACTTGGGGCCCCGCCAGAGATTGCTTACAGCGTCCGGGCGACTTCCTCAATCTTGAAGGCTTCGAGCGTGTCGCCTTCCTTGATGTCGTTGAAGCCCTGCAGCTTGATCCCGCACTCCATCCCGCGTTGGACTTCGCGGGCATCGTCTTTCTCGCGTTTCAATGTATCGATTGGATACTCGCCAATCACGCGGCTTTCCCGAATGACACGCAGCCGACAATCGCGTTGGATCGTTCCTCGCATCACGCGGCAACCGGCAATCGCACCGACCTTGGAGATGCTGAACACCTGGAGGACCATCGCCATCCCCAGTTCGACCACCTGTTTTTCCGGTTTGAGCCGACCTTCAAGGGTTGCCTTGATGTCGTCAGCGACCTTGTAAATGATGTCGTACCGCCGGATTTCGACTTGCAGTTCGTCGGCCAGCGAGCGTGCCGTTTCATCTGGCACGACGTTGAAGCCGATGATGACTGCTTGCGAAGCTTGGGCCAATCGGACGTCAGCCAGCGTAATTCCGCCGACCAGCGCCTGCAGGATGTTGATTCGCACTTCGGGGTGTTCGATCTTGGAAAGCTCTTTTTGGAGTGCTTCGATCGAACCACGGACATCGGCTCGAATGATCAGGTTCAGGGTGACCAGATCGGCCGTTTTGCCCAAGGTGCCGGTTTCGACCTGCTTTTGGAACTCTTCCAGCGAAACCTTGGTGGTAATGCCGCCCAGTGATTGCTGGCGAGAAGTCGCCTCGCGACTTGCCGCCAACTCACGAGCCTCGGCAATGTCATTCAGCACATAGAACTTGTCGCCCGCATTCGGCGGAATGTCCAAGCCCGTCACGTTCACGGGCATACTTGGCCCGGCAGTGGTGACTTTCTTCCGCGGCTGCAGTGTGTCAAACATTGCCTTGACGCGACCATGGGCTGCACCGCAGACGACGATATCGCCCACATTCAGTGTCCCGCCGCCGACGATCAACTTGGCAATCACGCCCCGTCCCGGTTGTTGTTCGGCTTCCAAACAGGTGCCAAACGCTGCGCGATCAGCATTCGCCTTGTACTCGTGCAGTTCAGCCGTCACGAGGATCGTTTCCAGCAGTTCATCGATGCCGATCTTTTTGAGGGCGCTGGTTTTGACCACTTCCACATCGCCGCCCCATTCACTGGGGAGCAGGTTGCGGGCAGCCAATTCCTGATAGACCTTTTCGGGATTCGCACCCGGAAGATCAATTTTGTTCAGGGCGACGATGATCGGTACACCGGCTGCCTTGGCATGACTGATTGCCTCTTCGGTCTGAGGCATGATGCCGTCGTCAGCAGCGACCACGAGCACCGCAATGTCGGTGACATTGGCACCCCGAGCGCGCATTTCCGTGAACGCCTCATGACCGGGTGTGTCGACGAAAGAGATTTTTCGGTCACCCTTGCGCACCTGATAGGCGCGAATGTGCTGGGTAATTCCACCTGCTTCGCCCGAGACCACATCGGTCCCGATGATCGAGTCGAGCAACGAGGTCTTGCCGTGGTCGACGTGCCCGAGGAAAGTCACGACTGGAGGTCGGGTAGTAGCCGTCTCCGGATCGATCTCGGTGTCGATGGTGCTCAGCACCCGGTCCTCAACTGATTCGCTCTGGCGAATTTCCACCAGATGCGCGAGGTTGAGGTGATCAATCAGCAACTCGACCAGGTCGGCAGGAAGCTCGGAGTTGATGTTTCGTAAACCGGTGTCGCCAAGTTTGGGGAGGGCCATCAGGACCGCCCCCTTATTGACTCCGGCTGCCTCCGAGAAGCTGCGGACGGTACAGGGGAGTTGGATAATGACTTTCTCCTTTCGGGGTGCAGCCGTGCTTTGGCTGGTGACCACAGGTCGCCTGCGGTACTGGCGTTGACGCTCGTTGACTTCATCTTCCTGGCCAACGCGACGACCGCCAAACGGCTCCTTGTCCTTGAGCTTCTTGCGGGTTTGACGGGTGCTCCCGAGGTCGGAGTCAAAGCCTTCGCCCGACTCCTTGTCGCGCTTCCCGCGAACCTTTCCAGGAGCCTCACGCGGGCCAATCGTATCGGCTGGCACCACTTCACCGGGACGACCAGGCGGACCTTTGCGAATCGGCTTGCCGGTTGGCGTGGTCTTGGCCTTGCTCTTGGCGGTGAACTCTTCCAATGGAGCGACGCTGCCCGTGCGGCGGGCCTTGAGCAACGCTTCTTGCGGCAGGGCAATGTCGGGCTTCTGGACCTTGATGGTTTCCTGCGCAGAGTGCGCCGAAGGCTGCTTAACCTCAGGCATCGCGGCAATCGCGGCCAAAGGGATATTGGCTCCGGCGCGGCGCTTATTGGGATCGCGTTTGACCGCAGGCTTGTCCTCGCCCGACTTCTTGCGGGCCATTTGATCCAAGTCCTGCATTGGTGCGGACCGAGCCTGCGAGGTATCCGAGCGGCGAGGCTGGAGCGGAGACAAAGGCTGCGATGTCGCAGCCGGGCGCCGCATCAATGGTGGCTCAACAACCGCCGCAGGGGGCGGTGTAGGCGCGGGCGGATTGGGCTCCGGTGCGACCACAACAGGCGCAACAATCGGAGCCGCCTCAGGGGCAGCCGCTGGGGGTTGTTCAACCGGCTCACTGGCCGGTTGCTCAACTTCTCCGGCAAGAAAACGCTTGATCTTGCCAATTTCGTCGTCGTCCAGACTGGCTAACGCGGAACCTTTCCCCTTGATACCCAGCTTTTCGCAGATATCGAGAAGTTCCTTGTTCTCCAATCCAAGATCTTTCGCAAACGCGTAGATCCGTACAGCCACGTGCTATGTACCTCTCAAAATGACCGGCCGGTTGGCGGCGCACTTGCCCGCTGACCTCGACTCGATCGCGACTCACCAATGCTTACATACAGCGCTCCCGCATCTGACCCTGACTGATCCTGACTGGGGCACAACCAAACACATTCAACTCACCAAATCAATTCGCTTGAACTCTATCGCCTGGGCTGCTCGCAGCTGAACTGGTTTTCGCTCTCATCACCGCGGTTGCCTGCAACGCAAACCTGACCGCGAAAACCAGCTCAATCCAGGAGCCGCCAACCCGCCATTCCGGGACTGCTTAACCAGCTTCGGGGCCAGGCGCCTCTCCGCCCTCCGGCGCTTCAGCCGGAGCGCTGGTCGCTGACTCCCCACCACCCGCCGGTGCCGCTGACTGGTCCCCGGCTGGTGCCGCAGGCTGGTCCCCGGTCGGTGCCGCAGGCTGGTCCACGGCCGGTGCCGCAGGCTGGTCATAGCGTCCAGTAAACAATTTCTTCGTTTGCGGAGCGGAAGGATTGTCCTTGGCCAACCGCTCTGCCTGCTCAGCGAGCACTTCGGCCTGCTCAACAATGTATTCAACTTCTTCTTCGCTCAACCCGCCCATTTCCTGCAGGTCGGTTGGCTCAATCACGGAAAGGTCATCGTAGGACAGGTAACCCTCGCCAACCAGCCGATTGGCGAGTTCGTCGGTCACGCCCTTAATGGCACTGAACCCGGCCACCGCCTTTTCGATTTGCTTCTCCAGCTCCTCTTGAGTCATGATCTCAATGTCCCAGCCGCACAGCTTGCTGGCCAACCGAACATTCTGACCTCGCTTGCCAATCGCCAGCGACAACTGATCCTCCCGAACCAGGACAATCGCCCGGCCCATCATCCGGCAGAGAATCACTTCGTCGACTTCAGCCGGCATCAAGGAGTTTTTAATCAAGACCTGGGGATCTTCATCGAAGCGAACGATGTCGATCCGCTCGCCACCGAGCTCTTCAATAATCGATTTGATTCGGTTTCCCCGAACACCCACACAGGCCCCCACGCAATCGACCTTGGAGTCGATGCTGTTCACCGCCACTTTACTGCGATGACCTGGCTCGCGCGAAATGGCCTTGATTGTGATGACCCCTTCGGCAATCTCGGGAATTTCCTGTTCGAACAGTCGCTGAACCAACCGCGGACGAGTTCGACTGAGAACCACCTTCACCCGATTGCCCTGCGGCTTAACTTCTGTCACCACCGCCCGAATCCGCTCATTCGGCGCGTGAGTCTCACCTGGGATTTGTTCGCTGCGCGGGAGAATGGCTTCGATCCCGCCCAGCGTTACTGTGGTCACCCGGCCGTCGTTTCGATTGACCGTTCCCGAAATCATTTCGTCAAGCAACTGATTGAACTCGAGCACCTGGGAATCGCGCTCGGCTTCTCGCACCTTGTGGATAATGACTTGCTTGGCGGTCTGGGCGCCAATCCGGCCGACGACGTCTTCGTACTCCAGCGTTTCCTGGCCAACCCGGCCGATGATTTGGCCAGTTGCCCGCTCAATAATCACTTCGACATCCGCTTCTTCGCCATAGTATTTGCGAACCGCCGAAACGAGTCCCTGTTCGATCGCCCGAAACAGGATCTCCTTGTCGATATTCTTCTCGCGATGCAGCGAGTCCACGATTCGCAATACTTCGTTGGCATTCATGTCTGTATCTTGTCCGTTTCAATCCCGCTCAAGTCGCTTCGATAGCCTCTCATCACCGCCAAGCAAAGTTTCTGCTGAGCGTCATTACTGCCGAGCAAATTCGCCCCGCATTTCCGGCCAATCGAGTTGTTCCAACACACGGGCCGCCCCGTTCAGGGCAACCATTCCAACCGGCGATGAGTCGCCGAATCAAACCAGTGACTTTTGTTGACCGCCAGTTCCAGCGCCAGAGGCTCACCGCACTGCAGTTTGCCCGGCACCAGTTTACCCGGCACATCACCTGCCAACTTGGCGACCAACCTTCCCGGCGGTGAGGCCTTTACCCCTCGACCACCAGTCTTCAATTCTCCAACAAACCCGCCTGCACCAACACCGCCCATACTATCGCAGGCGAGACTATCGCTGGCGCGGCGCGGCTCACCAAAACGCGGCTCACCAAAATTCTCATCTTCCAAGGCCAACTCGACGACCCGGGCATCACCCCAGTTATCGACTTGCCGAACGGGCAACGGCGGAAATCGCCAGCTTTCCCGAGCCGACTGCTCCGACCAACCTCCCGCCAACCCCTCTGTTTCGCTGTAAGGGTGCAAATCCTCCCCGCGAAACGCCAAAGTCACCTGCCGTGGCCACTGCCGACACTGCCGGGAGCGTTCAGGCCCCAGTTTCAGCGGACCCATGTTCAATCGACACGGTCCGCTGACAAACTCCACCTCAGTTCCCGAGCTCACCAGTTCTCCGGGGAGCAGGTTAATTGGTGTGGAACCAAAAAACTGTGCCACGAACAAGTTGGCTGGCCGATCGTAAATCTCTTCTGGCGTGCCGATTTGCTGCAGCCGGCCGCGGTCCATCACCGCTACCCGCTGCCCCAACGTCATCGCTTCGACCTGGTCGTGAGTGACATAAATTGTCGTCGCTCCCAAGCCGGCATGCAGTTGCTTGAGTTCCGACCGCATCTGCTGTCTCAGCTTGGCATCGAGGTTCGACAACGGCTCATCAAACAAAAATGCCGCCGGATCCCGCACAATCGCCCGGCCCAAAGCCACGCGTTGACGTTCACCGCCGGACAACTCATGTGGCTTGCGATCGAGCAAATGTGCAATGCCCAACCGCTCTGCCGCCTGCCTTACCCGTTGCTCAATCCCTCGTCGCTGGGCCGCCAATTCGGCTGCCCGACGTGGATTGACCAGTCGCCTCACGAGACGTGCACTGATGCCTCCTCCATACCTAAGTCGCAACCCGAATGCGAGGTTACCTGCCACCGTCATATGCGGATATAACGCGTAGTTCTGAAAAACCATCGCGATGTCACGCTCTGCGGGCGGCAAACTGTTGACGACTCGCCCTCCGATGAGGATTCGGCCCGCCGTCAATGTTTCCAAACCTGCAATCAACCGCAGCGTCGTGCTCTTGCCGCAACCACTCGGTCCGACCAGAACCAGAAACTCACGATCAGCAATCCGGAGATTGAGTTCCTCCACACCAAACCCAAAAGCCGCAGCAGAATCAGTCGCGTTATCCGTCGGGCGCTCGCCCGATTTCGGGCGGTTGCCCGAAACATAACGCTTCGTCACTCCTTCCAAGACCACATCCGCCATCGCAATTCCGCTACCGCGCTGGGGTACTTAAAAGCGCTGGGGGGTATTGAAAAGTAGTGTCCGCGCAGACCTTCATGGGGGTAACGAGGCAAAACCTCGCACACCGGTCGCTGACGTCAAGATACCGGCAGGGGCTGAAAAGTCAACGCCGCGGGGGGGTCGCGGTCGTGATGTGGGTAAAAACTCCACTGTTTTGCCCGGCTATTTGCTCCAAGAGCCCCGCTCCGAACGAGAGGTCCAACGCAACTGTGTGCACTGGCGTCTGCCGCCGGCTTCCGTCATCCTGCTCCGCAGGCTGGTTGGCGACCAAAAGGAATTGTTGGCTGTCGTCCTGCAATTCCCCATCGCTCAGCAGAAAAACAGCGTCGGGCTGGCGCCGCAACGCCAGTTCCAAGGCGACCCGCGGACGGGTCCAGCCCCGTGGCTGTTGGCGGCTGAGCCACTGAAAAAAACGCCGTTTGCTGTCCGGAGTGGCCGCCACAAGTTCAGCCTCCCCCAACTTGCGGTCAAACATCGCCCAAGCATCGTGATTATAGAGGATGACCAAAAACTCCTTGTCATCTTCCAGATTTCGGATCGAGTTCTTCAGTTCGGCCTTGGCCAAATTCCATCGCATCCCCTGCATGCTACCGGAACAGTCGATAATAAATACGAACTTTCGTCCGCTGGCGTGCACACCAAAAAACCGCGCATCGCCTTTGCTTTTGTCGACGGGTTCGCTTCCCCCCAACTCTTCTTCCCAAGCAGCAGCTACGGCGGCGTCAAACTCGGATTCCTCCCCTTCATCCCAGCCCTCGAGTAACTGGTCCCCGGCACTCGGCCCGGTAACCGAGAGAGCCTGCGCCAGAGCACTGGCCGCTTCCGCCGGGGGCTGACGCAGGTCATCCAGCTCAGAAATCGGGGTGTTCAGTTCGAGAGCCACTTCGGCCGTTTCCAAAGTGACCGCGGGAGCCGCGATCGAAACGCCTCCTTCCAGAGCTATCCGATCGCCGCGCAAAGCAAAACTGGCGGCAACACTCAGTCCAATGATTAGGACTGCATGCCCGAGAAAACTGGCGAGATAGCTGGGGACGATTTTAAAGATAGCTGCGGCCAGCGCGCCGCCGACTAACACTTCGTCGGCCTGAGGTTCGACCCGAGGCAACGCCGAATCGGCTCCGCGCGGGGAATGAGAGAAGTCGATCGCAGCCTGCAATCGTTCGGCATTCAATTCCCTACGATCGCTCATCGCGCCTGCCTAGTGATTTTTGCCCGCAGCCCCTGTGAGGAATTATCGCCCGCCAGCCGCTCAGAAGCAAACCGAAATCGAAGGGTCCGGGGCAAAGCTTCAGCCTAGCCCCCCAAAACCCCCAATTCCCGCCTCATTTCAACCTTTCCCTGATTTCCGGCCGCTTCTATACTCCCGCCCGCTGAGGCGCCAGCTTGGAAACGCCCCGAAACCGGAAGCTCAATTTCAAGCGAGCGCCAGCCCTCCCTGGAGAACCCGAACATGCTGCTGACCCGATTGACCAACCGCGCTCGTCCCCACCAGCTCAGGGCCCTCGTTTGGCTCTTCGCCTGCGGCGCGACCTTTTGCAGCCTTGGCTCGGCACTTGGTTCGCCGGCTGTGGTTCAGGAACCTCCACCCCGAAATGAAACCCAACCTTTCCGCCCCGCCATCCCGCCGCTACCGGAGAATGTCAATCTGGAAAGCGGCAGCACGTCAGGTAGCGGCAGCAGCCCCGCTTCGGGCGGGACTGCCCCACAAGGCACCGCACCCGCACCTGCACCCGCACCGAGCACCTTCTCTTCCGCTCCGCCTACCTTGACCGCAACTACTACAGGCAGCCCCACAGCTGGTAGCCCTCCCAGCAATCCACCAGCGGCCGCACCAATCACAACAGCCCAGCCAGTAACGGCCCAGCC
>Ga0164293_10001383_pt1 | contig 20225 bp, 13 predicted proteins | sample GEODES118metaG_FD_111487 | JGI IMG/M metagenome (GOLD analysis project Ga0164293, IMG submission 111487) | Eutrophic lake water microbial communities from Lake Mendota, Wisconsin, USA - GEODES118 metaG | ecosystem: Environmental > Aquatic > Freshwater > Lake | place: USA: Lake Mendota...
CATATCATTTATTTTATTATTACAATCGTCGGTATCGCTGGTCTTGTCGCGTATCTCCGAGAGAAGTTCAAGACGGCCAATAACAATAAAAACCCGGAGGATTATTTGTTCGATGATATGAAAACAGAAGACGAGACCAAACCACTTCGTCAGCTCGCGTTCGGCGCTACGCATATCATCTATGTCATCCTGATGGTCATTGTCTGGGTATATGACCGCGACAAAGATGACAAGAGCAAAATGTCTGTAACCGGAATGACGGTTCTTGGTATTGCGATTCTCTTCTTTCATTACGGGCTTGAATTTATGGATACAATGAAAACGCGAGAACCGGGGGTGGCGGCGAAGGAAGAAGGGGAGGAGGCGGAGAAGAAGGAAGCGGCGGCCGCGGGAGAGAAACCCTCAGTGACCGACCTCTTCACGAATATTCGCTTCGTCATCAACACCGTGTTTTTCATCGTCCTCTGTGCCCTTGCCTATTATAAACAGCACGGAGCTATGGTCGCGTTAATCCTAGCAATGTTCATCTTTCATCTTACAAAGTCCGCACTCGGCGTGAAGTTATTGAAATTGTTATGGTTAGGTATTATTTATATTCCGTGTCTGTTCCTCGACCTCCTTCAGTCGTCTCAGGGAGCAGTCGGCGATACAACACGACCCATCTGGATTATTCTTGCTATCGAAATACTCCTTATTGCGATATTATATGGCGGCCCCTATCTCATCAATTATATCGGTGCGTCTGCTTCACAAATCGTCGCTGCCCCCGTTTCTTTGAAAGAGAAATATGACACAAACCTGACAACACAAAGCGAGCAAATCTTCATTTACCATAATACGGGTATGGACAGGACACCTGCCGACGATGCCGCCAACTGTCCTATCGAAGAAAAGAAGCGGTATAATTATGCGATTTCAGGGTGGTTTTTATTGAATAATGCGTCTTCCTCCGTGAACCAGGATTTAGAGATATTCGATTTCGGCGGCGTTCCAAAAATGACATATAATAGTGCAAAGGCCGAATTGAAACTCAAATGTAACATCATCGATATATCAAGTAATTTACCCATCGACGCCAACGGAACAGAGATTTACAATTCGAAGACGGCATATAACGCGATAATTCGCGGGAAATCGACGGATGCCCAAACGAAGCTTCGTATGCTTCAAGACGAAGAAGACGCTGACCTTGATGTCAGTATTCCTCTTCAAAAATGGAATTATTTTGTGGTGAATTACAACGGAAAGACGATGGACCTTTTCCTGAATACCAAACTAATTTTCAAGAGCGACTTCATTATGCCAGATATTCAGTTGAAGCCGATAACTGTGGGCGACACGACTAACCGTAAAGGGCTGAATGGTTCGGTTTGTAATTTTTCATTTCATAAGACACCCCTTACAAAGGAACAAATACGATGGACATATACGATGTTTAAATCGCTTGACCCACCGTTGATTGGTATGAAAACAATACAGGATGATGTCAAAGAGGCAGGAACCACGGTTGCTGCCGAATTATCCAAGTAAATAATATATACATTAATTATACAAAGAATATGAATTCAAAATTAGTTCTAGCAGTAATCGTTATTTTATTATTGTTGTATGTCATTTTTAAGGCATTGACAACGAATTATACCACTTTAGGAACGATGCAAAAATGGACAAATAAAACAACATTACAGGGTTCCAATTTACCAAATAGTTTTAAAGCGAATAGTGCTGTATCGATATGGTTTTACATTAAAAAGTGGGTAAATGGTGCGAAAATTATTTCATTTCATTCGAATGCGACTGGCACTGACGCCAATGCGATTTTTCAGGCGCAATTCAAAAATAACACGAATACCATCCAGATATTCCCGAGGTCTGGAAGTTCCGACCCCGACCCCTGTGAAATCGCAGATTTCCCACTTCAAAAATGGGTCAATCTCATCGTGAGTTTTAACGGTTCGGCGATGGATGTCTATGTTGATGGCAAATTAGTGAAATCGTGTGTTGTAAATATGGGGTCAAAACTAAACGAAACCCAAGCAATTATGTTAGGCGATGAGGTTCCTTTGCCCAACGATGTCGGCTTTATCACCAATGTGAAACTGAAAGCCGCACCAATTGCCCCTCAAGAGGCGTGGGACATCTACTCGCAAGGTTTCGGTGGAAGCCCTTGGAGCGACCTCCTCAACAAGTATAAGGTGAAGTTGAGCTTCATTGTCGATAATCAAGAGCAGGCAAGTGTTAGCACATAAATTCGACCACGAAACAATCTATACACATAAACAACTATTTGTGTATAGATTGTTTTTTTATTCGATTATAATAGTAAGGATATAACAATAATGAGTGAAAGCAGCGGCGACGGCGGCGGCGGCGGATTTTTAAATGGATTGACATCAAGTTTTTCAAAACCGAGTGATGCAGGTCTTTCTTCTAGCAGTGGTAGTGGCGGAGGTTTCAGTATAAACGAATTTATGGAATCTAATAGTCTTGTCGCAAAGTTTGCCTTTATTTTAATGGTGTTTATCGTATTTTCCGTAGCAGTGAAGCTCTCCATCATCGGATTGTCGTTTTTGATGCTTCCATCTTCGTCGCCGTATGTATTGGACGGAACTGCCAATACAGAAGATATGGCAATGACTATTTCGCAAGACCCGTCAAAGGAAGGCTCGATTTTCATTTCGAGGTCGATGAATGAGGACGGTGGTTTAGAATACACGTGGTCAGCGTGGTTTTTCGTGAATCAAGTCCCGCTTAAAAAGGAAGTTTATTCCAGAATCTTTAGCAAAGGTGGCGAAGGAACGAAGCATCAGGATGAAGGTATATACTATCCAAATAACGCCCCAGGATTATATATTCGTTTCACAAATTCCGTGACTGATACAAATCCCGACCGCACAGACTCTGGCGTAAATGTATCGTTACTTGCCGTGGTCGATGTCAGCGGAAAGAACGACAATACTGCCGATAAGAAAATGAATTTACACGAACGCCTCATCGCGACGGATATTCCTATTAAAAACTGGGTGAATGCCGTGATTCGTGTGACGAATAATGTAATCGATTTGTATATCAATGGTCGTCTAGCACAGCGCCGCAAGACTGCTGGCATTCCTTTACAGAATTACGGAAAGGTGAATATCGGCGAGGCGAAAGCGGCAAACCGTTTTAGTGGATATATTTCGACTATCCAGTATTTCAACTATTCGATTGGTTCGACTAAGATTAAGAGCATCGTGGATGAGGGGCCACGAATGAAGATGGTTACAGCTACCGGAGAAGCATCCAATACAAAAGACCTCGGCTCTTATTTGTCGAATAATTGGTATATGCGGTAATATTTTTTTACATTATCATATCAGCAATACTGGTGTAAAAAAATATAAAATGGCGGCGACGCAGACAATATGGACGCCGAATTTGTTACAAGACTATCCGAACAACAACCCAGGCCCCGTATATTTTGAAAACACAGATGAAAATGGAAATCCGTTTCGTTACAACATTTATGCTTTACAGTATGCTACGACATTCAAACTTTTACCTGGGACATTTACAATTCCTAGCAGCGAACCAGGTGTCGGGTCGCGTGATACAGATATTCCTGCGTCTGTTTTCGAACAACGACGCACCCTTATCGGTGTCATTCCGCTGATTAATTTGTCATCCAATAACCAGTATTCGGATTATCCGATTCGGTTTTCATTTCCGACCAACAATTACGCTGTCTCTGTAGCACGGTTAGACCGCGACTATTATGTCATTCCTCAGGCGTCAGGCGACCCTGCAAATCAGGGAAATGAAGGTGGTTTATACAAAAACCCGGGTGCCGAAAATGTTCGTCTGCCATATCGAAATATGCTTATCATCAACGGTGTATATGATGTTTCTGGCGGGTTTCTTTATGGCCAAAACTCTATCACTGTTCGAATGGAAATGAAACAAGCCGCGACTCCTTTAGATTTTACCCCCGCCTTTACCGAAAAGAAAATTCTGGTGCCGCTGACTATCTTGAAATCATCCACGATTATCAGCCTTAATCTGCCTTTTACTGGGGCTGGGGCTACTAAAAATAATTCAATACCGAACTCGTCGGGGATTATCACTCGCGAGTGGCTCGATGGAGGCATTGATTTGAATTTCGCGGATTTCGCACAGACGAACCGTGTGAATATACAAACTGGAGAGCCGGATTATGGGGATATTGTATATTATATAAGTGTCCGTCTTCCGCGTGCTTTTACATTTGAGGATACCCCCAATAATCATATTCGTATCTCGGGTAACCGGATTACCTTCCTAAAAAGCACGGAAACTCTGGCAGACCCCAATGCTGCCATTGCGGTTCAATTTCTCCAAGAAGAGACACCAGTGTATCAACGTTCGAACCGTATAGAGGGGGCGTCGACAAATAGCAATAGCATTCGCATTGTCATTAAAAAATCAATCCCAACATTCGTCAATCAAATTCCGGATGAAAATACGGTCGACAACCTGAGCACGATTTACCGTTTACCCGACTTGAATAAAATGACAACCGAAGGTTCGTTTCGTTTGATACCGCCAGCGTCTACCAATAACGAACCCGATGGTATTATCACATTCAGTTCATCAAACGAAAGTCTCTTGAAAATTCGCGTATCTAATGATGCAAGCCAGAACACGATATATACCGCTTCTATTTATGGGTCGGGAACAGCAATTATAACTGTGATACAAGCCGCGACGGTGAACTTTCACCAGAAAGTCGCGACATTTGCCGTGAATATTTTCGAAATCACGCCAGCGATTATCAATTGCAACACCAACCTCTTTTATACCAATCCGTATAATCGCCAGTTTTGGACACGCTTCAAGCCGGAATGCCGTTCTTCCAATATGGTAGATAGTGAAACCGGCCAGTCGCTCACCGTCTCTCAAGTCGACGAAGTGTATGATATGCGGCGTAAAGCGGAAATCTTGAAGTATAATAAAAATGTCGGCGGACTCACCAAAAGTCAGAAATACGCGAAAGCGTCGCGCGGAGAGTTAATGCGTAATATCGGGAATTCGACGAGATATATCAGTGACCCTGCCAGTCCCTTCGCGTTGATTTGTCCGCCTACCGCGGCGAATAGTCGGTTATTATGCGGGCTTACGACGGCGTGTGGTGTGCCAGGTCGCGAACGCGTATTGTGTTATGACCCTTCCGTGAATTTGTATAATTATAAACGTACCTACCAATACGAGGCCGGTCTCCAGGCGACCATTAATATCCCCACCACGATATTGACAGAACCCTTGAACTTTCGTGTGACGACCTACGACAATGTTAACAAACGCATCACCCTGATGTGGGATGCCCCGGATTCAAATGGCGGTTTTCCGATTACCGGTTATGTCATCACTTATTCTGTGAATAATAAAACTTGGGCTCCTTATAAGAGTGTTTTCCCATATAAACCAGCGGAAGGTGACGGACCCCCCACATACAATCAAGTAAGCGGTGAAATTAATGGAAATTCGGTTATATTTGAACGAATACCTGGGTCCGTTGAAATTCTCGATAATACCGTTTATTATTTGTCCGTATTTTCGGGGAATGAACGCGGGTTGTCGAGCGTTCCCGCCACCCTTACATTGAAAACTTCGTCGGTTCCGTCGATTATCAATGATTTCAGGTTCACTAATGCTGTCGACGAGCGTCAGAACTTGATGGTGGATTTGAAATGGACGGACCCGGACCCCACGAATACGGGAAGCATAGTCGGCGGCAGCGTATCCGGGTATAATGGCCCGCCGGTGAATATGTATAATTTATATTATCGTAAGGTCCCAGATACAACTTGGATAAAGCAGACAATCGATTTATCCAATGTAATCATTCCTTCAGTTGGAAGTCTATCTCGGCGGTATGTGTTGCGGAACTTATTGAACGAAAATAAGTATCAAATCAAAATCGAACCTATCAATAGTATTGGTGTTGGCCCTGAATCCGCGATTATTACGGCACGAACACTAATGAAGCCAGGCGCGCCGTTGAATATCGTATTATCGCCGAACTACGGGTTATTGCCGCCCATTTTCACTGACATTTCGCGAAATTATATCAATATCACTTGGAATAAACCGGATACTGGTGGAAGTATTATTAAGTATTACAATATTACGATTACACCGCCGACATCTATCGGTTCTCTAGTTTCTTACCCGTATAATATATCTTCAACTGACACAAGGACATCATATAGCGCAAATATCGGGAATTTGAATAACAACTATCTAGTAGACGGGTCATATTCTGTCGTAATGGAAACTTATAATGGTTATCTCACGAGTGTCCAGAGTGCTCGTTCTTTTGTAACGATTGCCCCGCTTTCGGCAAAACCGTCCATATTCAATATAGAGGGTTATTATGTTTCAACAGGATTAGTGTATGCTGAGTTGACATTTTCGATAAATACGGCAACCCAATCAAGCAACGCCATTACAAATATTATTGTAAATGGATTTACCGGGGCATATCAAACCACACGCAACAGTGATAATCAACTGATATCGGGAACAGGCGAGCATAAGTTTCGTATTCCGGCGTCGTCATCTGGCACTGAAATCATTGTTGTAGGAACACAATACTATATTACGATAACGCTTGTTTATCAAAATGGTGAGAAACAAACCAGTGAAGTTTTTTCGTATACGCCAGATATACGGTATTTGAATGTATGATTTATTCTCTCAGCGTCGGATTCACACAAATATCGTGTCGCGAAAAGACTTGCCCCGACATACATTTATCGCTTGGTTCAACCTGGACGCAGCTACGAAATCCGCGGTCTTCGCCGATATAACAATATCCGCCTTTTCCGGTCTGATGCTTTTGAGTCACGCTCGTGCTGTCGTCTGCTCGTGGTGCTGGACCCGTATAACTACGGTCGGCTTTGTCTAAAAATGTGTATTTCGTATCATCATTGACGAAACCTGGTTTTTTATCGTGGCTATTGGTCGCAGGGGGCGGAACTGGTGGATGATGCGATGTCGACGACGGTGTCGTGCGTGCCTGTGCCTTTGCCTTTGCTTTTTGTGCGTTGTATGGGTCTTCTTCGTTGTCGCTGTCGCTGCTCTCGCCGCCGCTCTCGCCGCCGCTGTCGCCGCCGCTGTCGCCGCCACTGTCGCCGCCACTGTCGCCGCCACTGCCATCTATCGAGGTTGCTCCGTTGTCTGTGAACCGAGAGATGAGTTCACGCCCCTTCTGTTCCATCGATTTGAAAAATCCATTTATCTTATCACCAAACTCGCCCATTCCTAAATGAAAGTCACCGTTTGCTGATAAACTGCTCCACATAAACCAAATAATCACCGTGGCAAGGATGAATTTGATGAGTGTCGCGAGAGAAAAGAAGCCCCCGCCGCTTTCATCACCGTTGCCGCCGTTGCCGCCGTTGTCGTCTTTACTCGCGATGTCGAGAGAAATCTCGGGCATATTGATATCTTTGAATGTATCCTGGGCTTTCTCTCGAATACGCGATAGTATCCCGGCTTTTTCCATTTTAGAGGAACTCGATAATCCGCTATTTACGCTTTCATTATTCGTAGGAGCACCGAAACTCGTAAATTTAAATGTTGGAAGTGACATTGTCTATATATACTGTAGATATATACTACTACTACTCATACGGACTATATTTCTTCGGCGGTGGCGGCGGCGGCGGCTGCGTCGGCGGCGGCAGGTTCTCGGTTGGTTTATGATTACCGCCATCCGTGTCGTCCTTCTTTCGCACAACTGTATTCATCGCGTTCAGTGCTTCCAACCGCTTAATCGTGCGTTCTAAATCTCCATTCTTGTCGCCGCTATAACCCGCCGATGAGAATAGGTAGTCCGTATCCGGGCTGATTTCGTGCTGTTTAATCTGTTTATACACTGAGTTTATATTCCCGACCGCTGTTTCTATAATGATACGGTCATTTATCATCTCGATTTTTCTATCATATTCCGTGGTTAAAAGTGAAATCGCGAAATAAATGAGATACCGCCGTTTTTTACGAACCCCCGGCGTAAATCGAATACAGTATAACCGTAACAGACTAGCGACGATTTTCTGTGTGAGCGGCGAATGTTCTTCGGCATCATTACTTCGGGCAATAATCATATCCCATATCATCCATATCGGGTCGAATTGAAGCTTATCATCGACCGGAATATGCGACCGACGCTCGCAACGACACAACTCCTTCTTCGCTTTACAAATCGTTTCAAACTCGACAATCCACTCCACCCAATAACACGCTAAGAGTGTATTTTTAGAATCTCGAGAGATGTGATAGGCGAATTCGTTCAATGCGATGAATATTTCTTTGGGGTCTCTCTCCCGGAAAAACTCCTGAGCATAATCCACCCGCGGGGCTTTTAATCGTTGCGACATTGTCGCGATGTCATATTCTTCCTTCTTCTTAATCTTCACGCTCTCGTATTTGTGCTGCCGCTTCGAGTTCGAGAGAACGCACACGATTTCCGCGAATAATGACCGCATTTTGGCGTGATTTCGAAGGCGAAGTTCGTTTCCGGCATAACCATTGGATATTATCGATTTGAAACTCTCGTAACGCATTTCAATATAAAGCGGAAGTTTAGGGTTCGCTAAATGAATATACTTACTCGCGAAAGTGATAATAATATCCCATAGTTCGAGATAATGACCTGAGCATACCAACTCAGCACTCCAATAACAAGCCGGTTCGATTTTGGAACTCGATAGACTATTCAAGAGTTCTTTTCTGACATCGGTTTTCTTATAGGATGAAAATGTGATGCCGCGGAAATCCGACTCGCCGCGAATATCATTGATTTCATTCGGGTCAGACATTCGTAGTCGTATTCGTATTATTATTATGTCATCGGCTTTTTTTCGCGCGAGAATAACGATAATTATATTTTGTGATGAAATACTAGTAGCGTAGCGAACAATGACTTCGTTTTCTGCATTTATTCGCGGAATAACACGATGGGAAATATTGACATTTTTATTCATATTATTAATGGTTCTTTGTTTTATTAAGCAAGATTTATCGTGTCACGCCGAAGGATTCGAGCAACGAGAGAAATATAAAGTATACGACAATAACACATTGTTCGACAGTTTTTATGCCGACATCTACGACGAGCTTTTCATCTTGCCAAATAAAATCGAAGCGGAAGTCGATGAAGTCATTCATATGACAGGTGTGCTTCAAGGGTCGGATAACGACAAGAAGAACCGTAAGATTTGTGATTTGGGGTGTGGGCGCGGACATCACGTCCACGAGCTCAAAAAGAAGGGGGTCGTAAATGTAATCGGGTGCGATAAATCAGAAGCAATGCTCCAGAATGCCAGTGATTTATACCCCAAATGTAATTTTATTCGCGGCGATTTTATGAAACCAATGTTATTTAGCGAAGAAGAATTCGATGTTCTCACCTGCTTCTATTTCACAGTATATTATGTGAAAGACAAGCGTGCTTTCTTTCGTAATTGTCATCAGTGGCTAAAACCGGAGGGATATCTCATCATTCACTTGGTCGACCGAAACCATTTCGACCCCATCGTCCCTGGCGGAAAACCGTTATTTATTGTGTCACCGCAGACTTACGCGAAGGAACGCATTACGGAATCGCTCGTAAAATTCCGGAGCTTTCAATACAAGTCCGACTTTATTGCCCCTCCGCCCACGAAGAACGCGAAAGGACGCGGGACAGATGTCAAGAATACCGGGGAGAAAAATATCGGGAAGTTTGTGGAAAAGATTACCGACGATAAGACGGGGAAGGTTCGAGAGAATGTTCACACCTATTATATGCCGACCAATCGAGAGATGCTCGAAATCGCCAAAGAAGTCGGGTTTATTGTAACAGGACACGTCGATTTGATTCATGTCCTCAACGAATATCAATATCTTTATATCCTCAAGAAGGCCGCGTAGGCCGCCACCGCGTAGGCCGCGTATCGGCGTTTTTATCGTAGTAATATAATGCCACCGTTTTTGTTTCATTATATTATCGTTTGTGCCGTCGTGGCATTCATCACGGCGGTGTGTGTGTTAAAATTCAAATACTTATATTGGTATAGTCAGCCACTCACATTTCGATGGACGGGTCGGCGGTGGTTCGGCGGCGGCGGCGGCGGCGGCCATCGAACATCGATAATGAACCCTCTTTCTCTCGGCGAGCGATGTTATAATGCTGTTGTATACCCATTCTTACATCACGTCGACCATCAACGCGTTCGGGTATATCACGGAACGGATGAAGATGTTCCGTTCGAGAGAATAGCCGAGTTATTGACGCTTGGCGGCGGCGGCGGCGGCGGCGGCGTCATCGCTGGCAATCAAGCCGATACATTGAAACTTCTTATCTCTCAGGAGACATTTGGTCTCTCGGCGTTCGTTGGTATCCTTTTGCCAGTGAGCGGCAGCACCGGCGACAACGCCGCTGGCGTATCGATACTATCACCCCGTATTATGCTTTCATTTCATTCTTCACAGATATCTGAACCCTATCGGTCGGTGTCGATTTATATGTGCGATTATCTTACCTGGCAGAAGTATACTGTGAGCGAACGCGAATCTCTCGAACTGGTCGAAACAACCGAGTATATTCAGAAGTCTCGAGAGATTGCCGGGGAACAGACATTATACCGTTATAATGAAATCCCGTGGTTTGTCGTGCCATTCACGACGGTATATTCATACTTATTGGCTGGGGCCGGGGCCGGGGCTGGGGTCGGGGTCGGGGTGGGGGGCAGTGCCGGAGACGCAGCAGGGCTGACGGTTGTCCCTGTTTCCTCCGCCAACTTTGCTCTCTTTTATGCGTTTATTACGGAACGAACGAGAGATTTTCATTGTTGTATTCTGAATGAACTGACCCAACTCCAATCTCTCGTCGAACATAAATTATATCGTATCTATTTGCTTCTATGGAATGAAACACGTGTCGTCGCGATGTATTTATTTACGCGGTCGAATACATTCCAGCGGCGGATGCACGACGCAGACCATTCTCTCGAACTCGCGCCTACACCACGCTCGAAAACGAAAGGAAATCGAATTCACAAACTTCACGATTATATATCAAACACTTCGACGGCACTCGTGAAATATTTACCGCCGGTTCGTCCACCGAAATATGATGCTTTTGGGAAACGCGTTTCCACGGAGGCGGGAGCGGCGGGAGCACCAGTGGCAGCAGCGACAAGCGTCTTACGCTTGGTTTCTTCTATTCAACTTAATTCGTTATGTGATACGAGCCAATTTCTCTACGGGTTTCAATCTAGTTATCGCCGAGAGAAAGAGTTATCCGCCCCGAATGAAATGGTGATGATAGATACTCTCGCACATAATTATCGACTGATTGATGCTTTGGTTGCGAGTAAGCCGCCGAGACCCCGAGTCATATCACGAGAGAAATGGTATTACATACTATATAATGCCATTATACACAAGGAAACTCTTTGTAAGGATATTCTGATGATATGAAATGGAATGGAATGCCGAATCGATTTACCGCCTATATTGTAATGTAGCAGCACGACGCCCACCAAACATCCCTCTTCCATACGAAGACCCGCCACTGCCAGCACCGCCAGCAGCGTTCATAAATGTATCAACGATGAAAATAATGAATATGCCTAAAAAGCAATACAATACCAACTCTTCAATGACGTGACCCGTCTTTTCGTCTTTCTTCTCCTCTAACATATGAATAATGTAATTCAGCTTTTCAATCAGAGCAGTGTTCGTCCCAGACATATTTCCGCTGCTCTCACTACTCAGCTGATTTGCTAGAGATTCAGCATACGGAACAAATTGCTCATAATATTGCGTAGCATATGTGCTCGTCTTTGGATTTGTGCTAAATGGCTGTTGGGTGGCCGAGGCAGAGACAGCACCGACACGGTCGTTCTTTGGTGAACCGGATGTTCCCATTACTTTTTCGAAATAGGGTGATGCGCCGATACCGCTGCCGATGCTGCCGGTAGATTCCATCCCTTCTAACAATGTCGATGAATAGGATGATGACGGATTTAGGGAATTCATTTGTGTCGTTTTTCGAACAACTTGCGGCGGCGTTGTTTTGCTAGATACTGTGTCTGCACCTCGAATAATCCCCGAATGCGAAACATTCGTGGCATAAACCCCCATTCCTTGCGCCGGATAGGACGGAAGTATCGAAGCACCATCATCTGACTCGTCCCCACTGTCTTCCCCGCCTTTACGGTGGATATTTTCGATATAATCCTTGATTTGCTTTATCTTTTTTCCGACCGTATTATCGTTGGCAGACGATGACGACACCGAGAGGCTACCGCCGTTGGATGTTATCGTTTCTTGATTTCGCGGAATCTTTAGGGTGCGATTCTTCAGGCCGCCGCCGCCGCCGCCACGGCGGATATTACTTTTCGGTTCATTGTTATTGTTATTGTTACTTTCGGCGTATTCCGAAAAACCTAAAGATGTCATTGTTCTCCTATAAAAAAATGAGATTTTAATTCAGGAAGATTGTTTTAGTTATATACGAAAAATATATTTGTTATGTATATAAGACGAAAATGGTGAAATTGAACAAGGAACTCACTTTAGGTGTTTTACTCGTGGTTATCGTTATTATGGTTCTTAAACCCAACATTCTCGGGTTTTTGTATAATAATGTGTTAGGCAAACTCATCTTTGTTGCCGCCGTCGTGTTTCTCTCGTTGAAGCATACCGCCGCCGGTTTATTGGCGGTCGTGTTTGTTGCGATTGTTGCGTCGATGAGCGGTTACCACGGCTTCGAAGGTATGACCCCGAACAGCGAGGAAGAAGTCCTCGAGGGCAATGAAGAAATGTCAAAAGACGAGAAGAAGTGCGAGGGAGACAGCTGCGATAGCGAAAAGAAAGTCACGGAAGGTGCTGATGAACTCGTCAAGGATGTTGCAGACATCAATAGTAAGTTAAAGAAGAAGTAATACGACGACAACCTCCGTTTCCCCACGACGAGCGGTCGTCATCGTATATAGAATTATATCTAGTGTAATAGTAGTAGGGTTCGCCGTTATTCAAATGGAACTTCAGTATTATATTCAATATATTATTGCCTGGTTCTATCATAATGTTATGCATACAGATGCAACATTTGCCATCCTGAAAATCATCCTTATTATTGGAGTAGTGTCTTTGCTGGTATATCGCCAATATGCTTTATTTGTAGTATTATGTATCGTGATACTGATACTGGAGGGTGTCCGATGGATGAAGGAAACAAATCGCGACTTTGGCGAATTACAGAAGTTGGTTGCCGAAACTGTGTCGGGTGCAGGGGCGGGTGCGGGTGCGGCGGCGTCGGGGGTCGTCCGTAAAGACGACCTTACGATGGGTGTTTCCATTTCTTCTCGGGAAGGGTTTTCTCTCGGAATGCCAACAATCGTTCGCGGCGATGATAGCGGAAAAGACCATCGAAGGTCGAATAAGTTCGTGGAACACGATAGTAACGAATTCACGGATAAATATTTCAAAAGTAAGCAGTGCTCGATTGGGTCAGGAATAGGTGGAATTACGATGTTCGGAAGTAACGAATTGATTGGGACGTCGCGGACAGCAACCGTGAATCGTATCTACGATTTTGAAGGGAAGGTTATCTATATCCCGAATAATGATGATGGTGAAACAAATGTTGTTGCCCTACGAAAAATAAAGAGGTATGAATATTTCCGCGACTGTGTGTATGACCCGGTATTTCGAAGTAGTAATAACGGTAAAGACAGTGACTTTCGTGCAATCAAAAAAGATATATTCGATAATGTCAACGCGTATATCATCAATATCGAACGGTGTCTGAAGCGTTTTAATACTGCCATTTTATTCGATACAGCGTCGGACATATCCGCAGATAGGAGTAAGAGCCTTACTTTGTCTGGGATGGTAGCAAAGTTGGATATATCTTCCAATGCAGCCCCAGGTGCTACAGTTGCTTATGTATCACTCATCAACGGTAAGGATGGTGAAGCGAAAATGAATAATATAATTGGCTTGGATAAAGGCGGCAGTGATGTCGCTGACAACGCAAATATAGATGATTATAGCAGACTACTTCAGGATACAAGTGAAAAATACAAAACCGATATCAAGAAAAAAGAGTTATATCTTGCGGTATATGGAAAAGTCTTTCGATACCGCAAACGCATCGACGAAATTCTCTCGATGATGTTCGAACAATCGAAAAACGATGTATTGGCAATGAATACGATTCGCATAAGCGAACCCGTTATTCAAGAGCTGCGGATGATTCTGGGGTATCTCGCAATTATTAAATGCACAAAAGAGATTATAGATAAGGAGCAGTCTACAGGTATATACGTTGATCCGACAACAATATCATCGAGACAATTGAATGCTTTTACCACAGCCGACGCCGGTTGGAAAGCCTTTTTCAAGGACAAGGATAACAATAACAATATCCAGAATAACAATATCCTGAAACTACCACACGACGATGACAGTTACAATAACACCGACGAAAAACGCTATTTATACGGTATTACCTATTATTTCGGCGGTCGTCCTCACGGTTCGCCGCCGCCGTCGTAAATAATAATATCGGAGTATTATAATAACCTAAAAAGTAACAGGTGAAAAATGGAATTAAGAACGATTGCGATTTTGCTATTGATGGCGACAATTGTCGTATTGACATCTGCTTTTGGTGCTTACCAGGACGGCATTGAAAAACAGAAGGAACGCGAATTTGATATGAAACGAAAGGAAGAACGGGCAGCGGCGACAGGGGAGACAGGACACGGAAACGGACACGGAAACGACCTTCGCAATGTGGTAGGTGCGGCGGGTGCTGGCACATCCTACAAACAAAGTGCCGGTCATCTCGATACATCACAAAAAGTAGACCGCCCCTATGTCCCCGAAGGAACGAATACTTACCGCGGAAAGGCGGGCGGATATGACTTACGCGATACTTACAATGACGGCGACGACAGCGACAGTGACGGCGACAGCGACAGCGGCGACGGTGACGGCGGAGGCAAGGACGACGGCAAGCCAATGACCGACTTTCAGCGGAAAATCAAATACATAAAGACAATATTTAAAGAAATATTTAGTAAGTGGGGGTCGCAAGAAACCATAATGGCGCCGATTAGCGTAGAAGAAGACCCCGATAATCCACTTGGCGAAGAAGGGTTTCGAATCCGCGAGAAATTCAAAAGGTCTGCTAAGGCAGGAATGCGAAAGCTGAAAAGTGCGTTTCGGGGTAACCGCTCGGGTAAATAAAAATAATCTATTGTAATACTAATAGTTTCAATGCCGAAAACCAGTGGTAGTAGAAGGGGGTCGCGGAGTAAGACGCCAAAAGCGTTGTTGATGAAATCGGGGAGCGGCGGCGCACAACAAACCGGCGGTGCTCCCGGGTCTATCGCTTCATCGCCGCTCATCCCCCCTCTAACACTGAAATCATTTACCGACTTATTCTCGACGAAATCGAATTTTTTAACACTCCAATCGCCGGCGAATAATATTATGGACTCGAAGGTCTTGACCGCCGCCCACAATTTCTTTCACAATCTGAATACGAGCACATTTTTCGCGGGCTTTGTGATGATTATCCTGAATATCGGGTCGCGATATATCAATCTCGACTTGAGCTCTTCAACGGAGTCGTGGATTAAATACTTGATGAGCAAGGAAGTTCTCGTTTTCGCGGTGAGTTGGATGGGAACGCGTAGTATTTATTACGCTCTCGTGATTACGGCTTGCTTCAGTATCGTTGTCGACCATTTGATGAATGTAGATAGTCGGTATTGCGTGATTCCGTCGAAGTTTAGGAACTTGCACACGATGACGGAAGAGAAGCACGGGCCGGAGAATAAAGTGTCGGATTTAGAAATCAGTAATGCTTTACATACACTTGAGAAGGCGAAGAAAGAGAAGGAGGAGACAGACCATTTAGAGATGGTGAAGTATCACCGCTTATTCAAAGACGACACACTTCAACCGGCGAAGGTGGGGGGCGGAAAATAGCGTGAATTGGTATAGAAGAAAAATAGAATGAGTATATAGTTACTTATAGTCATTCTGTTGTATAGAAGAGGGAATGAGTAGTGCTGCTGTGAAGAGTGCTGAGGATGAAAACAGTCAAACAGTAGCCGAACGAAAAGACGCATATGAAAAACTTACACAAGCAAAAGTAGACAGTTCAAAACACAATGAAGAAGTCGAAAATGACCCAACACTAATAACAAAGCTGGTAACTACTGTTGGATTGCCCGGTGAGCAAACCCGAAAAATATTTTACATGCAGGATTTGATGATAACACCAGGAGATTGTCTTTTTTCGACTTTACTTGGAATTCTAAAAGTGGCTCGACTAAAAGAATTACAAGATAAATTAAATGAAGCACAATACAAAAATATAAAAATAGAGGATAGTGACCCACAAAATATCGTTCAGTATAACCAGAGGAATAACCCGCGTGAACTTGAAGCGTATAAATTACGGCATATTTTGGTGGATTATGCGACGAATGAAGAATCGAAAAAGAATTATACGTTATTCACCAAAGCTCAAAAAGTAGGTCAACCATTAGAATTGGAAAATTCAGAACTGGGAATGACCGACCTAACCCATTATGGAACAGATAACGAAATAGCAGCAGCTACATTACTATTTAAAATAAATATATACGTCGTTCATTCAGCTGGAATTTATGCCGACCAATGGTATAGATACCAAACAGACAAAACAGACAAAACAGACAATAATTATTACTACATTTATAACCAATACGAGGAAAAAGGCGGCCATTATCGAAATTTATGGGAAGTTTCGCCCCCTCACGAATATAATTATACACAAGCATCTGAATTACCAGACACAGCAGGAAAAGCGATGAAATCAATGTATGAGTTAATTGCCAAAGGTAGTCCGAGTGTTGCTTCCAGTAGTGCTGCTGCTGCTGCTGCTGCTGCCGCCACCGTCGTTTCTTCATCAGTTTCTTCACCAGAAAGACTCACACGCGGAGTTGTTCAAGTATTTGAAGGAGACGGAAAATACCACACCAGTGTTAGTGAAGATAATAAGATTTTCGCACCCATCCTAAAAGTAATTGTCGGGTTGATACGAGAGGGTTATCAACATATCGGACTTACTTATTCTGCAAATCAAGACCAGACAATTAAGATATTTGAAAAGTATGGTTACAAAAAAGGTAGTAGCAGCATATCAAATCCATCACAACCCATCGATAACGCACTAGGGACCTGGTGGCCGAGTGGGTCTGGACAAGCACACGTTCTTCGTAATCTTAAAGAAACATTAAATGACACGAAATATCGGTCGATTTTCCGTATTATTCCGTTCAGCACGATGGAATACAGTGATGCGTCGGGCGGCACAGCACCGCAAACTACTAAACATGGTAGTGTAGATGATTGTATCAATTTCGCCACCCTTTTTTTACAACAATCAGGCAGTATTATTTTGGGATGGAGTGGTATAGCTAATTTTAACGCAGGGCGTATATTGAACAGAACAAAAGTTGACAATTTGTTAAAAACCCACACAAAACTTGAAGATCCGAATACCGATGTTATTACTCATTATTTTAGTATCGGAGGGGACAAGTGTCGGAATGATGTAAATAAAGAAAAATCCACCTCGGTAAAAAATGATAGAGTTGGAAGAAATTTAATGAATAGATATGCCCAATGGGCGCTAGAACACTGGGATGAAAACTCTCAGAAAATGGTAGATGGATTAAGAGGTTCGCCTTCCTCTTCCGCTGCCCATGTCACTGTCACTGCCTCCAAGACTCAATTCCTCCCCACCTTAGTATACCCTCCTAATGATATCATCTCTATAATTAAAACGCGTATCAATAAAATAGTGAATCATACAGCCGACACGACCGACATCCCTGTCGGACGTGGCCAAAAATTACCCCCAATTGCCATCCTAGTAAATGGCGGTTCATTCAATCCAATCCATAATGGGCATTTGGAGATGTATATTCGTGCTAGAGAGGAATTAATGAACTCGATCCATAAATACACTGATGTGTTAATAATATATTGTGTTTCGGCATTTTCAGAATTAGAAACTAAACACGGGTCTGCTGCTGCTACTTTATTATTCGACAAAAGTGGCGAAAAAAACCGAATTAAACTTTGCCGTGAAGCGTTTGCTTGTATTGATGATGTAAATGAACCTGGAAAAATTCAATTCGCGGCGGACGGTTGTCATCTTTCAACAAATATGTTTGTCTGGCCAGAGGAAGACTCGCGTCCGTATAAAAATGAAAGTATTTTATCACTTGGCGAAGACAACGGTTTAAATGTCACTCTATTTGGACTAGCCGGACAGGATAAAGTAGCTACCCCGGATTATTATTTTTTAAACGGAATAAAAGGAAATTCGATTATTGTTGGGAGGGGGGGTGGCTCGAGATTGATTAATACTACTATTTTTGCCGCCCCTTCAGGTGGTTTGAAAGATATTCCCGAAGGTATGTCATATGACCAAAAATCCGGTATAAAAATCGCAATACCGTCCGGTATAACTATTTCGTCAAGTAATATTCAACCTAAAATTTTAAGTTTGCGTGAACTTACATCGAAGTGGACTCAATATTCAGGAAAAAATATGTTTATTTTGGATTGCAGTAATGGTAATCCAAATTGTATTTCGTTCAATGACCAAGGCAAGATAATACAAGATTTTCGGGACAAAATGAATTCACCTACACTATCACAAGTTCCCAAATGTATTCTATATCAATTATTAACATACGGTTTACCACCACCACCACCAGAAGGTAAAAGAGACCATAACGCACTATGCGGTTATAAACAATTTCGTCGATTTTTGTTTCGGTCGTTGATAGGTATAAAGAGGGGTGAGACCGATAAAACATTTACAACAAAACTACTTGCTAGAAATGTCAGTCAGGAGAAACACAATGTCGGAGTCATACCCTCTGGATTATCACGTTTCGAGTCGTCTGCCTCGCCAAAAATCGAGTTTTTACAAATGACGACTGGGCGGGCATTATATATAGAAACAAAAAGAAAATCTCCTCCTCCAAAAGTATGTATATTAAACTTTGCAAATGCCAATACGGTCGGTGGAGGTGTGATGAATGGCCAGACGGTTCAAGAAGAAACGCTCTGTATGATGGCACCGGATTTGTATTTATCTCTTCGGGTTGTAGCCGGTGACGGTACAGAAGACACTACTACAGGAAAAAAGAGGTATGGAAATTGGAGAGAATCGAACTGGAATTCGCAATTTTACTATACGAATAATGCCCCTATCTCTTTTAAAACGAAGGATGAGTTTTCTTTTAAAGAATTGGAGACAAGTTATACAGGTGCAGGTGTAGCAGCCGGTAGTACTGCAGATTCTCCTTATTATACAGGTCACGTCATTACAGCGGCAGCACCTGATTTTAATTCCGGAAGTATTAAATCCACCAATTTTAACTCACATGACTTCGAAAATCAAATGATAAAAATCATTCAAAATATCGCATATGTTGCGAGTTCAATCCAAGGCTGTGGTGTTTTAATTCTGGGTGCGTGGGGATGTGGTGCTTTTGCACCGCAGAAATATAGAGAACAGTATATTCAAAAAGTTGCACAGTTATTTTATAAAGCACTTCATGCAAAAGTTCCAAATAGTTCTAGTGTCACATTTAAAGATTTATTCGATAAAATCATATTTCCGATTCCGGATTGTTACACATATGATAATTTTAAGACGGGTTTTATTGATACTCCGCCGCCTCCGCCTCAGCCGTCGTCTCCGCCTTCGCTTAATAAGAGACCAACAATAAGTATGGCAGCGATAGCGACATTGACATCGGCATTGACAGCGGCGGCTGCGGGAGGTTCGGGTAGTCCGCCATCCAAATCCAACGAGGGGTTGCCCCCACCCTCGCCCTCACACTCACCCTCACACTCGCTCCTACGCTCACCCACACCCTCGCCCTCACACTCACCCTCACACTCGCTCCTACGCTCACCCCCACCCCCACCCTCCTCTTCCGCCACCTCCCCCGCCGCTACAGACTCCCCCGACATTAAACCATATTTCACCCTGAAGCATCTGATTGCGTATATCGACTCGGGATTCGACCATTTCATCTATCAAATCGCCACCCGCAACCCTCTGAAAGAAATTTCGGTCAATGACCAATCATCCACCGCCCCCGAAAATAAACTGAAATTCTCTC
>Ga0164293_10001386_pt1 | contig 20218 bp, 16 predicted proteins | sample GEODES118metaG_FD_111487 | JGI IMG/M metagenome (GOLD analysis project Ga0164293, IMG submission 111487) | Eutrophic lake water microbial communities from Lake Mendota, Wisconsin, USA - GEODES118 metaG | ecosystem: Environmental > Aquatic > Freshwater > Lake | place: USA: Lake Mendota...
CAGTTGACGGCCCCGCGCCAATCGTGGCAAGCGGCGCCCCGCGCACGACGCGGGTGTAGCTCAATGGTAGAGCAGAAGCTTCCCAAGCTTACGACGAGGGTTCGATTCCCTTCACCCGCTCCACTTCACCGTCCGCCAGCATCCATATTCGTCTGGACAACTCCCTAAAATCCAAAGTATTCAGCGGATATCGTGCCGCAAGCGTTCACTCGTTTCCGCATTTAGCCGTTGGCGAGTGGGGGTATGGCTGGGGGTTCTAGCCAAAGCGGCCAACTCGATACCCCCACGCTTGGGGGTATCGCGGGGAGCAAGCCCCGGAAAGGCTGGATGCTACTATGGCGCTGACAGACGTTGCGATCCGCAAGGCCAAGCCCGGTCCAAAGCCCGTCAAACTGGCGGATGGTGGCGGGATGCACCTGCTAATCACGCCAGCCGGGGGGAAGCTCTGGCGGCTCAAATACCGGATCGACGGGCGCGAGAAGCTGCTCGCAATCGGGGCCTATCCTGAAATCGGTTTGGGCGAAGCGCGCCGCCGCCGCGAGGAAGCCCGCGAAATGATCGCTTTGGGCAAAGACCCCTCCAGAGAAAAGCGGCGCGACAAGCTGCGCTCGCGCATCCAAGCCGCCGATACGTTCAAGGCGATTAGCGATGAATTTTGCCAGAAGCGCAGACGGGATGGGCAGAAGGGCTGGGCACCGGCCACCGCCACTCGCAGCGAATATCTGCTGTCACTGGTGTGCGGTTCGATCGGCCACCTGCCTATCGGCGAAATCGAGCCGATGGACGTCCTGACAGCAATTCGCCGGATCGAAGGCAAGGGGAAGCTCGAAAGCGCGCGACGCAGCTTGCAACTGGCGGGCGCCGTGTTTCGCTATGCCGTTGCCACCGCGCGACTTGCGTCGGACCCTACCCGAGATTTGCGCGGCGCGCTTACCGCCCCCACCGTGACGCATTACGGGGCGATCACCGATCCCAAGAAGGTTGGCGAGTTGCTGCGAGCGATCGATGATTACGAGGGCAGCGGCATTACCAAGCTGGCCTTGCAGATTGCCCCGCACGTTTTCGTCCGTCCCGGCGAGCTCCGCCATGCTGAGTGGAGCGAGATTGATCTGGACGGTGCGCTCTGGATCATCCCGGCGGGCAAGATGAAGATGCGCAAGCCGCACCATGTGCCCCTATCGCGGCAAACCGTGGAGCTGTTCCGGCAAGTCAGGGCGGTGACAGGGCCAACAGGCTATGTGTTCCCGTCAGTCCGCACCCGCGCCCGCCCGATGAGCGAAAACACCGTCAACGCCGGTCTGCGGCGGCTGGGCTATGCGACCGATGAGATGACCGCGCATGGCTTCCGTGCGATGGCCTCCACGTTGCTGAACGAAAGCGGCAAGTGGAACCCCGATGCGATCGAGCGCGCGCTTGCACATGGCGATACCGACAAGGTGCGTGCAGCCTATCATCGCGGCGCGCATTGGGATGAGCGGGTGGCGATGGCCCAATGGTGGAGCGATCATTTGGACCAGCTGCGCAAGGGCGGGGACGTCGTGCGGCTGTCCAACCGTACATCGCGATAGATCGCGGTGAACTCCTGAAAAACCGATAGTGATCGGCGAGCTATTCGAAAGGGACAAACAGGTTTAGCTGACTTGGCGTTTTGCTAAGCTCGGCGGCAACGGCAGCCAAAGAACGAGGGGTTCTTGATTGTCATCCATTGGCCGTATTCCTCAGACACAGGTTATCGAGGCATTGATCTTAAAACACTGATTTTCCGGTATTTGCGATACGCTGATCGACGGTCATGTATGCGGGCCGTTCTCCCGCGCCCTCACAGCGGGCTCAGCACATGCCCTCCGTCAACCGTAATGACGGCCCCTGTCATGAACGCAGAGGCATCGTCAGCGAGCAGCAGCAGCGGCCCCGCCAGACTTTCGTAATCACCGAGCCGCTTCATCGGTATGCGCTCGATCAGCGCCCTGCCTCGCTCGGTCTCAAAGAAGGCGCGGGTCAGGTCGCTTTCGAAGTAGCCGGGTGCAAGGGCGTTCACTCTGATGCCTAACCGCGCAAACTCCAGCGCCATCTGCTTGGTCATGTGGATCACGGCCGCTTTGGAGACAGCGTAGGGCGTGATCGCATCGGCCTGACGCAGCCCGGTGATCGAGGCGATGTTGATGATCGATCCCGGCCGCTCGGCCCGCTTCAGGGCCCGCGCCCCCTCCTTGGCGACGTTCCACACCCCCTTCAGATTGGTGCCGAGCACCAGGTCATAGTCTTCGTCTTCCTGCTGTAGGATCGGCTTGGGGACGGATACGCCGGCATTGTTGACGATGATATCGAAGGGGCCATGCTCCTCCATCAGGCGCTGGATGGCGGCAAGATCGGTCACGTCGAGCGTGACAGCGTGGCTGCGGCCGCCGGCCTGTTCGATGGCGGCGGTGACTTCGTCCAGCCGGGAACGGCGGCGCGCCGAGACTGTGACTTCGGCACCGGCCTTGCCCAGCACCTCGGCGAAGAAGCGACCGAAACCCTCGCTCGATGCTCCAGTGACAAGCGCGGTCTTGCCGGTGAGGTCTGCCGAGATCGCCATGTCAGCTCTGCCCGGATTGGCTGGCGAGGCGCAGGAACTTGTCGGTCTGGTCGAAGGCACCGGCGTATTTTCCGTCGGGTTCCTGACCGGCGATCAGCGGCATGGCCGCCGCGATGGCATCGGGTGTGCGCTCGGCCTCGGCGAGATAAAGCCCCTCGGATTCGAAAATGTGGTTGACCGCAAAGCCGCCTGCGCCTGCGCCGAGGATCAGTTTGGAAGGGGCAGCATCGCCCACCAGATAGAGCAGCCCCGGCGCGATGCTTTCAGGCGTCAGGCACTCGGCCATGGCGGGATCCACGAGGCCTTCGAGCATCTGGGTATAGGCCGTCGGGGCGAGGGCATTGACGCGGATATCGTGTTTTTGCCCCTCGATGTGGAGCGTGTTCATGAGGCCCACCATGCCCATCTTGGCCGCAGCATAGTTCGCCTGTCCGAAATTGCCGTAGAGGCCGGAGACCGATGTGGTCATGACGATGCGCCCGTAGCCGGCCTCTTTCATGTGCGGCCACACGGCCTTGCAGCAGTGGAAGGCCCCCATGAGGTGCACCTCGAGAACGAGGCGGAAGTCATCGGCCGTGCACTTGGCGAAGGACTTGTCGCGCAGGATGCCCGCATTGTTGACCAGAATATCGACCCGGCCCCAGGTGGCGATGGCCTGATTGACCATGTCGGCCACCGCCTCCGGGTCGGTGACGCTGGCGCTATGGGCGATGGCCGTGCCGCCGGCCGCCCGGATTTCGTCCACCACGCCTTGCGCATTGGCTAGACCTGCGGGGGCAAGATCGTTCACGACGACGCGGGCCCCCGCCTGCGCCAAGGCCAGCGCGTGCGCCCGCCCCAGCCCGCCCCCGGCACCGGTGACGATCGCGACACGATCACGAAAGGAAGATGGCATCCGCTGGCTCCTGCACCTGAGGATCACTCCCCGTGGATTAAATAGGCCAATGGCTAATATTGGCGCCGAGTATGATGGTCAAGGTGCGATGTGCCCTTCGCAGTGGGCTTCGTTCCGTTCAGCGTGGCGGGGTCCGAACATAGTGGTGACGCACTGCGCAATGTTCCGCCGCGTTGCCATTATTAGGCCAATGGACTATCCTATGCCGAAGGGGACCCGGCGTCTGGCTCTTGGGGATCGGGAGGGAATGGTGGCATGACACGCAAAACCGAGGGCCGTGTTGCGGGAAAGATCGCGCTGGTGACCGGCGCAGGGTCGGGGATCGGGGCCGCGATTGCGGAAAACCTCGCGGCACATGGGGCGACGGTCATCGTCACCGACCGATCGCAGGAAGCGGCCGAGGCCGTGGCGCAGCGCATCGGCGAGGGGGCTTCGGCACGGCAGCTGGACGTGGCTGACGAGGCCCAATGGCAGGCGATGTCAGCCCTGATCGAGCGCTGCGAGGCAAGGCTCGACATCCTCGTCAACAATGCCGGAATCCTGATACTCGGCGATATCGAAGACACCAGCCTCGCCGATTTCCGCAAGCTTCAGGCTGTGATGAGCGAAGGCGTGTTCCTCGGCTGCAAACACATGATGCCCTGGCTGCGGGCGAGCGGGGCGGGTTCGATCATCAACATCTCATCGACCGCAGCACTGCGCGGCTATCGCGGATTTGTGGGCTACTCGGCGGCCAAGGGAGCGGTGCGGGCGATGACCATGGCGATGGCCATCACCGCGCAGGATCGGGGCGATCCGGTGCGGGTCAACGCGATCATGCCCGGCGATATCGAGACCCCGATGCAGCAGGCCTATGACGGGCGATCGGCCAGCAGGGACATCCCGCGGGGCATCCTTCCCAAGTGCAGCGTCGGCGCGCCCGAGGACATTGCGGCGATGGCGCTTTTCCTCGCCTCGGACGAAGCGCGCTTCATCACCGCTGCCGAATTCGTCGTCGACAATGGCGAAATCATGCGCCCGGCCTTTCCGCAATAGCTGTCAGCCGATGAACGCCGCCGGGTCAAGCGACAGGCAGGTCTCGTCCATCTCGCCCGCCAGCATCAGCCAGTTTTCGATCCGCGGCAGTTCGTAGCGGAAGAAGTAGCGCATCGCCTGAAGTTTGCCTTCGCGGTATTGCACAAGGCCGGGCTCAGGCTCTGCCTCGGTGATCGCCATGCCCTGTTTCAACCACAGCCAGGCGACCACGATGTGGCCGAAGGCATCGAGATAGAGCGTCGCATTGGCCAGCTGTCGCTCGCGATCGGGCGCGGCAAGAATGGCCTGTGTCGCGGAGCGCAGCCGTGCCGCGGCCCGCTCCAGCGCGTCGGCTTCGGCCGAAAGGACGTCTGCGGACCTTGCCCGAACCAGCGTCTCCGCGATCTCGTCCAGCAGCAGGTGCAAGGCGCGGCCCTCGGCCAATCTGACCTTGCGACCGAGCAGATCGATCGCCTGGATGCCATGCGTGCCTTCATGGATCGGGTTCAGGCGGTTGTCGCGGTAAAACCGCTCGACCGGATAGTCGCGGGTGTAGCCATAGCCGCCCAGCACCTGGATCGCATGCTTGTTGGCCTCAAGACAGAATTCCGAGGGCCAGGACTTGGCAACCGGTGTGAGCAGGTCGAGCAGCAGGTGGAAATCGGCGCGCTGAACGGCATCGGTGGCTATGCTCATCCGATCGTGCAGCAGGGCGCAGTAAAGCACCAGCGCCAGCCCGCCTTCGACGGCGGCTTTCTGCGCCAGCAGCAGCCGCTTGATATCGGCATGATGGATAATCGACAGGGGCGCATCGGCGGGGCCTGTGCCCATGCGTCGCCCTTGCGCGCGCTCCTGCGCATAGGCGAGCGACGCGAGGAACCCGCCCAGCCCCTGCATCACTGCCCCATGGCCAACGGCGATGCGCGCCTCGTTCATCATCTGGAACATGTAGCCGAGGCCCTTGTGCGGTTCGCCCACCAGCCAGCCGAGCGTCTCGCCCTGTTCCCCGAACTGCAGCACCGCATTGGTCGTGCCGCGGTTGCCCATCTTGTGGTTGAGCCCGGCAAGGGTGACGTTGTGGGCTGGTCCGATCTGGCCTGCTTCATCGACAAGGAACTTGGGCACGATGAACAGCGAGATGCCCGCAGTGCCTGCCGGAGCGCCATCGATGCGCGCCAGCACCATGTGGATGATATTCTCCGAAATGTCCTGATCCCCGCCCGAGATCCACATCTTCGCGCCCCGGATGGCATAGAGCCCGCGCGCTGCATCGCGTGGTTCGGCGCGCGTGGCGATATCGGCCAGCGACGAGCCCGCCTGGGTTTCCGACAGGCACATCGTCCCGAACCAGCGCCCATCGGCCATCGGCGGCAGAAAGCGGCGGCGCTGATCGGCGTTGCCGAAGGTCGCCAGCAGATTGGCCGCGGCCGTGGTGAGCATCGCGTAATTGTGGATCGAAAGGTTGGCACAGGAAAACATGCCGTAGACGGCGGTGCGCACCACGGTCGGCAGGTCCATGCCGCCGTATTCCGGTGGCAGGCCTGCGGCAAAGAACCCTGCCTCCGCAAACTCCTTGAGCGCACGCGCCACAGCAGGATGGGTGATCGCCTTTCCGTCCACGAACTGCGGCTCGATCTCGTCGATCACGGCCGCACAGGGTTGGTAGTGCGTTGCAGCGATCCTTTCGGCGCTGTCGAGGATCGCGCTGATGGTGTCGCGGTCATAGGCACAGAAGCGATCTTGGGCCGCAAGCGCGCCGACCCGCAGCACATCATGCAGCAGGAAATCGAGGTCCATGCGATTGACGATGCCGCTCATGCCTTCTTCCATCCGCCTCCAATTAGGCCGATGGTGAAAAATAATCGCAGTGTCAATTCATCAAGGCCGCTATTGATTCTCGACCAGCAGGGAGGACAGGAACGCCACCAATTCGTTTTTCAGCGCCCGGTAGCGCGGCGACGTGGTCGGCTCGTAGATCAACAGGACGGCCATCCCGTCCATCAGCATCCGGATGAACCCGGCATAATGTGCGCGCCGCTGCGGTGAGGCGCCGGGGACAATGTGTACCAGTTCCTGCGCCAGCGTTTCTTCGTAGAAGTCGTTTTCCCGCTGCAGGATCTTCGCCAGATCATCGCTTTGATCGGCAACGCCCCACAGGATACGCCAGAGCTTGGTCTCCTGCTCCTCCAGCACCTGAAAAGCGGAATCGAGGATTGCGGCGATCCTTCCCTCGCGCGAAGTCGTAAGGCTGACGGCTTCCTTCAAGCCCGAGGTGTACTTGTTCACCTCCTCGTCGAACAGGCTCTTGAGCAGCTCGTTCTTGGTCTTGAAGTAATATTGCAGGTTGCCATGGGTGATGCCCATGTCCTCGGCAATTTCCCGCAGGACGAGGCCTTCGATCCCCTTTTCGATCAGCGTGGCCTTGGCCGCATCGAGGATCGCCTGACGGCGTTCGCGTCCCTTCCGCCGCGCCGGGATCTTGGAGTTGGTGGCGTTCCGCTCTGTCATCAATTCCAGCCTTAGGTCCCCTGCCGCACAAATCCAGCCCTGTCCGATCCCGCGAAGAGGCCTGCGGCGGCACAAATAGAAACTTATTGTCACACTGGCAAACCGGGCGCGCGGCGGGCACGGCGGGCGATTGCGGGACTCACGACGATAATTTATAGGCCGAAAGACTATAAATCATTTCTGCAGGGGTGGATGCGATGCCTGGAAGGACGCGGGACATGCAGTTGATCAACCTCTCGGGCGGAGCACGGCGACGGCTTGCCAGATTGCTTGCGGCGCTCGCACTGGCGAGTTGCGCGACCGCTCTGGCGGCGGGCGAGCAGGGCACCGAAGCCCCCGAAGCCCCCGAGGCCCCTGCAGCGCAGGCCCTTGTCCCGCACGGGCCGATCGAAAGCTTCGATTGGCGCGCTCTTCCCCAGTTCAACGGCAGCGAGGCGATCATCTATCGTTCGCCCGATGGCAAGCGGGTCGCCGCGGCCTTCCGGACTCCGGGCCAATATACCTTCACCTTCCCCTTTGACGAATTCATGTATGTGGTCACCGGCAGCGTGACGATCACAGTCGACGGGACGGAGCCCTTTACGCTGAAAGCAGGTGAGATGGCCTATTTTCGACAGGGGATGAAAGCCCACTTCGTGTCGAGCGCGGACTATTCCAATATTGCGATGATGGTCTCCGACCAGCCGGTAAGATGGTAGCTCCGCTCGCCCGCGAGAACCGCAGTCGCCCTTGATATCCCGGATCTCGCATGCCTCGCGGACGCGATGACTGATCCTCGGCGAAGACGCGATTCGGCCCGGGCGCGCGCCAAGACATAAACATTGCATCGGCCTAAAAAAGGTGTAACTTGCCGGCCAGGGGAGTGCTGGCGGCTGCGGTCCGAGTGTCGCGCTGGCCGGCAGCAAGATCATCGAGGGGAGTGCTGCATGACACTGATGAAACTGTCGCTGATTGGGGTAGGCTTGGGCGCTTTGGCCATGTCCGAGGCGGCCTTCGCGCAGTCCGCCGCAGAACCGGACGATGGTGCTGAAAGAGGCGGAAACGAAATCATCGTGACCGCCCAGAAGCGCGAACAGGACCTCGGCGATGTCGCCGTTTCGATCAGCGCGTTCAGCGGTGATTTGCTGGAGAAGTACGCGGTCACCAATGCGATCGAGATCGTCAACATTGTCCCCGGCGTCGAAGTCTCCGGCGCGGGCGGCGGGACCAACAACTCGTTCAGTATCCGCGGCGTCACGCAGAATGCATTCGCCTCCAACCTGGAGTCGCCGGTCGCGGTCTATTTCGACGAATCCTACATCACGCTCAACAACATCATCAATTCCAGCACCTTCGACATAGAACGTGTCGAAGTGCTGCGCGGCCCGCAGAGCACGCTGTTCGGCCGCAATGCGACCGGTGGCCTGATCCGCTATCTTTCGGCGCGTCCGACCGACACTGCCGAAGGCTTTCTCAACCTGCGCATCGGCACTGACACGCGCATCCGCGCAGAAGGGGCTTACGGCGGCCCGGTGAGCGACAGCCTGTCGGTGCGCCTGTCGGGGGTGTTCAACTACAATGACGGCCTGATCGAGAACGACATCGGGCCGGACGCCTATCAGGTCGAAGACTATGCCGTCCGTGGCCAACTGCTGTTCAAGCCGACCGAGGATTTCTCGGCCTGGATCAAGGTGCAATATGCCAATCAGGATGACGCGCGCGGCGGCTATGCCCATGTCGCGGCGCGGGCCGGGGAATATGTGCCGCGCGGCACGCCCGACTTCTTCGGCTACGAGGATGCCGATGGCGATCCGTTCACGGGGTCATTCGACTTTCCGTTCTTCTCCACCGCAGAGGTCATCGATCTGACCGGCGTGCTGGAATACAGCTTCGGCGACGTGACGCTGACCTCGGTGACCAATTATCAGGACATCGACACGTCCTACGGCGAGGATTCCGACGTTTCGCCCAACAGCGTCTACCACTTCATCAAGGACAATTTCGTCGAGCAGTTCAGCCAAGAACTGCGGCTGAACTACAGCACCGACGGCTTCGATCTGGTGGTTGGCGCCTTCTATCTCAAGATCGACGGCATCTACAGCACCGATCAGACGGGCGACGTGTTCTTCGGCGGTGGCACGGAAACTGCCTTCGCTGACCAGCAGACCACCGCCTATGCCGTGTTCACACAGGCCGACATCGATCTGACCGACAAGCTCTCGCTTTCGCTTGGCCTGCGCTACAACAAAAATGAGGTCGATTACCTCTATTCGACCACCAACCTGTTCGATGCCGGGGGCCTCGGGGCGTTCGACGTCAGCGACTCCATCAGCGAAGACGACATCTCCGGGCGTCTGGTGCTCAACTACAAGCCCAATGACGACATGCTGATCTATGCGGGCTACAACCGCGGGACCAAGGCGGGCGGGTTCAACTTCCCGCTGTTCGCCTTCGGCTTCACCAATGTCGACGACTTCATCGAAGGACAGCGTTTCCGTGATGAAACGCTGAACGCCTACGAAGTCGGTCTGAAGACCGATATCGGCCCCTTCACCACGCTCAACATGTCGGCCTTCTATTACGACTACAAGGATTTCCAGGCCTTCACCTTCGATGGGCTTGCGACCCGCATCCTCAATGTCGATGGCGAGAATTACGGCGGCGAAATCGAGATTTTCTCGAGCCCGGTAGACGGTCTCGATCTGGTGTTCGGCGCAGCCTTCCTGGATGCGACCGTCACGGGCGTTCCGCGTGTGGTCTCGCCCACCGGCAGGGAAACTCCGGTGTTTTCGCCCAGCGTCGCGCTCAACGGCCTTGTGTCCTATACCTTCGACGCGCCGTTCAAGAGTGGCGGATCCTTCAACGCGCAGGTCGATGGCAACTGGCAGTCGGATTACAACTTCAATCTCACCGCAACGCCGGTGCTGGTCGAACCCGGCTTCGCGATATTCAACGCTAGGTTTGCCTACACCAACGAAGCGGGCGATCTTGAACTCGCGGTGTTCGTCAAGAACCTCACCAACAACTACTACCGGGCCTATTCCTTCGACACGAGCCCCGATTTCGGAGCGCTTGAGGATGTGCCGGGGATCCCACGCTGGGTCGGAGCGAGCGTGAACATCAAGTTCTGACAGCATGGCGGGAGGGCATGGCCGTGGCTGAGGACATGACGGGCAAGGTGGGTCTGCTTCCGCGCCGGTTACGGCAGGCTGCGGCAGCTTGGGCGGGCTTGTTGCTGGCCGCCTGCGCCAGCCCCAGCGCTTCGCCCGCGTCCTCGCTGTCGCCTGCCCCCTCCGTGCAATTCAGGCTCGATCACGTCGCCATCTGGACGAAGGACATCGAGGCGACCAGCCGGTTCCTGACCGAAGTCGTCGGCTGGAAGCGCCATCCTCTCGCCTTTGGGGTAGGTGCCGGGGATCCGACCGTCGGCGGGGTCGAGCTTGCCTTTGTCGATGCCAACGGCCTGTGGCTCGAACTGGTCTCGCCGACGGGGGCTGGGCCTGCGCAGGATGTACTTGCGCGGCGCGGCAACGGGGCGATCGCGGAACTTGCCTTCGAGCCGGATGATTATGACGCTGCCCTTGCGGCCATGAAGGCGCGCGGGATCGGGCTGCTGGCGATGGACGGCAGCCCGCTGCCGCCTGATGGCGGGCGGATCGCGCAAGGGGTGCGGACCGGCGACGCGCTGGACGACCGCGGCATCCGCATCGCCTATTGGCCGACCTCGCTGACCCGCGGCAGCGCGGTCGAGATGTACGAGTATCGCGGTGCGGTGGAGACCGATGTCTTCACGATCCGCAACCGCAGCTGGCAGGGCGTCACTCACGGCCCTGAAGTGCCGCGTATCGACCGGATCGCGATCATCGTCGCCGATGTGCACAAGACTGCGGCCTTCTATCGCGAGGTTCTGGGCCTGCGCCGTCATACACCGGTGTTTACACTGCCGGGCGAAGGCAATGCGCAATCGGGCGGGATGAAGGTGCAGTTCATCGACGCGCGCGGCGTGGTGCTGGCGCTGGTCCAGCCGGACGGGCCCGGGCCGCTGGCCGATTATCTCGCCCGCAACGGGGACGGCTTCCTCGCCGAGATCATCGCCGAGGTCGACGATCTCGGCGCCTTCTACGACCGGATGAAGGCGCGCGGCATCCACATGGTGGGCACCGATGGCAAGCCGCTTGACGACCGGGTGAAGGCCCATGTGCTCCAGCCTTTCGGCGATCGGATCGCCTATTTTCCGGCCGATGTGAGCCACGGAATCACCATCGAGATCGCCCAGCGCGGACCGCGCGCGACAAGCCTGATCCACGCGCGGGAGGCCAGCTGGCACGAATAGGCCGAAAGATTGTTTCGGTGTCGAAGTTACGGTATTTTCGTTTTGGATCGTTAGGGAAGGATAACTGCACATGGCCAAATTCGGAACGCTGTCGCCAAAGAACTGGGGCAGCTTCATGCCGGCCCAGAACCCGCTGAGCCACAAGGGGCCGTGGTATTACCGCAAGACCGAAATGGTCATGGTGCAGTTCGAAACCGATGTCGACGTGGTCGCCGCGCTGATCCCTGAGGGGCTGGAGATCATGGAGCCGGCCACCGCCTTCATGGTGATGGAACAGAACCACTATTCGACCCTCGGCCCCTATGGCGAGGTCTATCTCGGGATCATGGTCACGTGGGAAGGCCAACCCCATGCCTATGTGCCGGGCGTCTATGTGACCGGGGAGAATTCGCAGATCGTCGGGCGCGAGGTGTGGGGCTTCGGCAAGCGGCGCGCGCACCGCTTCGAGATTTCGAAGCATGGCAATGGCGATGTCGAAGTGGTGATGGAGGTCAATCCGGGCGACCGCGCGCTCCGGGCCGTGATGAAGCCGCAGGCCAATGCCCCCGCCGATGCGCTGGGGGAAACGCCGCTGATCTGCCTCAAGATCATCCCCAGCGTCGATGGCAGCGCCGTGCCCGCGCTCGCCCAGCTGACCTCGGTCACGTTTAAGGCCCAGCCGGTGATCGGTTCGGACGGCAAGGCGGAAATCTACACCGGCCCCGGCACCATCAAGCTCGAAGACCCGTCCGATGTGCAAATCCCGGTGGGGACGATCCTCGGCTGCGCCTATGCCTTCTTCGATGCCGACCTGCCCTATGGCAAGGTGCTCAAGACCTACACGGCTGAAGACTTCGAGTAGCGCCGCGCGCGGGCGCCAGGCCCGAGGGAGCAAAAGTATGGCCAGCGATTATCCGGGACCGGGCCCTTGGGTCGATCCTGCGCCCTGCGAGGCTGCGCCCTGGCGCAGCCACGCAGGGATCGTCACCTTCATCGAACTGGTGGTGCCGCTCCCGGCGATGAGCCCGCGCGACTTCCATCTCTACTGGCAGAACCATCATTCGATGCACGTGATGAATGTCACGCCCTTCAGTCAGTTCATGCGCAAATACTCCACTGCCCACTGCACTCCGGCAGCAAAGGCCGTGCTCCCCGGTCATTACCGTCAGGATCATCCCTTCGCTGGCGCGGCGCAGGTGTGGCTTAATGCGTTGGCCGAAGTGCCCATCTGGCTCGGCCACCCGCTTTATCCGGAGCTGATCGCGCCCGACGAGGCGCGTTTCATCGACGTTGCCGGGCCGGTCGAAGTGGCGTTGACGAAGCAGGAAGTGCTGATCGCGACCTCCCCCGATTTCCCGGAGGCACAGGGGGTCAAGATCATGCTGATCGCACGCAAGCCGGCGGACCGCGAATCCGACGCGTTCCACGCCGCCGCCAGCGATCATGGCAAGGCGATTGCGGCCTGCCCCTCGCTCAGGGCGATGCTGCGCAAGCTGGCGGTCAGTCACAAGCTCGACGAGGCGCTGGCCGATTTCCCGCAGGCCGATATCGATGCGGTGTTCGAACTGTGGTTCGACGACGCGCCGAGCGCCAGCGCCTTCTTCGCGCATCCCGATTATGTCGGCACCATCCTGCCTGCCGAGCGTGACCATTTGGCTGCGCGCGAGATCCTCGCGCTTTGCACCCGGGTTCAGGTCATCCATGACGAGCTTTCGTTCCAGCCATCGCTGACCCAGCCGCATCCGCTTGTGTGGGAATAACCGTGGGTGGCCCACCGCATAAAGGACGCGATGTGAAGACCAGGCAAATCCACCTCGTCGCGCGGCCCGAAGGCCCGGCTGCCCCTGCCCATTTCGCGCTGGTCGAGGCGACTTTGCCCCCTCTCGCCGAGGGGCAGGTGCTGGTGCGCAACCAGTGGATGTCGGTCGATCCCTACATGCGCCGCTCGATGGAGGCCGAGGCGACCGATCTCGAGCCCTGGCCGCTCCACGCGCCATTGAACGGGCCCTCGATCGGAGTGGTGATCCAGTCGCGCAACCCGCGCTTTCCCGAGGGCTGTCTGGTCGAGAGCATGTCGGGCTGGCAGGAGCATTTCATCTCCGATGGCGATGAATTCGTACCCTATCTGTCCGCCGACATGGCGATTGCCCGCCGCGATCTGACCGGCGGGGCGCAGCCGCAGGATTTCCTCGGACTGCTCGGGGTGGCGAGCCAGACCGGCTATTTCGGGATGATGTGCGCCGCCTCGCTGGTGGCGGGGCAGACGGCGGTGATTTCCAGCGCGGCGGGCACCGTGGGTTCGGTCGCCTGTCAGATCGCCCGGCTGCACGGCATGCGGGTGGTCGCCTCGGCCGGGACGGATGACAAGGTCGCATGGCTGCGCGACGTCGCGGGCGCGGACCATGCGTTCAATTACAAGGAGGTCGCCTTTGCCGATGCCTTCCGCGAGGCGTGCCCCGATGGCATCGATCTGGTGCTGGAAAGCGCCAGCCCAGAGCATCTTTCGGCCTGCCTGCCCTTCATGAAGGAAAAGGGCACGATCCTGATCGCTGGCTTCGTCGGCATCTACGAGCGGGGCGGGAAGGTGCGCAACATCGACAATTTCGAATACGTCCTCGACCGGTTCCTGACGATCAAGTCCTACCCCTTCATGGATTACTTGGGTCACTATGACCAGTTCGTGGCCGACATGGTCGGATGGCGGAATGCGGGCAAGCTCGTGTTCCGCGAACAGCATTACGCCGGGCTGGAACAGGCCCCGCAGGCGCTGATCGATCTGCTGGCCGGGCGGACCAGCGGAAAGCCGCTGGTGTTTCTGGGGGACGGCGATGGTGCGTGAAGGACGGCTGCGCTTCGCCTTGGGCATGGTGCTGGGCGGCATGCTGGGCGCAGGCGGGACGGCGCTGGCGCTGGCGGTGCCGGGCGCTGCTACGACGGCCCCCGTCCCGCAGGCCAAAACCAGCGTGCAGGCCACGGCCCGACCCGGTGCACGCGATTGCCGCGTGCGCGGCGCCGATGGCAGTATCCGCCCCACCTTCACCGACATTACCGAGGTGGTGATGGTGGTGGAGGATCTCGACGCCTCGGTGAAGCAGCAATGGGAACAGTTCGGCATCGGCCCATGGGACATCTGGACGCTCGATGAAACCACCGTCTCCGATCAGGTCGTGAAGGGCCGGGCGCAGGGCTATGCGATCAAGATCGCCTACGCCAAGATCGGCAATGTCCACTGGGAGCTGATCCAGCCGCTCGACACCAAGAGCACCTATTACGAGCAGCTGAAGACTCACGGTGAGGGCGTGCACAACATCGTTTTTGCGACCGAGGATTACGACGCCACCCTCGCCGCCATGCAGGGCTGCGGGATCGGCAGCCATATCGGCGGGACGTGGTTCGGCACGCGCTTCATGAACTTTGCCAGCCGCCCTGACCTGCCGGTGATCGCGGAAATCTATGACACGGCCAAGGGTGCAAGCTTCCCGCCGCCCGAGGCAACTTATCCCGCAACGCGCTGACGAAGTTGTGCCGCCTTGCGGCATGCCCGAGGAATCGCTTGCATTAAATTAGCCATTGGCCTAGAAAATTCGAGGGTCAGGAGCCTGTCGGTTGCAGGAACTCCGGGGCCAGATGGGGAGGGCGGCACGCGATCAGCATGAGACATGCGCTGAGCGATCTGAAACATGCCGTCCATTCCGCCTATGCCGCACGCACGCCGGCATCGCGTGCGCTGTTCGAGCGGGCGGTTAAGGTGCTGCCGGGCGGCGCCTCGGGCAATCTGCGCTATTTCGATCCCTATCCGCTCTACATGGTATCGGGCGAGGGCTGCCGCACCCGCGATGTCGATGGCCACGACTACATCGACTGCTTCTCGTGCAACGGGCCGCTGCTGCTCGGCCACCGCCATCCGGCGGTAACGGCGGGCGAGGCGGCGCTGGCCGCGACCGGATCACTGGTGCTCAATCCCGAACTGCTGATTGAATGCGCCGAACTGCTTCAGGCCGCGATCCCCTGCGCCGAGAAGGTGCGGTTCCTCAACAGCGGGACCGAGGCGGTGATGACCGCGGTGCGCCTTGCACGCGGTTATACCCGCAAGAGCAAGATCGTGAAGTTCTTCGGCCATTATCATGGCCAGGACGATCAGTTCCTCCTCGGCGTCGCGCCCAACCGCGATACCTTTGGCGTGGGCGTGCCCCCGATCGCGATCGCCAACACCCTGACCGTGCCGTTCAACCGGATCGAGCCGCTGGAGGCGCTGCTGGCGCAAGACAAGGATATTGCCGCAGTCCTGCTCGATCCGGCGATGCATGCCGGAGGGTTGTGGGGCGCGGACCGGGATTTTCTCGTCGCGGTGCGCGATCTCACCCGGACGCATGGCGTGGTGCTGATCTTCGACGAAGTGATCACCGGTTTTCGCCTGGGCCTAGGCGGAGCGCAGGCCTATCACGGCGTCACCCCCGATCTCACCACTTTCGGCAAGGCGCTGAGCGCGGGCGAAAAACTGGGGGCAGTGGTCGGCTGCGATGCGGTGATGGCGGTCACCGATCCGCTCGCAGCCCCGGGCACGCCGCGGGTCTTCCAGTCCGGCACAGGCAATGACGGCACGATGGCGCTCGCCGCCGCGATCGGCGCGCTGCGCGAATATCGCCGGTTGGAAGAGGCCGGGGAATATGCCCGCCTGACAGACCGGGTCGCAGGCGTCGAGGATGTGATGCGCACCGCCTTCGCCCGCCACGGGATCGGCCTTCACGTCAATCGCCTCGCTTCGATGATGCAGCTCTTCATCACCCCGGCCCAGCCGAGCTTCGAGGCCTATGCCGCGCTCGATCCGGCGCTGGTCGAGCTCTTCTATCTCGCGCTCATCTGCGAAGGGGTGATGCTGAGCCTGCCGACCTCCAATCACGTCTATTTCTCCTTCGCTCATGACGAGCAGGCCTTCGCCGACATCGCCGCCGCGATCCCGCGGGTGCTGACACGCTATCCCTTTGCCGAAGCCTTCGCCCAGTCACACAGCCAGAGGTAAGCCATGCCGATCACCACCCAGGAAGAATTGCACCGCCTGTTTGCCGCCCAGAAGGCGGCCTTCCTGCAGAACTCCATGCCGACCCTCGATGAGCGGCTCGACCGGCTCCGGCGGCTTGAAGCGGCGATGGTCGAAAACCGGGTCGGCTTCCAGAAGACGCTCAACGAGGATTTCGGCCAGCACCCCGCGCTTGTCACCGACCTGTTCGAGACCGGCGGGGTGATCGGACGCAGCCGCTATGTCCAGGCTATGCTGGGGGAGTGGATGAAGCCCTCCCCGCGCGAGCTTGACCCGGCCGCGCATGGCGGATCGACCGCGCAGGTGATCCGCCAGCCCAAGGGCGTGATCGGCAACCTCGCTCCGTGGAATTTCCCGATCGAATGCGCGCTGGTGATGGTCAACGATATGCTGGCAGCGGGCAACCGGGTGATCGTCAAGGCATCGCGCCAGACCCCGGCGACCAGCGAATTGATGCAGGCGGTTATCGCCGAACGTTTCGACGAGACCGAACTGGTCATCGTGCAGGCCGACACGGTCGATTTCTCGGAGCATTTCTGCACTCTGCCCTGGGACCACCTGACCTATACCGGCGGCGGCAATATCGGGCGCACGGTGCTGCGCCATGCGGCCGAGAACCTGACCCCAGTGACGCTGGAGCTGGGAGGCAAGAACCCCACCCTGTTCAGCGAGGAAGGGGTGTGCGACCTGCTGGTCGAACGCTTCCTCTACAACCGGGTGTTCAAGGGTGGGCAGGTGTGCACCTCGCCCGATTATGCGCTGGTGCCGCGTACGCGGATGCAGGAATGGGTGGCGCTGGCGGAGGCGGCGTGGTCGGGGATGTATCCGCGCTACGTCGGGCATCCCGATGCCACCGGCACGATCAACCGGCGCCATTACGACCGCCTGCTGGGCTATCTCGATGAAGCGCGCGCGGCGGGCTGCGCGGTGATCTCGCTCAACGGCGACGAACCCGATCCCGAAACGCTCCAGATCCCGATGGTTGTCGTCGTCGACCCGCCCGAGCATCTCGAGGTCATGCGCGAGGAGATGTTCGGGCCCATTACCGCGATCAAGCCCTATGACAGCTTCGAGGCCGCCATCGACTACATCAACGGCCGCGACCGGCCGCTCGCCGCCTATTTCGTCGGGCGCGAGCGCGATCTGATCGCGCGCTTCCAGGAACGGGTGATCGCGGGCGGGGTCGGCATCAACGTGTTCGGCCTGCAAGGCGCGCATCCGGCGCTGCCTTTTGGCGGCACCGGCGCAAGCGGGATGGGCTGCCATTCCGGCTTCGAGGGCTTCCTCACCTACACCCACAACAAGTCGGTGTTCGAATGCGCGGACGACAGCCCGATCATGGCCTCGCTCAAGGGGCCCTATGGCGAGTTCGCGCAGGCCGTGTGCGATTCGATCTTCATGTGAGACGTTCGGCGTTGGCCGCCCCCCGCGCGGCCGGCACGATGAGCACGCCTGAAGCGATAATCGCGCCCGCGACGAAGGCGAGCAGAGTGCCGGTCGTGCCGACCTCCAGCAACCATCCCGCGGCACCGGGGCCGATCATCGAGCCGGTGCCGATCGCCGGCACCACGAGCGCGGCATAGCGCCCGGCAATGTCGAGGCGTGTGATCTCGGCCACTGCAAGCGGCGTCGCGATCGACCAGCCGAACATGTAGAGGCAATTGCCAAGCCCATAGACGATAAAGCTTCCGCCCGAGACGAGCAGTCCGATGGCCATAAGGATCAGGGCAAGGCCGATCACCATCCCGAGCCACGCCCGGATGCGTCCCCCAAGCGCGCCGACCAGCAGCGAACCGGCGATGCCGGAAGACAGCGTGACCCCCAGCAGGCTGCCGACTGCGCCCGCATCAAACCCCCGCATCGCCCCCATTCGCTCGGCAAAGGCCCAGATCGCTGAGGCTCCGGCAAACAGCGCCAGCAGCGCGAGCAAGCCGCAGGCGAGGGCGAGGATATTGGTCGTGGTCGCTTGCGCCTCTGATGAAGCCAAGCCCTCGGGCTGCGGCCGCGGCCAGCTGTCGGGCAAAAACAGCAGTGCCGGTGCCAGCACCATGACCATGAGGATCATCCCCCAGATCGTTCCTGCGGGCCCGAAGGAGGCGCTCAGAGTGACAGGCAGGGCAAACAGCAGCAACACCCCTGCCGCCGATTCCAGCGCCGTCTTCACGCCCAGCCATCTCTCCGGCTGGCTGGTATCGCCGATGATCACCGTTCCGACCGCATAGATCGCCCCGGATGCCGCGCCGCAAAGGGCCGTCAGGCCGGCAAGCGCGTAGATCCCGTCGAACAGCAGCGATGCTGCAAGCGCAGCCACGACGACAGGGATCAGTCCAAGACAGACCACCCGCCAATCGACCTGCCTGATCCACCAGATCGCGCTGATGCCGGAGAGATTGAAGCCGAAGAAAAACGCTGTTCCCAGCAGGCCGGTGGCCGTTACGCTCAGGCCATGACCTTCCTGAATGGAGCCCAGCAGCATCGGAAGAACATTGTAAACGAGCACGCCAATGGCGGCCGCTGCCACCGATGCGGATATGACGCGAAGCTGATCGGCGGGGCGCTTATCTAGTCTGGGAAACAAATCGGGACGATCGCCGGGGTCGTCGGTGTAATCCAAAAGCCTGCACCTTCCCCGATCGCCAATCGCGACGCGGACGTACTCCCGCGCGTCGCATTCGACATGCTTCCCTGTCGAACAATTAGGCCAATGCAACTTTTGGGTCAACCTATGGTCCGTCCCCGGCGCTCGACTTCAAGATGTGGAAGGCGCTAAGCAGCTGTGCGCCATGATTGTGAGCTCAATCGCCAATGAAACGCCACTTCAAACACGCTACTTCAGATTCCGAGGAGGGTTGATCGGGAATGACATTTTGCGCGCAGCGGGCAAACTGAACGCTGTTCTCCGGGGCCAGCGAAAGCCGATGGCAGCGGTTTTGCCTCGCTATGGTTGCCCGCGATTTCGGTCTCGTGCCGCCGCTTCTGCGCAGGTTCGGATCAATCAAAAATGACTGGCAATCGTCCGGCGAAGACTTTCAAGATTTCAGATCTTTGCTGGCGAATCAATCAGATCCGGGTGGTGCTGCGGCTGGCAACCATATTTGATTGGGATGCTGCCATTGCTGGAGCGCGCTTGCTATACTATTGATCTAAATAACCAATTCCTAACAATAGATGCTGCCATCCGTCGCGTAGGGTGTGCCCGGTCAACCGGGTTTCTGACGGAGTGCCTGTGACCGGTTAAACTGCCTGGCGTGCCCTGACGGATTTTGCTCGCTCTCCCAGTGGATTGCAGCGCCTTCTAGCGGCATCCGAGCGGAAAAATTCTCTCAAGATCGTTCCAACGCCAGGGTCCAAAAACATGCTCTGTTCCGAAATGGGGACCAAATAGCCAACATCCATATCCGACCACCCGTCGGATCAGGATCGGCCCTTCCAACTGCTTGCTTGACCCTATCGAAGAATTGTTGAACTAGAAGCACATGCTCATTGTGAAACTGCCTGCACTGAATCATTCCGCATTTGGCGACGAGCGGTTTTGCGCGCGCAATTACCGTGCCCTGCTGCCCAATCAAAACGCTGCGCCCTAGTTCGGACACCACCCAGACAAAGGACGCAGCCCCGCCGAGAAATCGACGGGGCTTTTTTGTACCTGGATCGAGAAAATGCTTCTGACAATCTCCACCACTCACAGGCCTGCTACCGACCTCGGCTTCCTCCTGATGAAGCATCCGGAGAACGTCCATTTGGTCGACCTGCCGTTCGGGTCAGCGACTCTGTTCTACCCCGAGGCCGGGGAGGATCGATGCACCGCCGCGATTACTCTGGAGGTCGATCCGGTCGCACTGGTCAGGGGCAAGGCAAGCATTGAGGATCAGTACGTCAACGACCGGCCTTATG
>Ga0164293_10001387_pt1 | contig 20217 bp, 20 predicted proteins | sample GEODES118metaG_FD_111487 | JGI IMG/M metagenome (GOLD analysis project Ga0164293, IMG submission 111487) | Eutrophic lake water microbial communities from Lake Mendota, Wisconsin, USA - GEODES118 metaG | ecosystem: Environmental > Aquatic > Freshwater > Lake | place: USA: Lake Mendota...
CTCAGCATTACGTTTACTTAAACCATAAGAGCTATCTAATTTTGCTTGAATAGATGAGGTGTAAATGATGGGTATTTTTCGATTTGTTTTTTTAACTGCATCGGATATTTTTTGAGTTAAAACTTCATTTCCAGATATAAATTCTTTTGGATCGTTAGAGCGATTGACGCCTGCTAAATGAAAAATAAAATCAACTTTGCATATAAGATCAAAAAGTAAAGAACTACTATCTTCTTTAGAAAAACTTAATATTTCAATATCAGATCTTTCTTTTAAGAAAAGTTTTAAATTTTTACCAACGAACCCATTTGCTCCTGTAATTAGAACCTTCATATTTTATTTCTTGGCTCTATTATTTTCCTCTTATTATATTTTTTATAAAATTCTGTTTTTTTAAGAGATTTTGTAAATTTTTAAAATTTAAATAAGTAGCATTATGAGAATTGTATTCTATCGAATCTGAAATTTTTTTCTCACCCATATCAATAAACTTTTTATAATTTAAATCTCTTTGATCTGGGGAAATACAATAATATTTTTTTAAATCTTTTGCTCTTACTTTTTCTTCTCGACTTAATAACACTTCAAATAACTTTTCTCCATGACGAGTGCCTATGATATTAACTGGATGCTGAGGTGCATTTAATAAATTTTTTAATACATTGGCTAAAGTTTTAATATCAGTAGCAGGTGATTTTTGTACAAAAATTTCTCCAGTTTTTCCGTGCTTAAAAGCATACAAAACTAAGTCAACAGCATCATTCAAAGACATCATAAATCTTGTCATGCTAGGATCCGTAATTGTAATTGGCTTTTTACCCAATATTTGCTCTATAAAAAGAGGGATAACAGAACCACGTGTAGCCATTACATTGCCATAGCGGGTGATATTAATTATTGTTTTGCTAGTTAAACGTGATTTCTGAAGAGCAATTTTTTCCATCATCGCTTTGCTGATCCCCATAGCATTAATGGGATAGACAGCTTTGTCGGTGCTTAAAACAATAACTCGATTTACTGCGCAATCAATTGCAGCTTCTAATACATTTTCGGTCCCTAAAATATTAGTTTTAACTGCTTCCATGGGATGAAATTCACATGAAGGAACTTGTTTTAGTGCCGCTGCATGAAATACAAAATCACAACCTCGAACAGAATTTAGAACGGATCGATAATCTCGAACATCACCAATATAAAATTTTAACTTTTTATTATTATATTCTTTTCGCAAATCATCTTGTTTTTTTTCATCTCGACTAAAAATTCGTATTTCTTGAACATTAGTATTTAAAAATTTTTGCAAAATAGTACTGCCAAATGAACCCGTGCCACCTGTAATTAAAATTTTTTTATTTTTAAACATTAGTAAATAATGAATAATTATATAATATTAATTTAATTAAAAACAGAATAGAAAAATTCTTTATTTTTTTTAAGTGGCAAATCAGTGTTATAATAATTTTTAGCATAGTTTAGAGCCGCTTGACGTTTTTTTTTTAGGATAAGATCGTCAAATTTTGACCATTTTGTTATTGTTTCTAGCCATATATATTCATCTAATGCTAATACCTCTAAAGCACCTTCTTCATCAGACTTCCAAAACGTTTTATCACTTATAATGGCGGGCACACCGGCAATTAAAGCTTCAATTATTATATGACCAAAGTTTTCGCCTAAGGTTGGTAAAACAAATACATCGTGTTTTTGAAGAATACTTTTTACCTGTTTTTGAGGTACTGGGTCGCCAATTAATAATTTAATATTTGAAGGTAATTGATCGATTAAATATAAACATGTTTTCCAATAGCTTAGATCATCTATAGGACCATAAATTGACAATTCAATAGGAAAATTAACTTTTTTTAATACTTTTAAGAGAAAATTTAAATTTTTCTTGGGTGTTATACGTGATAAAAAAATAATTCTTAAAGGTCCTGGTTTTCTTAAGCTTAAATAATTCAAAGCAATTGGTTCATAGGATATTAAGTCTGGCGCAATATAAATAAGCTTTTCAGCAGCTCTAAAGTTCCTCAATATATCTTTTTTTTCATTATCGCTTGAAGCCTGCCAATACAAATTATTATATAAACCAAGCAACTTACTAATATATAAATAGATTTTTTTTTTTATATATTTTAATTTTAAAGCCCCTAGCGAAAACTCACCTCTTGGAGCAATTATGCATGGTTTCTTAGAAAATAAAAAAATTTTATATATAGATAGTGGGAATATTGTAAATTTAAATGAAAAAAAACTATTGAAATATAATAAATCGTATTTTGTTTCATTTAAAATTTTTTTTATGCTTTTAAAGTTCAAATTTTTTCTTGATGCATAAAATACTCTTGCTTTGCTAACTGCATTCCATTCATCAATTTTAACATTTGGGTAAGGTTGTCTATCTAGTAAATCATGATCATTACAAATAATATCAAACTCAAATTCATCACTTAAATTCTCTACTAAATTTACAATTGATTGAATTGGACCTCCTGCTTTATATCCTGGGAGATAATAATCAGCAAAGCACAGAATTTTTTTTTTCAATTTTTATATTTTATAATATGAGGAGTATATTATATTTTAATTTAATATTTTCTTAAATAAACATAAACACCGTAGAAGATTCTTTCAAGCTAATTGATTTAGATTTTTGATTATTTCACTTTATTCAAATATTTTTTTTTCTTAATTAACGATAATTCTTCAGTAAATAAGGGGCCAACAGGACTCCACCACCGACATGTAGATTTGTTGCATTTATTATAAATTTTATAAATGCTGTGTAAGTTTTGTATAGCTTCCAAAATTTCATTTAATATTAAGGTCTAGACATTGGACCATCTTCGTAAAATGGTATTTTCTTGTGATTAAGAAGGGCATCAGCAACTAAAACAAATCTTTTAGCGGCGCATTCTGAAGACCATTTACCATTTATTGTAATTAGAGCATTTTTTATTAATTTATACCTTAACTCTTTATTATTAATTAAAAGCATAAGTTGTGATGAAAGTTCACACCAGTTTCCTGATTCAAACAATAATCCATTTACATCATTAACAATCATAGCTGCAGCTGCTCCAGCTGACTTGCTAGCTACAATAGCACATCCGCTGCTCATTGCCTCATTAATAACAAAGCCCCACCCCTCGCAAGCAGAACTTGACAATACATAAATATTATTTTTTTGCATTTCGCTTGGGATTTTACAAGGGTCCATAGGGTCAATAAATGAACATTGATTTAAACTAAGTAATTGCGCTGCTAATTTTTGCAAATTTATTTTTTCTGGTCCATCGCCAATTAAAGATAATTTTACACTCAATCCTTTTTTAGATAAATCAGCTATTGCATAAATAAGTGTATCAACTCTTTTCCATTTTAACATTCTTCCAACCCATAATACTTTAATTATTTCTGATCTTTTATAACTAAGTTTTGGTAAAGGAGAAAAATTTTTATTAAAATATCCCCATCTCCATTTTCGCTCATTAAGATTAAATAATAAATCTATATCACTGCTAGCATATGGACCAATGGGTAAGTAGTGAAAATTTGAATTTTGGGTAAGTCTTCTAAACTTTATAACCATTTTAAAAAAATAAGGAGAAAATAACCTAGCAACTCCGATTGGAGGCTTCCACCATCTTTCGGAAAAATAAAAACACAATTTTTTGTTTTTAGTTCTGTCTAACATTCCTTCAAATTCCCTTTCTCCACAAATTATAACGTCTGCCTCATTCCACCAATTTTTAAACTCTAACTGTTTTGATTTATTTCCTTTTACACGTATAATCCAGCTTTCATCATGCTTGTCACTCCATCCAAGATTAATTCGATCACTATCTAATTTATGAAGAGTGGCTAAACGAAAGTTTTTGGCACCAATTATTGAGACTAATTTTTGTGCAAGAGGAGTTTGGAGGTGTGATATAAAATTTGTAACTTGAAGAATGCGCATAAATATTAATTTATTTCTTAATAGTTAAAAAATTGGTACATATTATTTTAAAAAATATTTTTTTCTAAATTATATACTAATTTAAAAATTTTTTTTCTGAAAATATTCCAACTAAAATGTCTCGATAATAAATTGCATTCTTTACTCATTTTTTCTAAATTTATTGATCCACGATATAAATTTTTAAAAACAATCTGAAGACTTTTTAGCGAACTAGATTTAACTTTAATAGAATTTAAACCGTTTTTTAATATATGATCTACACCTGTATTAGATGTATATAGAACAGGCGTTTGTAAAGATAATGATTCAATATAAACATGACCAAAACCTTCAACTAACGATGGCATTACAAATAAATCACTATTTTTAATTAAATTTTTTAATTTACTTTTATTTACCTTTTTTATTAATCTTACGTTATTTGGGGCTATTTCCATTATTGATCTATCAATAAAACTACTAATGACTATCCAATCAAACCTATTTTGAATTTTTTTATCTAACGTATTCATAGCATGAAAGGCCCAATGGATACCTTTTCTCTGAATTAATTGACAAACTGTAATTAATTTTATTTTTTTACTATTAGATTTTTTTTTAAATTTAAAATTTTGTGGAAAATTACTACCATATGGAATGACGTTTATTGGCGTTGAATTTTTTAATTTTAAATTAATGCTATTTTTTGTCACAAGACTTGCGCAGAAAATACCATCTATTTTTTTAAGTAATCTAAAATAATTTTTACTATAGTCATATTTTTTTATAGACTCAAAACTATCTAAAAAATTTATATTAATATTCTTTAAAAAAATTTTTTTATCTTTTCGTAAAATTTTGTTTATAAAATGATTACTTGGGTGATCTTGAAAGCAAATTACTTTTTTTGGTTTAAGATTAAAAAATTCATAAAAACTCATAAAACCAGAGAGATAGTATGAATAGACAATTGCTTTATTAGTGCCAAAATATGTATATATAGCTGATAAGAAACCAAATAAAAAATCTGAGTACTCCTGAATAATAGGATTTTTTGAAAAAATTTTATTTAAAATAAAGAAAAAAAAAATTGAAAATGTTTTTTTAGATTTAATTTTAACATTATATCTTTTATTTATTACGCGCCTTAAAAAATCAGGACAATAAAAATCAGTAACTAATTTATTAAGAATATTATTTTGATCAAGCGCTTGTGCTACTTGATAATAATCTCGTGCTCCAAAAGACACAACATTATATTTATCTTCTTGATTTACTAAAAAAATTTTTGTCATTAAAATTTTTTTAATTATTGCTCACTTTTTTTAAAGTCGAATAACCTAATTAAAGTAATACCATAAATAATAGTTAATAATTCAAAAAAGTTTTGAGGAAAATATCCTCTAGTATATGTATTAATTAAGCAAAAAACTAAAAAAAGATATTTAAATTTGTAAAAATTATTATCTAAATTAATTTGTTTTTTATATAAATGTGTAAAATATATTGAAAACAAAAATGCGAAAAAACAAACGCCAAAAATACCACCGGTATGATAATATTCACCGATTCCCAAAACTGCTGCACCTGCAGCCTTTGGGGTAAAATCATATATAATATCCAAAATAGGCGAATAATTTTTTGTTTCAATTATAAATTTTGGCAAGAAAAATTCGATTACATATTTAAATTGATATAATAATGCGTAAGAATAATTATTTTCATCAAATAGATGCAAAAACTTACCAGTTACTAGCACTGTAGACGTATCATTAAAAATACCAATTATTAATTTTCTTTGGAAATCTGATAAATCAATACGAGTAAAGTCTATTCCTGCTGCATAACTACGATAATTGCCAACAATAATGAAAATTAAAACAAATATTGAAAATAAAATTATATATTTTAAAAAATTTGATATTGTTTTAATTTCTGTTATGAAAAAAAAAAATAAAGGAAAGTAAATCAATATTAATCTAAATCTAAATCCAGCCATTATTGATAAAAAAGTAAATATAATTAGATATAAATAAAAAATTTTGTTACCTTTAATTATATAATAGCCGATGATTGGTATCAGTGAATTAAAAAAAAACATAAAATATCCAGATAAAAACTCTGATGGAAACTTTAGTAAAAAAATACCAATTATCAGGACTGTAAATGTGTAAATGTTTATAAAGCTAGAAGAATTTAAAGAATGAACAGGTAATATACTTTTTTTTTTTATTTTTATAAATGAGTAAGTAAACAACTCAGTCAAAAAAAAGATCGCAACAAATAACCCTAAAGTTATAAAAGTTCTATCTATAAATAATTCGTAATCTTCTTCTAAATATACATATACTCCCTGCCAAAATAGTTGAGTCCCTAAAATACAATAAAACAATATAAATAAAGTTGTTAATACAGAAGGAGAAATAACTATATCTGAAAATTTTTTTTTTCTATAAAAAAAATAAGCACCTAATAAATTAATTATACAAATAATTAGCAATAAATTCATAGTAATAATTATTGATAATATTGAAACACTCCTGTGCAAAAATATAAAAATATTTTACAAGGTATAATAAATAATTTATTAATTTTTTTTCTTAAAATTTTCATAATAAATTTACAATTTTTTTTTTCTTAATTCAGAAATTTTTATCGAGGCATCAAAAATATTTAAGAATAACTTTCTTTGTCTCGAGTAAAATTTTATATAACCAAAAACCCCTAGCCTTTTAAAAATTTTTTTGGGTAAAGAAAAAAAAAAATATACACTGCTAATTATTAAAAGAATGAAAGAAATTAATTTAAATCTTAAATCTTGAATTTTATATTTCTTACACTCAAAACTTATTACTTTTAATAGTTTTGATCTTACTTCTTTTTTTTTTTTTTTTTATTATTTTTAAACCCTTTCAAGAACTTATTTTTTTTACCAATGAAAAGCTCTAAAACTTTTACTTGTTAGTGGACATTGCAACAAGCATTCATAAAAATACATACAACCAAATTGATTTAAATGTAAATAATAAGAAATATCAGCTGAAATATTTTTTGGTATTTTGATCGAATTATTTTTTAATTTTTCTGTTAAATGTTTTGCGTCTAAATAAATTTGATTTGATATACCCATACTTTTATTAGAAGTGCCTGTCCAGAATAATGGTTCCTCTATTCTCAAATATGAATTTCTTGCTAAGCATATTGCTACCGCTGAGTATATATCTGGAATTATAGAATAATAAAAATAACCAGAACACTTTAACTTTATCTCTTCATATAAAGATTTTTTTATAATTCCAGTAGTATAGAGTTGAGGCATATCCAGAAAATTATGAAGACCTAAAAGTGCTTTATACAAATCATTTTTAGTGGAGCGTATTTTGTCCTTAAATTTAGAACTATAGGCAACGACTAAATCACCATAAATATTTTCACATCCTTCCCAAAAATAATAAGCTCGAGCTGATGAAATAATATCCACATCAGAATATTTTAAAATATATTTATCTAAACTTTCAAATATGTACGGCATAACAGCATCATCATCCCCAAGGATTGTAATCCACTCACCAGTAGCCTTGCTAATCGCAAATTCATAATGGCCAGCCATTGGTAATGCTACATCTGGCTGAATTACTCTTAAACGAGGGTCAGAAAAGTCTCTTAAAATCTTTGCAGTATTGTCTGTTGAAAAATTATCAGAAACAATAAGTTCAATATCTGTTCGGGTAGATTTAAGAACACTTTTTATTGCAAAAGGTAAATATTCAGCTTTATTTCTTGTTGGTATTACAATTGAATATTTAATTTTCATTTACAATTTTTTATTTTAAAACATACAATTGCAAAATCATCAACGTGAAGGAATTCACGTTTAGCATTTCTAGTTCTACATATGGATATCATTTTTTTTTAATTGTAACTTAATCAAATTTTTTAATCAACGCTGGTATAATATGACTTACTTTTTTATTATATTTATCTTCATGTCCAAACACATTAGATATTAGTCAGTATAACACAAAGATAATCAATACTGTGACTTTTGCCGTATTGGTAATTATAATTTTTACACATCTTAATTCCTGCAGTTTTTTGCAATAGAATATGGCTCATTTGTAGGTTCAAGTTTTACTGTCAATAACTCTTCTTCTTTAATTGGCTGATTTGTATTTTAATAAATACAACTAGACCCTAAAAATAATATTTTTTACTTCGTATATAAATGCCAAGTGAATAATATTTGTCTGAATCATTATATTTTGATAAATAAATTCTATTGGATATTTGTTATTTACATAAATACTTACGACTTTAGCAGCCGCAATATAAACTTGATCTATTTTTTCTTTTTTAAATAATTCTTGAACGAACTCTTGATTAATTAAACTAAGTTCATTTTTTTTATAATAAGAGTAATTTTTTTTAAAAGACGATATAAACTAGATCCAACTAGATCTTCATGAGCTTCTATGAATATTTTTTTTCTCGAAAACTGGATTAGATTTTTATTTATTGTTTTAGTTTAATTTAATTTTTGCTCAATAAACTTAGATCAGGAAAAACTATTTATTTTACTAAGATCTTAAAATTAATTTTAGTTGTCCATCCTAGTTTTTTTGTTTTACTTGCATCTCCTATTAAGTAGTCAACTTTATTGAGTCTAAAAAACTTAGAATCTATTTTTATTATATTGTTGACATTCAACGTTCCTATTTCATTTAGGCCCTTGCCCTCCCAAATTATGTTTAGGTTTAAAAAATTGTTTGCTAAATTTATAAAATCACGAACAGAATAATGCATTCCGGTTGCGATGACAAAATTCTCAGGAATCTTTTGTTGTAGCATCAGCCATGTGCTTCAACATAATCTTCCGCATGGCCCTGGTCACGCTTAGCTTCAAGATTTACGAGGTATAACATTTCATTTGATCCAAGCTTTATTTTACTGAGACTTTTTGAAATTTTCTTAGTTACAAAATCATCTCCTCGAATAGAGAATTCATGGTTAAATAAAATTCAATTGCAAGAATATAAATCATAAGTCTCTCGATAATTAAGTACAATCCAATAGACAAAAAGTTTTGACACACCATATCGACTCCGTGAACCAACCCTTAAAGCACTGATGCTGAAGCTTGATAATATTTTATTTTATTTTTTAAATTTAAAATGCAGATGGATTCAAAAATTTTTAAAGTTACTATAGCATTAGTATTAGTTGTATATTCTGGCTCTTTAAAAGAAATAGCTACATCGCTTTGTGCCTCTAAATTATATATCTCATCTGGTATTACATTTAGGATATAGAATAATTCAGAATTTATTTCCCATTTTTGATCTACAAGCATCAAAATATCCAAGTAATGTAAGACTAATTTTTTGAAACTTATTTTTTTCAAAAAAAATAATTCCTATCAAATTATATATCTCCCAATACAATATAGATTTAATAAGAGCATAACTTTTACACCATCGGAATATTAGATATAATCCATTACGAGCAGCATAATATCGTCGCATAGGTGAATAATGAAAAACATTAATAGGCCTCCAGAAAATATATCTTTTTTCCATATCGCCTAAATTAGCATACCAGTAAATTTTATTTATAGTCAAACAACGATAACCATAAGAGATTGCTCTTAAAGTCAAATCATAATCTCCATATCCCATAGCAAGATCCTCATCGTAAAAACCAATATGTCTATACACACGAGAAGGGATTAACATACCGTTATCAGCAATTAGTGTGGTTTCTTTGGTTTCTCCTAATAATTCTGATGCAGTTTTTTTACCGATTTTAACCGTCGGCGCTAAAATACCGATTTTTTTTTGCTTATCATTCTCATAATATTCCATCATCTTAAAAACAGCATTTTTACTTAAATAAGTATCATCATTTAACTGGAGAATATATTTAGCACCTTGAAAAATAGCTTTTTTTATTCCAAGATTTGCCGCCTTAGAAAAATAATAATTTTTTTTATTAAAAATTACAGTAATTCTTCTTGGAAAAATTTTAACAAGTGAATTGATAACTAATTTAGTTTTAAGGTCAGAGTTATTATCAACAATAATTATATTATTAACCTGCCTAATTATTTTTTGAACTACACTCTTAAGTTTTTTATGTTTGTTAAAACTAACAATTATACAGGTTGTTTTTTTATGGACATTATTCTTTATAGTTCTATCTATTTTCATATTTTTTAAATATTTTAAGCTTATTATAAAAACTATTTATTTAAATTGCAGATTGTTTTTTTAACCATTCATTAAAACTACCTTGCCATTTTAATTGACCTTCTTTTAACAGTAATATAGTATCACATTTTTTTAAGGCACTAATTCGATGTGCAATTATAATAATTGTTAAATCATTTTTATTTTTAAGAATTCCATCGATTATAAACTTTTCAGTATTTACGTCCAACGCGCTTGTAGCTTCATCCAAAATAAGTAACTTTGGCTTGTGATAAAGTGCACGTGCAATTGAAATTCGTTGGCGCTGACCTCCAGAAATTTTTATCCCACGTTCACCTAAAAAAGTTTGATATTTATTTGGTAATTGGGTTACAATAAATTCGTGAATATTAGCTATTTTTGCGGCACTCTCCATAGCCTTTTGATCAAAATTTTTTGGTTTAACACCAAAAGCAATATTAGCTTTTATAGTATCGTCCGATAGAGAAATATGCTGTGGAACATAACCAATAAGGCTGCGCCAACCTTTAAGATTATGAGGACCGATAACTTGATTATCAATCTTAATTGTACCATTCTGAACTTTATGTAAGCCAAGAATTATATCTACTAAAGTAGTTTTGCCGCTACCAGTGGGTCCTACTATTCCTACGGTGCTTAAAGCGGGGATAGTCAAACTGATATTTTTTAGTATTTGTTTAGAAGTAAGAGGGTATTTAAAGTAAACATTTTTTAGAAAAATAGCTTTTTTAAATAATACTGATTTAATATTATTTTCTAATTTTTCTTGTCGAAGACTAATTAAATTCTTATAGATATTATCAAGCGTTGGTGTTGAAAAGCGCAATTTAGTAATGCTATCATACACCACATTTACTGAAGGAAGAAGGCGATAGCCCGCAAAGGTAAATAATGCTATGGTAGGTAGAAATTCATTAAAATTATTGTTTTGTTCAATTAGAAATATTATAGAAAACAACACACCTCCAAAAGCCATAGCTTCAAGAAAAAATCTGGGCAACTGCATAATAATTTGAGCGTACCTCTGACTAATAGCATATCTTTTAGCGGGCCTGGTAAAACGATTAATAAATATATTTTCTAGACTACCAATTTTAATTTCTTTAAAAGCGTTAAAAATTTGATTAAGGATATATTGACGTTCTTGATCTGAATTTAGACTTATCTTACCAATAAAATTTAAAAAATTTCGGCTTTTTTTGAAAATAGATATATAAAAAAACAAAAACAAAATCATTAAAATTAAAACTACTTTTGGGTTAAAAAAAATTAACATAGAAAGTATCGTGATTATAACAGTCCCATGTGTGATGGCAGCTGCAAGGGGTAAAAATGCGTTATATATTAAAAAATTTATATCTGTAATTATAGTCTTGCCTAAGTTTGAAGTACGTTGATTTAAAAACCAAGCATAAGGCCGACTAATATAATTTTTTATAACTCTTTTACTTAAATTATATTCCTGCATCATAATAAACCCTATCTGCAAATATAAAGTCAAAGTCTTAAAACAGACTGAAAAAATATATATAATAAAAAAAAAGATACCCAAAAATATCAAAAACTCTTTAGTATTTTTAATCCCATAACTTACTGAAATAATATATAAATTTTTAAGAACAGTATTAGTCTCAAGCAAATCAGGGTTAGTTAGCAAAGCTAAAAATGGTAAAATTGATAATACTCCAATTGTTTCTAACAAGGCCATTATTAAAATCATTACTAATAATAACAATGCCTTTACAGGTTCTTTATATGTAAAAAGATATAGTAATTTTTTAAAAGATTTCACGTTAATTTAAAAATTAGGGATAAAATATTATAAATTTTATGATTAATTTTAACTATTATTAAAAAATTTTACATTTTCGTTAATGTGAATGCCATTAAAGTCTAAATTGTGAATATAAAATATGTCTGAAACAGAGGTTGACGAAAACATATGATTAGATTTATTAAGTTTTAAAAAAATACATTAAACTTTCTAATAAATATATCAATATATACTATCATAAATAAATAATAAAAACTCAAATTAAAACTGATTATCTTATAGTGTATACTAAATTTTTTGGATGCATTCTTGCAAAAAGAATTTCAAGTGTTCTGAAAAAAAAGAAATTATTTTAGAAAAACTTCGTAGTCTACGACAGCTCTATAGTAAGAATTGGTTTTGAGGTGAGTTTCTCGGTTAGATGATTTTAGCGGTCATCCCTATCGTACTTGGCTACCCGACACTGCAGCTGGCGCTACAACCGGTCCACGAGCGGGTACGTTAAACTAAATTAAAATTTTTATTGTTATTTTTTAACTAAAAAATAAATTTTGTGTAACTATATTTAAAATTAGTCGAATAATAAAAATTATAATATATTAATTTTATTAAATTCTTGAAATGAGAGATTTTGTTTATCTTTTTTAGAAATTATAGGTGTTTTTATGGGCCATTTAATTTTTAAATCTTTATCATTCCACAATATTCCTGTTTCTGATTCTTTGTGTCTATATTCTGAACATTTGTAATGAAAAACAACATTTTCGGTCAACGAACAATATCCATGAGCAAAACCTTTTGGAATTAATATAGACCTGTTATCTTTCTCGGATAATATTGTTGTAAAAAATTTACCAAATGTTTTAGAATTTTTTCTGCAATCTAAACTTACATCAAATATTTTACCCATTAAAACGGTAATCAATTTGGATTGTGGGTTTTTTAATTGCAAATGCAATCCCCTTAAAACATTTTTTTTAGAAAAAGACATATAATCAAATGGAAATTTTTCTTTAAAATGATTTTGTCTAAATAATTCTTTAAAATAACCTCTGTTATCTTTGAGAACTACTTTTTCATAAATTAATAAATCTTTAAATCTTGTCTTTAATAATTTCATTTTCTGAGCAATTTTTTGAAAATATTGCATATATATTCAAGATCAGGTTTTTTCATTCCATGATGGCACCCTAATAATATTCCATTTTTCATTACGTCATCAGCTATTTGATCACATTTAGGATGCTTTTTATATTTTCTATTTTTCATAACCGGTTGTCTTAAGATATTTCCAGTAAAAATAGTTCTTGTTTGAATATTATTTTTTTCGAAAAAGATCTGCAATTGTTTTCTATTAAAATATTTATTTGATTTAACGACTAACGGAAATGCTAACCACGGCGTTTTAACGCCTGGGTTTTGTTTTGGTAACTTAAATAAATCATCATATTTTTCAAAAAAGTTTTTTAAATAATCAAAATTTTTATTTCTTATAGAAATATTATTTTTTAGTTTCTTAATTTGTTCTAATGCAAAAGCTGCTGAAATTTCTGAAGGTAGGAAATTATAACCAAGTTCAGAAAATATATATTTTGCATCGTAATCAATGCCTGAAACTTTAATATTAAATCTTTTATTTGCACTTTCAGATTCATTGAATAAAGATGACGACCTGCCCCAACCTCTTAATAATTTTGCTTTCTGATATAAGTTATAGTCGTTGAAGCAAGCTATGCCACCTGTGCCAGCACCATTAATAATATGAGAAGCATAAAAACTATTGGTTGCAACATCTGAAAATTGTCCAACTTTTTTTTTGTTAATTGTATAGCCAATTGTATCTGCCGAGTCTTCTATTACTCTTAAATTATTTTTTTTTGCGATTGAATAAATTTTTTCCCAATCAGCTATATTACCCAATAAATTTGGTATCATTATAGCTACCGTTTTTTTATTTATACATTTTTCAATTTGAGTTGGATCTGCAATAAACTTATCATCTTCAACGCCAATAAAATGTGGAATTAAACCTATTTGGTAAATTGGAGCAACAGTAGTTGAAAAGGTTAAGTTGGGAGTTATTACCTCAGATCCTTTTTTAAAGTTAAAAGAGGATAATGCTAATAAATTTGCTGATGATCCTGAGTTAACCATAAGCCCAAATCTTTTTCCAAAAATTTTAGCAACAGTTCTTTCAAGTTCTTTTACTTTATCACCATCAGTTAAACTCAGGCTGCTATTTTTTAAAACATTAATTACAGCGTTTATTTCTTTATGATCGTAAACTGCTTTACCATAATAAATTTTTTTCATGAGGTTTTTTTATATTGAAATGTAAAAAAAACAATTAAATTTATGTCTTTATTAGCTCAGAAATTTTTTGAATATTGCTATTTTCTGGTTTCCAATGTTTCAATTTCTTAAAATCGAATATTTTTTCATTTATAGTCTTATTTGAAAGCCACTTAATTTTAATTTTTTTTTTCGAATTTTTATTAAGTTCTCTTATCACTTTATCTATACGAAAATTATTTTTATTTTTAAGCAAATAAGTTCCAGATTTAATTTTTTTTTTTAGAATTAATCTAATTGCATTGGTAATTTCTTAAATATTCAATAGATTTAAATATAATTTTTTTGAAACAATAGACGTTGTTGTGTTGTCTTTATAATTTTGCCTTATTACATTAATAATCTTTTTTCTTTTATCTAATTTGCCAAAAGTATCTGATATCATTAAATTATAAAAATTCACTTTAGGGTATTTTTTTTGATAATATTTTATTAAAAAGCTAAAACTTTTTTTGTAAGCAGCATACAAGTTAAATAAATTATCTTTTTTTCCATTATAATTTTCCCAAACAGTTGAAAAATTGATAATTTTTTTTACTTGCATTAGTTCAATATTTTCAAGAATTATATTTCCAAATAAAATGTTAGACTCTACCAATTTTTTTATATCTTTATATGTATGATTTTTAACATAGTGAGTTGCGCAATGAACAAGAGTATCAATTTTAATTTTTTTTAGCTTACGATTTAATTCATCATAGTTTTGAAAGTTAATTTCAGTAATATTTTTACTTTTAAAATTTTTTTTTTTTTTATTTCTGCTGGTTATAAATATTATATAATCTTTAGAGAATTCACTTAATATTTGTGATCCAATAAATCCTGTAGAGCCTGTTAGTAATAATCTCTGCATCAAATAATTTAATTTATTAATCTTTTTAAGTAATTTGAATATTCGCAGTTTCCATAAAATTTTATTTGGTTAAGAATTTCCTTTTTATTAATCCAGCCGTTAATAAAGGCAATTTCTTCAATGCAGGCTACTTTTAAACCTTGTCTATTTTCTACTGCTTGAACAAAATTTGAAGTTTTGTAATAATCACTAATTGAACCAGTGTCTAGCCAGGCGCCTCCACGTCCAAGAAACTTGGCATAAAGTTTGTTATTTTTTTTATACTTTCTTAGTAAATCTATTATTTCAAGCTCTCCTCTTTTAGAAGGTTTTAATTTTTTTGCATATTCAACAACTTTTTTATCGAAAAAATAAATTCCTGTTACAGCGTAATTTGAGATAAATTTTTTAGGTTTTTCAACTAAATTTATAATTTTTTTATTTATTTTATTTATTTTTGCCACTCCAAATAATTCAGGATTTTTCACGTTATGTAGAATTATTTTTGCACCCGTTTTTAAATTTACACAATCATAAAGTAATGTTGATAAATGTTGTCCATAAAAGAAATTGTCTCCTAGAATCATTGCTACGCTTGAGCTATCTATAAACTCTTCACCAATGATAAATGCATCGGACAAACCTTTTGGGCTCTCTTGTTCCTTAAATGTGATTTTTAATCCTAAATTTTTTTCATTAGGTAAAAGTTGTTTAAACTGACTTAGTTGACCTTTGTTAACTATAATTAATATATCTCTAATCTTTGCTAGCATTAAAACTGATAAGGGATAGTAAATTAAGGGTTTATCATAAATTGGTAAGAGCTGTTTATTAACCGCTTTAGTTAGCGGACTCATTCTTGTTCCTTTTCCGCCTGCTAAAATAATTCCTTTCTTAATCATTTCTACCTAATCTCATAGTAATATCTTTTTTTGATAATGATTTATAATAATCTTTGTTATCTTTGTACCAATCAAATGTTAATTTGATACCCTGTTTAAAGCTTGTTTTAGGAAACCAGTTTAGTTCTTTTTTAATTTTATTACTATCCAAAGCATACCGAATATCGTGGCCTGGGCGGTCTTTAACAAGGTGAATTTTTACTTTTTTTCCTAATTTAATTTTTTTTTTTGAAACACTGATAATTTTTTTACAAACTTCTAAATTATTTAAATTTTTATTAGATCCAATATTGTAAAATTCTCCAACTTTTCCTTTTTGAAAAACCTTAATTAATGCTTCACAATGGTCTTTAACAAAAATCCATTCTCTTGAGTTTGTTCCATTTCCGTAAATAGGCAAAGGTTTATTATGCAATACGTTATATATTAATTTAGGTATTAATTTTTCAGGATGTTGTCTCGGGCCATAATTATTTGAACAATTTGTAACTATTGCAGGAATTTTATATGTTCTAACATAAGAACTTACCAAATGATCAGCCGCTGCTTTGCTTGCGGCGTATGGGGAACTTGGTTGATAAGGGTAATTTTCTTTTGATCGACCAGTTAAAATATCTCCATAAACCTCATCCGTAGAAATATGTATCAATTTTGATTTATTTTTTTTTGAAAATTTTTTAAAGCTTTCGAGTAAATTAAAAACTCCGACTATATTACTTTGAATAAATTTTTTTGGGCTATCAATTGATCTATCTACATGCGTTTCTGCTGCTAAATTAAATATGCAAATTGGTTTATATTTAAATACAATTTTATTTATTTTTTTATTTTTAATATCACATCTAATAAATTTATAATTTTTTAAATATTTAAACTGATTTAGATTATAAAAGCTTGATGAATAAGTTGCTTTATCAATATTAATTACAAAAAAATTTTTTTTTAATAACATTTTTATAAGATTACTACCTATAAAACCTAGACCACCTGTAACAATTATTTTTTTCATTTGTGCATAATATATTTATGATTTAGAAAAGTTGCTTTATTTAATATTTTCTATTTGAGTTTAGCTTCTAAATTTGGCATGATTATCAATTACCGTCAATCCGGGTAGAACATTTTTTGTTACAACAGCGCCCGCGCCAACAATGCTACTATTGCTAATTTTAATTCTAGACAAGATCACTGAGCAAGCACCAATAAACGCTTTATCCACGACTGAAATACGCGCACAAAAAGTAGCGCCTGACTTGGGATCAAACATGTGTTTCGGCTCAGAGTAAACACTTTGACTTAGACTTATGACTGCGCTTGGATGATTCACCTCTGGTATATTATGTCCATACTTAGCTAAATAAAATATGTACGGAAAGTCTATCAATTCAACGATTGCCACCAATTGGTTCTAACCCAAAAGTTATTTTATCTTTAAATTTTTTACTTTAAACCCACAAGCTAAATCTTAGCTCACTAATAATTAATGAAATATCTGTAACCTTAAAACTTATATTAAAATATCAAGTAATGCAACTATCTGCCCCTCCGACTCGATAGCCTCGCACACGTCCAACAAAGCCAGCAAGAAAGCGCTAAAGGTTAGCAAACCTCCGTGTGCAATATCTGTTTGGATGTGAGGTCAGGCTTGATTTTCCAAATCAGCTCTTGCATGGGCCACCATGTCTTGGAGATACTGAATGACTAGGCGTCCAAGTGATGTAAAATTGTATGTTTATTTCGCATTTAGAGGAAGTAAATTAAATACCTGCGTGGCTGTCAGCAGCTCTTGATTAAGACCATTAGCGATCACTCGATCATTAACCTCATTGTCAAATTCATTCATTGATTAGCTTCCTTATAGTTAAAACGGTGATTAGTCATTTCTTTGATCTCTGCTAAATAGTTTTGGTTCATTACGTATACTGTTGCTCCATCTTTTAATATCTTCATTCCCTGACTTGGAGAATAAACTTTTAAACCGGTCACAGGCAGAAATTTTCCTTGCTTAGAGGGATTAATATCAATGACTATATTAATAGGTAGCCCCATTCTTTCTCGCAACAATGAAAAAATCACTCCTTTAGACCCCCCCCCACACGGCAACATCTTTTTTTTCTTCTATTCTTTGCTGACTCTCTTGGGTAGAGTTCAAATCCATCAAAAAATTCTCTGGGAAAAGTAACTTACATGCTTCATTATATTTTGGCTGACGAAGCGTTGATAAATCTGCAATTACATAAAAATATTGATCGCCAAAACAATGACCACATTTAACCACCCGCCCGAACATTCTCTTAAAATCATCCAATCTGAAATAATTGACATGCTCATAAAATATATCAAACCATGTCCTATTTTTTACAATCCAGTCAAAACATGGTACTTCAATATAGATCAATCCTTGATCACCATTAGATTTTTTTACCTCAGACAAAAATTTTACTGGATTGGGTATATGCTCAAGAACATGGCGCAATATTAAGCCTCGAGCTGGCGATTTAATTATTCCTGGCTCAAAATTTTGCTTAGTAATTTTAGGATTAGTACCATCGTACTCTGAATCAAAAATACAAACAGGAACTGTCTTTTTTTTAGCTTCCCAATAAATTTCGTTTTTTTTGGTCGTTACAACTAAAGCCAAATCGTCAGGATATCTCTCAATCAGAAATTTTGCTATTTTTTTTCCTACAATACCGTCTGCTAATAGTACCAATCTCATTTAACTTTTCCTTGAGCGGAATAAACCTGAATGACAGTCTGCACTACACGACTTAAATCATCGTTGGTGATCTCATGGTAGCTTGGTAAATTTATTGCTCTCTCTGATATATCTAAAGCATGTTTATTAATTTTATTTGACTTAAACATAGGTAAAATTGACAATGGCCAAAAAAATATACGGGCGTCGATATTTTCATTTGCAAAAGCCGCTTGAAGTTTTTCTCGAGTTATTCCACTTTCTTTAACAAAAACGATTGTTGGCATCCATGCGCCATTGATGGTCCCTTTAGGTTCATAATTCATACTTACGCCTTGTAATAAGGTAAAATGCTTTCGATATATTGCTAAGATTTCTTGCTTTCTTTTTATAAGTTCTTCGATTCGATCCATTTGTGCGCAGCCAATCGCAGCTTGGATATTGGACATTTTATATTTAAAACCAACTATATCTGACCAAAATTGTTTAGGTTGGCTGCGCGATCGACCATGATTACTAAGTGTAAGCACTTGTTCAAAAAAATCTACATCGTTAGTAACAAACATACCGCCTTCACCTGTTGTGATTGTCTTTGATCCATGAAAAGAAAATGCTCCAAACTTTCCCATAGATCCAGCACGTTTACCATGGTAAACTGAACCTATTGCTTCAGCAGCGTCCTCAATAATTGGTATTCCATATTTCTTGCTAATATGAAGCAATTCTTCCATTTCGCAAAGATTACCGTACATATGGGTAGCGACAATTGCTTTTGTTCTAGATGTTATTAATAGTTCTACTTTTTTTGGATCAATACACCAAGAGTCTACCAAAATATCTGCAAAAACTGGGGTGGCACCAAGATTTATAATTGGCGAAACAGTAGCAATCCAATTTATATCAGCTAATATAACTTCATCGCCAAGACCAATTCCAAGAGCTCTCATACCCATATGTAGAGCCCCTGTACAACTCGAAGTAGCAATTGCATATTTTACATCAAGATGTTTTTTAAAAATTTCTTCAAAACGAGTAATATAATTATAATGATTATCTCCCCAGCCATTAGCTGCAGCGTCAGCTGCACAATTTATTTCAAGTTGCGTAATAGATGGTTTTGTATAGAAAATTTTTGATTTCATAATATTTTTAAAGCCGGAACTGCAGTCAAAAATTGGGTACCGTTTTTTTCCAACACAATATTTTGCATTTTAATTTCATCAGCAATGTTCCATGGTAAAATTAAAACATAATCTGGTTTGGTTTCAATAATAAATTTAGGAGACAGAATAGGAATATGACTACCTGGCATAAAACAACCTTGTTTTGATTGAGCCGCATCAAATACTATGGGCAATAAATCTTCTTTTATTCCACAATAATTTATCAATGTATTTCCTTTAGCGGCAGCACCATAAGCAACTACTTTTTTTCCTTTAATTTTTTGTTCTGATAAGAATTTTATTAAATCATTTTTAACTTTATCAAC
>Ga0164293_10001389_pt1 | contig 20206 bp, 17 predicted proteins | sample GEODES118metaG_FD_111487 | JGI IMG/M metagenome (GOLD analysis project Ga0164293, IMG submission 111487) | Eutrophic lake water microbial communities from Lake Mendota, Wisconsin, USA - GEODES118 metaG | ecosystem: Environmental > Aquatic > Freshwater > Lake | place: USA: Lake Mendota...
CCTGTTGGAGCGAACGATAGAGCCCTTCCGCAGTCCTGATTATCAGTGGAAAAAAGAGCGCTCCGGCTTGGAGGATGTCTTCATCCACCTCATGCACTCCTCGCAGGAACCCCCACGCCCATGAACTTCGAGGCCAGATTTTCGCCAGCCCGCCTGTGGGCCATGATCGTGAAGGAATTCATCCAAATGGCTCGCGACAAAATGACCTTCGCCATGATCCTCGGGATTCCAATTATGCAGCTGATGGTTTTCGGGTATGTGATCAACACCGACCCGCGCCACATGCCAGCGGCGGTGCTGCTCGCGGATACCGGCCCGCATGGACGCACCCTCCTTGAGGGTCTGAAAAACAGCACCTACTTCGATTTTGAAAAGCAGGTGCACACTGAAGAGGCGGGGCGAAGACTCCTCCTGCGCGGGCAGGTGCAATTCCTTGTAAACATCCCCGAGAATTTCTCCCGCGACCTGCTGCGCGGCGACCGGCCCGCCGTGCTCGTGGAAGCGGATGCCAGCGACCCAACCGCCACCAGCGGAGGACTAGCCGCTCTCGACGGAGTCCTGAACACCTCGCTCCTCTCCGATTTTAAAGGCCCTCTCGCTCGGCTCGCACCCGTCCAGCCATCCATCGACCTCCGCGTCCACGCCCTCTACAACCCCGAGGCCATCACGCAATACAACATCGTTCCCGGGTTGATGGGAGTCGTCCTAACCATGACGCTCGTCCTCATCACAGGCTTGGCGATAACCCGCGAGACCGAGCGGGGAACGATGGAAAACCTACTCGCCATGCCACTGCGGCCGGTCGAAGTGCTCATCGGAAAAATCACGCCCTATATCTTTGTCGGATACATCCAGGTTGGAATTATCCTCATCGCCGCGAGATTCCTTTTCGATGTGCCAATCCATGGAAACCTATTCCTCCTGCTGTTGGCATCGCTCTTTTTCATCGCCGCCAACCTTGCCATGGGCATCACTTTTTCGACGATGGCGAAAAACCAACTCCAGGCGATGCAGATGTCTTCATTCGTCTTTCTGCCATCCATCATGCTATCGGGCTACCTCTTTCCTTTCCGGGGCATGCCAGCTTGGGCGCAAGTGATCGGCGAGATACTGCCCATCACCCATTTTCTGCGAATCGCCCGGGGCGTGATGCTCAAAGGTATGGGCTTCGAGGACCTCGGGCGCGAACTTTGGCCCATCGCCCTCTTTGCGTTCATTATCCTCCTACTCGGGGTAAACCGATACCGCCAGACGCTCGACTGAGCGTGGCGCTTGGCGCATCAAGGCGTGGCTTTTGGCGACTCGGCTTTGGGAGCGGCGGGGCGGTCCATCGCGATCAATTCGGAGACCGTGGCGAATTTGTACCCTTTCGATTGGAGGGCATCGAGTGTTGCAGGCATCGCGTCGATGGTGGAGGCGTGGATGTCGTGGGCGAGGATGATGGCTCCCGGGGTGGCGTTTTTGATGATGTGGCCGGAGACGTGGTCGGATTTACGGATTTTCCAGTCTTGGGGATCGACCGACCAGAGGATGACGCAGAGGCCGTATTCGTCGTTGAGGCGTTTGGTGAGGGTGGGGTTGATGGCGCCGTAGGGTGGGCGCATAGTGACCGGGCGGACGCCTGTGGCTTTTTGAATAGCGTCGGTGGTTTGGGAGATTTCGGCGTCGAAGGCGGAGGGGGAGAGCTTGGTGAGTTGCGGGTGGTTCCAGCTGTGGTTGGCGATTTCGTGGCCTTCATCGACGATGCGCTTGGCGATGTCGGGATACTCGGCGACGCATTTTCCAATGACGAAAAATGTGGCCTTGATGTTCCGCTCTTTGAGCATGTCGAGGAGTTTAGGGGTGAGCTTGGGATGCGGGCCGTCATCGAATGTCATGGCCACGGTGCTACTCTCGACATTGCAACTGTTGTAGGTGGGCTTTCTCAAGGCGGCTGGTGCGGGAGTCTGGGTAGGCGCGGTCACCGGGATTTCGGGAGTTGGTGCGGGGTTGATCACGGGTTGTGGCTCAACGACGGCCGCAGCTTGCGAAGTTGTAGATTGCGGAGGTCGCTGGGCTTTGGCAGGAGCGTTGGACGCAAAACAAACAACAAGTACAAAAAAAGTGACGACAGCGGTGAAGGAGATGGCGGAGATAATCGGAAGTCTCATGCGAGTTCGGCTGTTTGAAGATGGCACAGGGCACTGGCAAAAAGCAACTTTGGACGTGCAAGAGCGGTATGATCAGGGTTTCCACTCCAGCTTCGTGCCTGCGGGCAGGAGTCGGGCAGCGCGAAGGGCGTCCCAATTCGTGAGTCGGAAGCCGCCGATACCTTCGAGCGTTTGCATGGCAGCAGGTATGCTGGATCCGTGGAGGCCGAAGGGTTGTGGTGTGGACTCAGCGCCCTTGGCGAGGTTGATCCAAACGACGCCTACCGGATTATTCGGGCCGGGCGGCAGGTATTGCTCTTGGGAGAGAACGGGGCGGACGGTGACGGGCGTGGGATTCGGGTTGATATAGAACGGGCTCGTTTGTTCGACTTGGACAACGCGGTCCTCCTGAATTGTGGCGAGTCTGGGGTGTGCGATGACATCGAGGATTCTCCACTCGCCGCGGCCGCGGAGGCCGGGTCGGGCCCGACCGACTGGCATGACGGCAACAAGGCGGCCGGATCGGAAAATTTCCAGCGTGGTGACATCGCTGATCGTGACTGTGAGTGGCTGGGCCGGATCGGCTGCAGGCTGCAGACCGGTGGCGGGAATTTTTTCAATCTCGAAGGGCTGTACATTAGGCACTCGGAAGCGGGAACCGGCAGCTGGTTGAATACCGAGAGCGGGATTGAGTTTCCGCAGGAATGCTTCATCGCAATGGAAGCGCTCGGCGACAAATTCCCACGGGGAGCGGTAGGCGAGGAAATCGGCTGCCACCATTTCCTGATAGGTCGGGGGTGGCGTGGGTGCAGGCTTGGCTTTTTGGTCTGGCTTGCCAGCAGGCTCGCTCACGACGCGAGCAGCTTTCGGCGGGGCGATAAAGCGGAAGTCCTCCACGCGCAGGGTGTAGGTGTTGAGCAGGTCGGGAACATATTCCTTGGCACGTTGCACAACGGCGGCGTGCTCAAGCGTTTCGCCTCGTGCATTTTGATAAAGATAGAGAACCTTGCCAAAAAGTGGATCCGGCGCGTCGCTGATCGGACCGGTGCCGAACCCTTGATTGTCGAGAAAGACGCGCAGGAGGAGGACTTCGGATTTGGCGATGTCCGACGGTTCGGAAACACTGGCTGAGGCGGCCGCAGGCTTCGGCGTGCTTTTGAGAAGAAATTTTTCCTCCGGCGTGGGGATTCGCAACTGCTGGCCGATTTGCAAGAAGTCCGTTTCAAGGGCGTTGAACTCCTTGAGCTGGGCGACGGATAGCTTGAGCTTATTAGCGATATGAATGAGGACATCGCCTTTTTTGACGGTGTAGATGTTCTGGTCCGGTTGCGGAGCGGCGGTGTTTCCAGACTGGACGCCAGACCGCTGCTGGAGCACAGGAATCTCGCGGGGTGGAAGCCCCCAGGCTGCAGAGGTTGGCGGGGCGACATTCCATTTCCATTTCACGGCACGTTCGAGGCCAGGCTCGACACTCTGGGCGCGGCCTTCGAGACAAGCGAAAGCCAGCAGGACAATCGTGCTGAAAAGAATAGCAAACCGGTGCAGCATGGGATGATTAACGAATTTTATAGAGAGAATTTTCAGATTTTCTTGCTGCGTTCAACCGCCGCGTTTGGCTTTGAGAACGGATTCGATACGGGCGAGCGGAAGGGTGTTGATGACATCGCTTTTCGTGAGCCAGCCTTTGCGGGCGATGCCGACGCCGAAGATGAGGTCTTGAAGTCCTGAGGTCGAGTGGGCATCGGGGTTGATGGCGCATTTTACGCCTTTTTCTTTGGCGAGCGGCCACCAGCGCCAGTCCATGTCGAGGCGGCGGGGGTTTGCGTTGAGTTCGATGATCGTACCTGTGGCGGCGGCGGCATCGAGGATGGCGGGGATGTTGACCTGGTATGGGTCGCGGCTGAGGAGCAGGCGACCGGTGAGGTGGCCAAGCATGGTGACATGGGGATTTTCCATAGCGCGAATAATGCGCTTGGTCATTTCGGCCTCGGGCATGGTGAACGACGAATGGACGCTTGCGACGACGTAGTCGAGAGTGGCGAGTACCTCGTCGGGGAAATCCAGCGTTCCATCCTTGAGAATATCGCACTCGGTGCCGGCGAAGATGCGGAAATCGCTGTCGGCGGCATTGAGTTCAGCAATGCGGACGACTTGCGCGGCCAAGCGCTTTTCATCGAGGCCATTTGCCTGAAATGACGCCTTCGAGTGGTCGGCAATTCCGAGGTATTCGAGTCCGAGTTCCTTGGCGGCGGCAACCATGTCCTCCAGAGTGGCACGACCGTCACTGGCGTTCGTGTGGTTGTGGAATGTGCCGCGCAGATTGCTCCACTCGATCAAGAGCGGAAGTTTGTGTTTCTCGGCAGTGTCGATTTCCCCCCGGTCTTCGCGGAGCTCAGGTTCCACGGGATCAAGGTCCAAGGCGCGGTAGATGTCCGCCTCCTCGTGAATCTCGGGCAGGGGCTGCAGGAGCTCGCGTCCATCGGCGGCACTGAAGCGGTATTCATTGAGCGACCACCCCCGTGAAAGAGCACGGGAGCGCATGCGGACATTGTGCTCTTTGCTGCCAGTGAAGTAATTCAAGGCAAATGGAAACTCGGGTCCGGTGACAGCGCGCAGGTCGCACTGGATCCCACTCTTGAGGATCACGCTGGATTTTGTGGCGCCGTGGGCGAGTACGTTTTCCACAAGAGGATGGGCGGTGAAGAACGCCATGACAGTCTCGGGATGTTTCGTGGAAACGATGAAGTCGAGGTCGCGGACGATTTCTTTTTTCCGGCGGAAGCTGCCGGCGATCTGGGCGAGGTTGACATCCGGATGTCCACGCAGGTCCTCCAGGAGGCCCTCGGCGAGGTGGGCGACATCGCCGAAGCGGAACTCGCCGGCGTGGCTGCGCATGTGCTCGATGCCTTTGAGGATGTTTGCGGATGTCTTCTCGCCAAAGCCGGGAAGAACTGCGACCGAGCCGTTCTTGCAGGCGCGCTCAAGACTTGTCACAGAGTGGATTTTTAGAGTGTCCCAGAGGACTTTGATTTTTTTTGCACCGAGGCCCTGAATGTCGAAAAGCGTGAGAATGTCTGGAGGGAACTCCTCTCGGAGGTTGTCGTAGTAGTCGAGGCGGCCGTGTGCGGAAAGCTCGATAATTTTCTCGCCAGTAGCTTTGCCAATGCCGTCAACCGCTGTGAGCCGTTCTTCCGCGATCACGGTTTCGAGGGGCTCCGAGAGGGTTTCCAGCGCACGAGCGGCGTGTGTGTAGGCTCGGACTTTGAAGGGATTCTCGCCTTTCAGCTCAAGCAAGCGGGCGATGTTTTCGAAGACACCAGCGATTTCATCTTTGTTCATTGCAGATAGGTTTGGAGCCTGTTCCGCCAACCGGGAAGCCACTTCGCCTCATTACGAGCAGGCGGGGCGTTCTGAACGCGACGGGTGAGGACGGCATCGGCAGCTCGGGCAAACTCCGGCAGGGCGTTTCCAGTGGATGGCATGGTTTCAAGAACCTGAAGCAAGCCCCAGCCTTGACCGCTATAGCTCTCGGTGGGGTTCACGCCCTCGCCTTTGAAGTTCACATAGTCCATGAGGGCGTAGAAACCGAGGGGCGCAGCGGCGACCCGGTGAAAATTGGCTTCGATTTTGGCGCGTTGTGCGGGAGGGGTTGCAGCGAGCATTTTCGGCAGCGCGGCCTCCATGCGCATCGCCGCATATCGCGCCTGGGCTGCAACCGTTTTGGAAAGCATGCTGCGTAGGGCTTTGAGCTGGGGACCGTCAATATCGGCCATGAAGGCGTCGCGATTTTTCCACGGGCATGGGCCTAGCATCCAGTCCTCGACCGGTGCGCCTTGCGTTTTCAGAAAGCGCGCAAGGCCGGGCCAACTCTCCTCGAAGGGGCCGGTACGTCCAACCGGATACCAAATGAAATGCGCGATACCGAGGGATGGAAATTCCTCGCCCTTGTTCCAGGATGTGAGGCCACTGATCGTGCCAGCGCACTCGTTTTTCCAAATGCGGCGGCCGATTTCGAGTGCCTGAGAATCACTGAGGTTGGCAGGGGACGCCTGGGCTGCGAGTGATGAAATCACAAATACAGCCAATAGGAATCGTGGAATCATCTGGCGATGTGTGCTCCGTCTGCGGGCGCTCAGTTGGTTTTTTTGTTTTCGGCGACGGTTTTTTTCTTCGTCACTGCGGGAGTCGGTGAAGGAGCAGGGGCCTGTTCAAGAATCGGCTTGAGCGGATCTTCCTTGCGGTATGCGCGGGGGAGCTTCACTTGCGGGCGTTCAGGATTATTGAGTTTATTGAAGCGCTTGGCCTGCGGCTTGGTGAGCGGATCGTCGAAGATATCTTGGAAGCGTGTGTCGAGCGAGAGGGCGCGATCGTATTCGGCCATGCCTTGGATATAACTATAACGAGCTTGGAGAAGGAATGTCTGCGACCGAAGGAGCTGGGTCTGTTGGTTCAGCACATCGAGCTGGGTGCCCGCGCCGGCATCGAGGCGCTCCTGCGCGAGACGAAGGGCTTCCACGCCCTGCACCACGCTGGCTTCTTGGCTGTCCACGGTTTCGCGGGCCTCGAGGAGTTTTGATATCGCTTGCTGCACTTCAAGAATGACTTCGCGCACGCCGTTGTCGTAATTGATTTTCGCCTGCTCCATGCGGGCCTTGGCGGATTTCACCTGGCCGTAGGTGAGGAGCCCGTCCCAGATGGCCCAGGAGCCTGTGACTCCAACAAACCAACCATTGACCATGTCGGTCAGGCTACTTGTGAGAAAGTCGCTTTGATTTGTTTGTCTCGCGCTGGCTCTGATCTCCGGCAAATAGCCTGCGACCTCCTGGTTCACGCGCGCGGCCTTGCCGAGGATGAGCTGGCGCTGGGCTTTGAGGTCGGGGTTGCGGGCGACAGCGATGCGCACGGATTCGTCCGAGTTGAGGGTGCGGGGTTTGTAGTCGAGCTCGCCTACAACGTTGAATGGAACCTCGCTTGGGAAGCCGGGCGGGTAGTCCATGCCGAGCAGGCGGACGAGTTTATACATGGAAACGCGGTAGTTGTTCTGTGCCTGTATGAGCGGGGGCTTGGCGTTTGCGAGCGCGACTTCGGCTTGGAGGACATTGAAGCGTGGCACAGTGCCGGCTTCGTAGCGGTTCAGCTGGTCTTTGAGCTGCTCGGCGAGGAGATCGACAGACTGTTGGTTTGCGATGATGAGGGCGCGATTGAGGACGACTTCGAAGAAATTGGTCTTCACTTGCGAGATCACGGTGTCGATGACTCCGCGCAGGCGGTAGTAGGCCTTCTGCTCATCGGAGAGTGCGGCGCGTATACCTGAAACCACGGCACCTCCGTCGTAGATCAGCTGAGAGAATTCCACATTGACGCTCCAAGCTTCGCTATTGATGTTGCCTCCACCAAAATTGACATCATTGATCTCGCGACTGGTGAAACCGTAGTTGGAATTCAGGGAAACCTGAGGGATGATTCTGGACCGGATGCTGATGTATTGGCCCGAGCTGGTGTTCAGCTGCTGCACGGCAGCCAAAATTTCGGGGTTTTGCTTGATGGCAGTCTGGATGGCGTCTTCGATTTTCAGATCGGGAACCTTGGGATTTCTCTGTTTGGCGATGAGTTCGTTGAGGGCCTTGTAGAAGTCTGTCGTGGCCATTTCCTTCGTCACAGCAGTGCGGGAGCTTTGTTCCAGAACTGGAGTCTCTGGACTGGGCGCGAGCGGCTCAGCGGATTGCGCAGGCACTGGCGCGGCGAGCTCGCTGGTAATCTGGCTTTGTTCCGGCAGGGGTGGCGCGGCAGGCATCGGAGGAAGCGGCAGCGGCATGCTGCCATCGGGAAGAGGCGTACCGGCCGGAGTCGGGCTGGTCGAGGGCAGGGGCAGAGGCGTGAATTGAGGCAGGGGCGGAGGCAGCGGCAAATCCTGGAACTGAGGGGTGGGAGTCGGAGATTGTGCGAAAAGCGGGAGTCCGGCGAAAAGAAATGCAGCGAATAGAGTGGCGGAGATTTTCAGGATCATGGTGATAACTGTCAGAGCACTTGGGAAACGAACATTATGCGAGGATTTGCCGCTGAAAAGAAAATCGATTGAAACGATGCATTAATTTTGCGGTGCGGTTCCCGCCGGAGGCGTTTCGGTGGATGAAGCCGCACTGCCGCCGGATGACCCCGACCAGGCTGGGCGCGGGATGTAGATTTTATCTCCTGTGGATGGATTACCGGCCACGATGTCGGCGATGAGAAATGGTTGAGCTTTGAGCGATGTCATAAGCAATGTCCCGGATTCGCGCCCATTCTGAACAGAGAGGTATTTCTCGCCCGGAACGACGGGCGTGGCCGACTCTGACTCAATCAAAACGAAATTTTCCGCCGTGTTCACCATCCGGATCGTGCCCGCCCAGTTGACCGGTGTAGCAGCAGGCGGGTTGGGCTTTTTTTTGGGGAAAAATTTGCCAAAGTTGCTTAGAAATGAACTGTTCGGGGCAGACGGCTTTGATCCGGACGAGTGCGTGCAGGCCGCCAGTAAAAAAACGAGTACAGCAGTGAGAATGGGTACGATTTTCATCAAGGAAGCCAGGCAGGTTCACGGGGAGGCGCTACACCAAAGGCCGCCGCAGAGTTTCCATCTCCGAAAATCGCCCATCGCCCGTCCTTACGAACAAGTAGAACCGATTTGTCGGGTTGAACAAGTTTGAGAAATACCGTTTCGCCCGGATCGGCATCACTCAGGTTTGCGATCATCCAGCCTTCTTTATACCATTCACCAGCTTGGGAAGGAAGGAATCCCTCACGAATCAGTTTCTCAAAATAACCCTTTGCTGAGGCCTCATTGACTTCAAATGGCCAACCAAGATGGTTTTTTCCGAACTGAAACCCATCAAGCGCCATCTCTTGTGCGGCATGGTGGATTTCGACGGCCTTGCGTGAAAAATGCGGGGGCGGCACGGCATGAAAAACAGGATTTGGTGCAGGAGATCCGGGTTCCGTCGGTGATGGGCTTTTCCGGTGGGCAATTACTGTCAGCAGGCAGGTGATGCCAACGAATAGAAGAAACCCGAGCCATCGAAGTCGCATAAATGGGATTTACGCGATGAAGCTCTCAAAATGCAAACTTCAAGCCCAAGCGACCAGTGGCTCACTGAGATTTTTGCATCAAATTAATACCCTTGCCGCTTGACCCGACTTGGATGAGTCGTCATAGTAGCTGATTCCGAAAAGAAAAGCGCCACGGCCAGGCCTCGTCGCTTTCTGTTTCGGCAGTAACGATTTTATGAATTCCGAACTCATCACAATGCTGGACCTGCTGGAGCGTGAGAAGGGCATCAAGCGAGATGTCCTGGTGGAGGCTATTTCCACATCCATCTTGGCAGCTTCAAAAAAAAGCTTCACCTCAGGCACACGAGAGCTTCGCATCGAAATCAATCCGCAGAGCGGAGCCATTCGCGCCATGGCGAATCTTATTGTAGCTGAGAAAATATCGAGTGCGCATGACGAAATTCTTCTTTCCAAGGCACGCGCCATAAAGCCCGACGCACAGCCCGGCGAGGAGATCGAAGTCGAGGTGACACCACGCGACTTTGGCCGCATCGCCGCTCAGGCGGCCCGCCAAGCAATCAACCAGCGCCTCCGCCAAATTGAGCGGGAGATGATTTATGACGAGTTCAAGGATCGGGCCGGAGAGATTGTCACTGGTACGGTTCGACGCTTCGAGCGTTCGGATGTCATCGTGGATCTCGGCAAATTCGAGGGTGTCATGCCATCCCGCGAGCGGGTACTCACGGAGGAATACAACATCGGAGACCGCCTGCGCGCATATGTCGTAGCAGTCGAGAGCGGCAACCGTGGGCCAGAGATCATCCTTTCCCGAAGCCATCCGAATTTTGTTCGCCGCCTCTTCGAGCTTGAGGTGAGTGAAATCGCCGACCGCACCGTGGAACTCAAAGTCCTAGCCCGCGAGGCAGGTTTCCGCACCAAAGTTGCTGTCCACAGCGCAGACCCCAAGGTCGATCCCGTAGGCGCCTGCGTCGGCATGCGCGGAGCCCGCGTCAAAAACATCGTTCGCGAACTCAACAACGAGAAAGTCGATATCATCCGCTGGGATGCCGACCCGCTCAAATTTGTAAGTGCTGCACTTAAGCCAGCGAATATCAAATCCATCACCGCAGACGAGGCGAGAAAGATCATTCAGGTTCTTGTGCCCAAGGAGGACCTCTCGGTTGCCATCGGACGCAAGGGCCAGAACGCACGGCTCACCGCCAAAATGTGCGGCTGGGAAGTCGATATCCAAGAGGACAAGCGCGAGGAAAAAGCGCTCAAGCACAAGACAGACGAGGCCGCACACTCGCTTGCTGAGATTCTTGGAATTTCCGAAGGAGAGGCACTCAAACTCACCGCAAGTGGTATGAATTCCATCGAGGTTATTCAATTGGCAGGCGCGGATGACATCGCCGAAGCTCTGGGTTCCGATATGGAAACCGGGCAACGAATCCTCGCAGCGGCACAGGCTACACAAAAAACTCCCGCCGCCTGAGGGGTATGAAAACGTTCCCCCGGCTCGCAATTTACCATGGCAGAGAAAACAAAGAAAAAAACCACCGAGGAGAAGCCGGCCGCCGCGAAGCGTCCAGCAGGATCCTCGCGCTCCACGCGTCATCCACGCTCCGCTGAAACTCCCGCCCCATCTGCCACCCCAGCTCCCGAACCGAAAGTTCAGGGTCCGACGGTCGACCTCCTCGAGCCGGTTAAAAAAGTAAAAAGAACTTCTGATAAGATTGGCCTCAAGCCGTTCATCAAGCCTCTCATTGCCCCGCCGGTCTCGCAACCGCCGCCGCCGCCTGAGCCAGAACCGATTCCAGAATCAGTTCCTGCAGAGGAAATTCCCGCCAGCGAGGAATCCGAGCCCGAAGTATCCAGCGCAGATCTCTCTGGGAAAAAAGTCCTCAACATTAAGCCTCCGATCGCCGTAAAGGCGTTGGCCGAGGAACTCGGTCTCAAGCCCTTCCAGCTCATCAAGGATCTGATGTCGCTCCAGATTTTTGCGAATCTGAATCAGACGGTTGAAGCCGACGTCGTTACAAAAGTCTGCGATATGCATGGCTTTGTATTCGAGCGTGAGCGCAAGGACACATCGAAGGGGCATCACAAGGTCGAAGCCAAGGTCGAGGTTCCCAAAGCCCCGGAGCCAGCCAAGATCGACGAACTGCAGCTTCGCGCCCCGATTATCACTTTCATGGGTCATGTGGACCACGGCAAAACCTCCCTTCTCGATGCCATTCGCAAGGCCCGCGTCGCAGCCGGTGAAGCCGGCGGCATCACGCAGCACATTGGTGCCTACAGCGTCGAACGCAATGGCCAAAAAATCACCTTTCTCGACACGCCCGGCCACGCCGCCTTTACCGCCATGCGCGCTCGTGGAGCGAATGTCACAGATATCGTGGTTGTTGTTGTGGCAGCAGATGACGGCCTCATGCCCCAGACGCTCGAGGCAATCTCCCACGCCAAAGCAGCCAAGGTAAAAATCATAGTGGCGATCAACAAAATCGACATGCCTTCGGCCAATCCCGACCGAGTCCGCACCCAATTGCAGGAAAAAGGCCTCACTCCCGAAGATTGGGGAGGTGAAACGATCTGCATTCCAGTAAGCGCGACAAAAGGCACCGGCATAAGCGACCTTCTCGACGCCATGCTTCTCGAGGCCGAAATGCTCGAACTCAAAGCCAGTTCCACGCTGGACGCGCGCTGCACAGTCATCGAAGCCCAAGTTGAGCAAGGCCGCGGACCGACAGCCACTGTGATCGTTCGCATGGGCACATTGAAAGCCGGCGACGTCTTCATCTGTGGCAACCACTGGGGTAAAGTAAAGCAACTTATCAATGACCTTGGAAAACCCGTCAAGGAGGCAGGTCCTTCAATGCCGGTGAAAATCCTCGGTCTGAGTGGTCTACCAAATGCAGGCGACGAGCTTGTCGTGATGGATTCTGAAAAATCTGCGCGCCTCCACAGCGAAGAGCGCTTGGCTGATCTCCGCGACACCAAGCTCTCCACGCCTCAGCGCACCACGCTGGAAAACCTCTTTGCCAACATCGCCTCCGAGTCGAAACCCGCGCTCAAAGCGATCGTCAAATGCGATGTGCAAGGATCGCTCGAAGCGGTGGTCGCGTCGCTCAAGGAGATTCCTCAAAAGAAAATCACCCTCGATATCATCCACAGCGCCGTCGGCCCGATCACAGAGTCCGATGTCCTTCTGGCCAGCGCATCCAATGCCGTCATCATCGGCTTTGGCACCAAGACCGAAAATAGCGCTGCACAAGCCGCAAAGCGCGAAGGTGTTCAAATCAAACTCTACAGCATCATTTACGAATTGCTCGACCAAGTCCGCGAATCGATGAGCGGAATGCTCGCGCCGGAACACCGTGAAGCCATTATCGGCCATGCCGAGGTCAAGCAGGTGTTCGACCTCACGAAGGGCAAAGTGGCCGGCTGCATCGTTACGGACGGCCGTATCGCCCGCAGTGCCCGAGCCCGCGTACTGCGGCGTCGCCAGCCAATTTACGACGGCGGCATCGCCACACTCCGCCGCTTCGCCGACGAAGTTAAGGAAGTGCGCTCGGGCCTCGAGTGCGGTATCAAGCTGGGTGACTTCACGGAATATCTGCCCGAAGATATCATCGAGTGCTACACGCTCGAAAAATTCGCGCAGCAACTGTAAAATTTTACTTATCCTAATCCCACGACCGACCGAAGGCTGAAGCCTTCGTCCGGACAACCAGTGCCATGAAAAACCGACTCGTCAGGGTGTGCGAAGTGCTGAAACGTGAACTCGGAGTAATCATTCACCGGGAACTTGAGTTTGAAAACACTCTCGTGACCGTAAGCGACGTGGATATCACTCCCGACCTGAAGCAAGCCTATGTTTTTATTTCCGCGCTGGGTTCCCCCGCCGGACGCCGCAAGGCAATGGAGGCCCTTGAGGAACATAGAGTCATGTTTCAGACCGAGCTGTCCCGCCGCGTGCAGATGAAACACACACCCCATCTAAATTTCCGCCTCGACGAGGCCATCGAGCGCGGCACTCGGGTCATCGACATCATGAACGAACTCGGCCTGAAGGAGGAATTGCCAAATGATGAAAATGCACTTTGACATCATCTCCAATGCGCTTCGCGATGCCCGCACGGTGGGAGTTGCCAGCCATATCCGCCCCGACGCCGACGCGCTTGGATCGACCATTGCCTTTGCCCTCTGGCTGCGCGATTGCGGCAAGGAAGTGAGCGCCTACAATGAGGAGGGATCGACCTCAAAGTTTCACTATCTGCCTTGCCACGAGATCGTGAGCCTGCCTCCCGGCACGCCGCAGAAATTCGATGTTTTTGTCGCTCTCGATACGTCGGTAAAAAACCGCCTAGGCACGGTGAACAAAGCGATCGCCCCCGGTACAAAGATCCTCAATATCGATCACCACATCAGCAACGAAAACTACGGTGATGTGAATTTTATCGATCCATCCGCTCCGGCCACCGGACAAATTCTTTTGGAATTTTTCCAGCAGATCGGAGCCCGTGTTTCTCCTGATATGGCAACAAATCTTTTTGCGGCGATCTCCACGGACACAGGCTCTTTTCAATATGCCGGCACGAACGAGCGCACCTTTGCCGCCGCCTCGCATCTCATCGGCTGCGGCGTCGATGTGCCCGGCCTCTCCCGTGCGATGTATGACAGCCAGCCTCGCCGCCGCTTCGAACTACTCCGCCACGCTCTCAACACGGCCGAGTTCCATTGCGACGACCGCATCGCAACCTTCTCCCTCCCGCTGGATCTCGTGGAGAGACTGAAGATCCTCCCCGAGGACAACGAAGGGATCATAGACCATCTGCGCTCCATCGAAGGCGTCGAAGCCGCTGTGTTTTTCGAGGAACTTCCCGAAGGCAAGGTGCGCGTAAGCGCCCGCTCAAAATTTCCAAGAATCGATGTCTGCAAGGTGTGCAAAAAGTTCGAAGGCGGTGGACACCCCATGGCCGCAGGCGCTCGCGTGCTTGGCACACTCACCCAGGTCAAAAACGATTTTTTAAAAGCTCTCTCTGATGAAATTCGGAACTGAAATTGATGGCGTCCTTCTCGTGGACAAGGCCGCCGGCATGACATCCCACGATGTCGTGGCGATAACCCGCCGTGCGCTGAACACCAAAAAGGTCGGCCACTGTGGCACGCTCGACCCGCTCGCAACGGGTCTTCTGATCATCACGATCGGCCGGGGAACAAAAATCCAAGACCTCCTCATGAGCGAGGACAAGGAGTATGTCGGCACGCTACGCCTTGGAGAAATCACTGACAGCCAGGATTCAGACGGCCAGGTCATCGAAACCCGGCCAGTCGCCGATTTTACCCGCGAGCAACTGGATATGGCGTTCGCCAAATACCATGGGGATTTTTATCAGACGCCGCCGATGGTCAGCGCCATCAAGAAGGACGGTGTGCCACTCTACAAGCTCGCGCGCCAAGGCAAGACTGTGGAGCGTGAGCCACGCTTCGTTCACGTTTACGCACACGAGATTCAATCCGTGAGAATGCCGGAAGTCGACTTCCGCGTTGTGTGCAGCAAGGGATTTTATGTCCGTACCTATGCCAACGATATCGGTATTGAGCTCGGCTGCGGCGCCCATCTCAAATCTCTGCGCCGCACGAAATCAGGACGCTTTAATGTGGAAGGCGCTGTAACCATTGAAGAACTCAAAGCGGGACCGATCGAGACCATCGCGCAGCGCGTCCTCAGCCTTCCAGCCGTTTCGCGGCTTCGCGGTGCCTGATGAAAATACTCCGTTCCATCGAAGCCCTTGCGGAAATTGATGCGCCAGTCGTGCTGGCAGCAGGTGTCTTTGATGGCCTGCATCTCGGACATCAGGCAGTGCTGCGGGCGGCAATCGATTCCGCCAAGCACATCGGTGGTGTTCCATTTGCGCTGACTTTCGATCCCCACCCCGCCGCAATTCTCCGGCCGGACAAAGCCCCCAGCCTTCTGACTCCCCTGGATTTCAAACTGGAGCTCATCGAGCGCCTTGGCATCAAACACGCTCTCGTCATCACATTCGACACCGCTTTTGCTGCCACCGAAGCCGAGGACTTTATTTTGAAACTCTGCCACACAGCGCCCGAACTCGCCGGCATCTGTATCGGCGAAGGCTGGCTGTTCGGCAATGGCCGGCGAGGGAACGCCCGTTTGCTGCAAACACTTGGAATGAAAAATGGCTTCTTCACCAGCGCCACCGCGCCGGTTCTCGTGGATGGGGAAGTCGTCAGCAGCACACGCATCCGGGAAGCCCTCGCTTCTGGCAATCTACCTGTAGCCGCCCGCCTCCTTGGCAGGGACTTTGCTATTCGAGGAAGGGTCACACGCGGTGCCGGACTGGGTAAAAAACTTGGCTTCCCCACGGCCAACATGGTCGCCGGCTATCAGCAATATCCAACGAATGGAGTTTACACCATTCAAGCCACCTGGAACGCCACGACATACCAAGGCGTGGGGAATATTGGACTGCGTCCAACAGTTTCCGATGCCAAGCAACGCATACTGGAGGTGCATCTTTTTGATTTTTCCGCCGATCTTTACGATAGGGAAATCGAAGTCGCCTTCCTCAATTTTCTCCGCCCTGAGAAGAAATTTGAAAACACGGATGCCCTCTGCGCACAAATTCACGAGGACGTGGGCACCGCGCGTGAATGGCTTCAAAACCGGACTGCCACAGCATGAAATCGCCCTGGCATTTCGGCACCTACGACGAAATGTCCGACCTGGATGGCCGTCCGCGAGAGGTTTACAAAGCCCTCTTCGAGCGGCTTCAAAAGATGCCACGCGCTCAACTCCGGAGCCTCGACGAGCAGCTTGAAGCAACCATGCGCGAGATGGGCGTCACTTTCGACATCCACCGCGACCGCCCATGGGGAGCACGTGCCTGGTTCTGCGACCTCCTACCCCAGATTTTTACTCCCGCCGAGTGGAGTCCGCTAGAAGCAGGAGTGCGCCAGCGTCTGCGGGCCTTCGAGCATTTTCTCAAGGACATCTACGGCCCAAAGCAAATCCTACAGGACAGCGTGTTGCCGCCTTCAATAGTTCTAGGCAGCGAGTTTTTCCAGCGGCCAGCGGCCGGTCTCCCGTTGCCGGGGAATTCATTTCTACACCTGAGCGGCGTCGCGGTTTGCCGCCTGCCGGATGGAACGCTCGCCGTGAAGCACCATTATTTCAGCCACGCTTCCGGCATGTCCTATATGATCCAAAATCGCCGCGCTTTGACTCGGGTCATTCCCCAATCCTTCCACGACACCGGCATCCACTCGATTTCCGATGCTCCCACCAGTATTCAAGAAATGCTTCGATCGCATTCGTCCGAGCCCGACTCCATGGTCGTGCTACTGACCCCCGGCCCGCTCAGTCCTGCATATTCTGAGCATAGCTTTCTCGGCCGCCGTATGGGCATCCCACTCGTGCAGGGCGGGGATCTACTGGTGCTCAATGACGAGGTATATCTGAAAACCGTATCGGGCTTAAGCAAAGTGGATGTCATCTACTCGCGACTCGCCGACCGGTGGCTCGACCCCATGGTTTTCCGTCGCGACTCAATGCTCGGCGTTCCCGGGCTCATCCACTGTATCCGCAAAAAAAGCGTTGCAGTCGTCAATGCCATAGGTTCCCAGCTTTCGGACGATCGAGCCCTCCTGCCCTTCTCCTCTCAAATCATTCGCTATTATCTCGGCGAGCCCCCCCTTTTGCCCACGCTTTCGACCTATTGGCTGGGTGACCCCGACCAACGCGAACTAGTGCTTGCCGACATCGAGAAATTCACAATCCGTGGACTCTACGGCGAGCGGATTTATCTCGGTGGTGATGGTCACTTGCCCACGCAGGAAAAAATCGACGCCGTTCGCTTGGAAATCCTCCGCGACCCCACACGCTATGTGGCGCAACCGCAGGCGTGTGATGCCCAAACCATTTCCTTTCAGGATGGCGAGCGCCGGAAAAGCCGCCAGGACCACATTCTTTTCGCCCTTCGCAAAAGCGGTGGCGATATCGAAGTCTTCCCCGGCGCGCTCACGCGCGTCTCAACGAAGGATTCGGAATTCACCTCCTCCGAACTTGGCGGCGGCAGTAAAGACACATGGGTTCAGGTGGGCGTGGATAAAAAATCCGACGAGTGGGATCCCTCGCGGCAAGTCGACTCGAAAATCCCGCTCCATGGTGTGACTGGCCGCGTGGCGGAAGCCTACTACTGGCTCGGACGCTATCTCGAACGCGCCTACGACCTGGCTGGAATGGTAAGTGTCATCGAATCCCTCGAGCTGGAGGAGCTGAATCCCACCGAGCGGATGAACTACCGCCCCGTCTGGAACCGCATCCTCCCGATGCTGGAAGGGTCGGGCTCCGCGTCCCGCCGCACAATTTCAAGCCCAGAGGGCCGTTACCGCCTCACCTTCGATCCCGCTGAGCCCGGCTCAGTCATCAGTACAGTCCACCGTGCGTTCAGCAACGCCGAGTCGGTGCTAGAAACTTTGAGCCTCGACGCTTGGGCCGTGATGAGCGGACTCCGCGCGCGCTTTGATGCGGTGAATTTCCACCCCGATGCACCTGCCGAGACGCTGGCAAAGGCGAGTCGTGAGTTCTGCTTGTTCGCACGCGAGATGATTCCCCGGTTTTTTGGAACGGCGAAATGCACGATGCTGGCAGATGATGGATGGAACTTCTGCGAAATCGGGCAACTTCTCGAGCGCGCGGCCATTACGGCAAATGCTGTAACCTCCATCTCCGGTTCGCTCCTGCAGACTCCCCGTGCAAGCCTCCGTCCGCATGCAGTCGAGATTCGCCTTTCGGCTTTTCTGCGCCTCCTGAACAGCCGCGACATCTACCGGCGCGTCTACCAGATGCGCATCGAACCGCTGGCTCTTCTGGAACTACTTTGGACAAATCCCGTGGCTCCGCGCTCGGTCCTTCGCTGCCTGCAAGGCTGCGCTGGGCGGATCCGTGAGGGAGAAAACTCTGTCTCGCCCGCCACCAGCAAGGCTCTATCCGCCATCGAAGCTTTGCTTCAAGAGATCATCTCTAGCAATTGGGAGGATTTGCTCGCTAGAAATAAAACCGGCGCAGCAAAATCCGCCCTGCAAGTCCATTCCGATCACCTTCTTCAAAGCCTGCTCGGCCTTCACACCGAGATCTGCGACAGCTTTCTGAATCATCAATTGCTCATTCACCACGAAACGAAGCCATATTTCACCGCCTGACCATGCTGTTTAACATCGTTCACACCACGGGCTATGTTTACGCGGACACAGCCTTGGAAGCTTACCTTGAAGTGCGCCTCACGCCGGCCGTCAGACCCGAACAGACTGTCATTCGACACCGCATCGAATTCCAACCCGCTGCAACAACCTCCGACTATATCGACTATTTCGGAAACCGGACGACTTTCTACTCGATGACATTGCGCCACCGGCAACTCAAAGTAACGAACCGTTTGGTCATCCGTACGCTACCGCGCATTTTGCCAGAACGTGGACTCGCACTCACCATTGCTGAGGCCCGGCAGATTTTAAAATCCGGAACAGGCGTTTTTGATTACCTGCAACCAACCGAGGCCATACCACTTGCGGGGGAGTCAAGCGCATGGGCTAGGGAGATACTACGCGAGAGCCGCCCGCTGAGAGACGCCATCGATGATCTGAACAAAACGATTTACCGGGAGTTCAAATACCGCTCGGGTTCGACGCAGATCGAGACGCCTCTTTCCCTCATCTGGAAAAAGCGCGAAGGCGTCTGCCAGGATTTTGCTCATGTGATGATCAGCGTCCTGCGAGCCGCCCGCATCCCCTGCCGCTATGTGTGCGGCTACATCGAGTCCGAGCCAGCCGTTTCCACCAACCCCTCACGCAAGCGCCTGGTCGGATCTCTGGCCACACATGCTTGGGTGGAGGTCCTGGTTCCAGGCATGACCTGGGTGGCACTTGATCCCACAAACAACCAGTGGTGTGGTGAGCAGCATGTCACAATTGCCGTGGGTCGTGACTTTCTCGATGCCACACCCATGCGGGGAACTTTCAAAGGTTCAGCCTCGCAAAAGCTGAAAGTGCATGTGAGCATGCAGCGAATTCTTGAAAAGTCATGAAACTTAAAATCAAAAAAGAATCGGTCTACACCTACGAGGGCAAGGTGTCATTTTCGCCACACAATGTGAGAATTTTTCCTCGCATCGACTTATCAGTGAAGGTTGAGGGCATCCGTTTCGAAACCCAATCAGATGCCGATGTGCAGTTTCGACAGGATCTCTTCGACAACCATATCGCTTATTGTTTCTATCCTGAGATGTCGGAGAGGCTTCCGTTCCGGGTGGAACTCGATCTTGAAGTGAAGGAAAAAAATCCCTTCCACTTTCTACTCGAACCACATGCCCTGCATGTTCCGCCCCAATATACCGAGGATGAACTCGCGGTTCTTGCTCCGTATCTCGCGCCGGTGGCCGGGTGCAAACTTCCAGCTCCTCTCGCGCCCTCCGGTCCTCGCCCTACAGTCGAGACGATCCTGAATTTCAACCACTGGATTTTTGACAACATCGAGTATGAGACGAGACCGCATGGAATGCCACACACACCGGAAGAGACATTGAAAAAAGCCTGCGGCTCCTGCCGGGACTTTGCGGCTCTTCTCACAGAAAGCCTCCGTCAAAATGGAGTGGCCGCGCGACTCGTCAGTGGTTTTGTATGGGAAGGCGATAAGCCAGAGTCCGAAAAACGCGCCTCCAGCGCGATGCACCTCTGGGTCGAAGCCTGCCTGCCGGGCGCCGGTTGGATTGGCATGGATCCGACAAATGGAGTACTCACAGACCATCACTTCGTCGCCACCGCAGTGGGGCGCCGACATGATGATGTTGCACCGATCAGCGGCGCCTACTACAGCAGAACGCCATTTGGGAGCAGCATTGCCACAAGTATTTCGGTGGAAAAAATTTTGTGAGGACTCCGCCCACTTCGCCACACAATATCTGAAAACCAGCCGGGCCTCCCAATCGTATACTAAGAGGAGGCAGGTTTAAATGGGCCGACCAGCATCCTCC